>Ga0180893_109_pt1 | contig 19697 bp, 16 predicted proteins | sample Deesub1362A_J573_FD_124286 | JGI IMG/M metagenome (GOLD analysis project Ga0180893, IMG submission 124286) | Nitrospirae bacterium JdFR-81 | reverse complement strand
AGAGTATAGAAAGGATAGTATATGCAGTAATAAGTCACTTAAATGATCAATGGAGGAGAAAACCCTTAAAAGAATTTACACAAAACTATTGACATTACCTAGACCCTCTTGTGTGTGGCTGTTATCAATTTATCTATCCCCTATACATTTTCAACCGATGGAATCGCATCTGAAATAATAGCAAATAAGGGTATCTATTTCTGTGTCTGTGTTTAGGCAGATTAACAATTTACACACTTGAGATAGACAATATTTGTCTGGAGCAGGGTTGAATAGTAGAATAAAGCTAATCTAAAACAGTCTGTCACAACGATTCTCCTATGGTGTTTTTAATTTGAGTTAGGGCAACGTGTATTCAAGATGTTGTAATTTTTTGCTCACCAATACTTCAATATATTCCGCTCTAATTCCTAATTCAAGGTTATCGATATAAAAGATTGTTGTAAATAGCCCGCTCGCTTTATAGATAAACTCACATATATCATAACCCCAATCCACGGTCACAAGACTACCTTTAATATCCACAGGATTTCCATGGTATACCGGCTCAGCTAAAAACTCGATCTTTCCATCATTTAATCTTGCACGTCTCTGTGAAGGTTTATCTTTATTTACAAGTGGTACAGTGAATATATGAGCCCCTCCTGGTTTTAGAGTTCGCGCGATTTCTTTAAAGGCCTTCTCAGGATTAAATACATGCTCCAAGACATCCTGGGTAATAACCAAATCGAATCTGCAATCTTCAAAGTCTTGATCTTCAAGATTAATATTAAGCAGGCCCTTTACTTTCACGCCTGTTTTTTTATCAGGATAATAATGAGTTGCTATATAATGGTTACATTCTCTTTGTAATTTTAAACTAGCCCCACGGTTACACGGAGAAGACTCATGAATATAGAGGTCTCTCCAGTTGGGATAATAATGTTCTATACAGAACATCAAGGCTCTTTCCCGTGGTATTGATTTACAATGGCTACATATATAAAAATCACGTAGCCAAGGACTCTTAGAAGAAAATGTCACCTCTCTATCACAACAATTACAATAGCCACTGTTTTGTATAAACAATTCTCCTTTATCTTTATTAATATGGGAAAGTTTTTGGTCCACTTTCTCCTCCAAGGTTACTAAATCATTTGCTTTTAAGTGATGAAGAAATTTCTTGAAGTTTATACTACTTATGTTAGCTAAAACCTCTTTTGGATGTGTTATCGCCTGCATAAACAGCCTCGTAATAAACCCTCTCTTTGAGCCTCTGAGGAAAAATATGTTCATGATCAATCTGATTAAAAATTTCAATCAAAATAATCTCATCTTCTACCTTTTTTATCTCCTTCCGGATAGTGCAGTTCTGAGGCTATACCCTCTTCTGATAATGCAAAAACCCGAATTTCTAAATCAGTAGTGTCTTTGACTTGGAGTAAAGGAATGTTATAGCTAAAGCCAGCATTAATCATTTGAGGATTTTTAAATGCCTTCACTAAATCAGGCCTTTTAATATTGCAATAGCCTGAATACAAAAAGTCACCATTCGCAAATACTACAATCACCTCAGCCGGATGGAGTAAATTTGCATCAGCAGCCCAACCAGAAAGGACTATGCTTTTATTCTTAAACTCCACCACATCCAGATGCCCCTTCAGCTCCTTCTTAAGAATACGATAAAATTTACCTTCAGAGGATGCGATTGAAGAGGATGTAATTTTATAAGTCTTCAACGATTTATTTTTGATACGATACAAAATGGGTTTATTGTTGTGACCTGCTATTAAAAAGACCTCTATTTGATTCTTCCCATTTCTAAAAACCTTCTCAGGCACAACAGTAGAGAAACGTATATTCTTCCCTTCATCTAAATAAGTCTGTGTAACACCAGAGAGTATGCCATTTACAGAGATATATATCAGAGGCAAATCCGATATTTTTACTCCTCTTATACGACCCGTAATTTGTGCAGGAATGAAAGATGACTTTATATTCACAGATTTATACAGTAAGGCATTATCGAGCTCAACCCACGCGTCCATATTCATGCCAATATTAAATTCATCTATGTTATGACCAATTAAGGATTTATATGGATAAGGACCTGCCCTGAACATTCTAAATCCATCCTGGTCATCTTTACCAGAACCAAATAATTCAAGTTTTCTATATAAGGTTTTATATTTACCGTCAAGATGAGATTCAAGGACCAATTTCCTCTCTGCAGTTTGTCTGAAAAATATGACCTTTTTCTCTCTTTCAGGCCTTGATGAGTCAAACACAGACCATCCATCCACCTGCCAAGGGATGGAAACCCCAATGATATGAGCGATGGTGGGAAGTATATCTATTGTTTCTACATTACGATCACTTGTTACCCCATCATGCTGATAAGGCAATTTAATAAAAAGTGGTACAGGCATAATGTCTTGATAATTTGTCTTTGTAACACCTCTGCGAGAATCGTTCGGCCTGAAACTCACACCATGATCTGCTGTAATAATAATTAAACTCCTATCATACATATTTGTGTATTTTAACCTTTCGAGTAGCTCCCCCAATAACTTATCCACATAACCAACCTGCAACAAATGGCGCCTGTATGCCTCAATAATAAATGACTCGTTATCATCCCAGTGTTCCTCCTTTAAACCATTAATTCTATCCTCGATAACGCTGTATTTTTTCCCTGATGGAAGATAACTCCAAGGGATATGAGGCAAGTAAATATGCTCGAAGTATAAAATGGGTTTATCGCTGAACCGAATCAGTTGGACAAACCTTCTAAAGGTTTCTCCGCGATCCTTCCCTTTTATCTCTTTATCCCAGGTAGTTTGAAAGATATCCTTAACGCTTTTAAGAAAAATGTCCGCATCATCTAAAGAGACATCCCTGTAATGAACTCCTTTTCTTGTAAAATCCTTCCAACTCCTGGTAATAACAGGCAATCTCTCTGTAAAGACTGGTGGAAGAAGAACATGGAGATAAACAAAAAGTGTATCATTTAATAAAGATATTGTCCTTTCTTTTATACTTATATTTAATACATTTCCTTTGCATAACCGTTCTGGACACAGCCGAGTAATTGACTCATATACAATCAAGTCATAATTTTTGCCTAATAGAGTAAATATGTTTTCAGGATAATCATCTACAACAGGCAACTTATTTTTTTCAGGATATTTACCTGTCAGAATAGCTGGAACGGCATAATGAGTGCTCTCATGGACAGCTGTGGCATTTCTAAACCAGTAAGAATCCGTTGCAAGGGCGGCAAAATTAGGATATCTTACAGGATCTATCATCCGACGCTCATCCATTAAAGAAGTTATGGGGAATTCGTCAAAGACTACCATAACGATAGGCACAGGATTTTTTACTTCTACATCGACAACTTTATAAGCCTTCTCAGGAAATACAATCTTTTCTATAGGGGAGTTAAAGACAAAAAAATATGGAAATATAAATACGGCAGGAAGAAAGATTGTAAAATAGCTCCTGACCTCTTTAATGCGTGAATACAGTAAGGTAATTAAACAACCAGCAATAACAGAAAAGGAGAGAATAAATCTTCCCGATAATTCTATATTTATATGTTTAAGGAGGGTCATGCTTATAATGGATAAAAGTGAAGCAATAATGAAGAGATGCACCAATTTATAAAGATGCCTGCTTATTAGCCCAGCTACTATTTCAAAGCCTATCAGGATCAGGGGTAGGCATAGGTATTGGATAAGGAGGAATAAGATAATGTCTATAGGTTTTGAATTGTGTGCAACGAAGAACTCTGCGTTACGGGAGAGGACATATAATGGCTTTGCAGATGCAAGACTTACAAGAATGAATATATGGATAAATCCTGCAAGGGCGCCTCTATCTTTTAATAACATGATGGTCAAGATCGAAATACTCCGCCAGATATCTCCTGTATGAAAAGACCTTTCTCCTTGTCTCCTCCGAGACATGGAATCTTTTTATAACGTAGTCCTGCATTTCGGTAACCTCGTTAAAGTGTAATTCCTTGTCTTCTGATTTTGTCACTCCCTGCTCATGTCTTCTGTGCATATTTAGAGACTTTGAGATATATGCGACCTTGCCATGTTGTAAGAGCCAGATATAAAAGAACCAGTCTCCAACTATCTTGAATCGTATAATCTCATCCTCGATCGGCAAGTCATCGGGTTTTTTAAAAACAACAGCGGAGGCATTAGGGATTGTATTCTTTACCGCCAATGTATCGGTTATCTCTGACAGGCCATCCCTTATATAATCGCTGCGCCATTTGTCTCTATCAATATCATTTGTATATTGGAGATAGTTATCTGCCAATATCCTGCCCTTTCCATCTATCTGCTTGGATTGACAATATGCAAGCACCACTTCTTTATCCCTTTCAAAGCATCCCATAAGCTCTTCAAGAAAGCGCTCTTCGCAAAGATCATCAGCCTCGGCGATCCATATGTAATCACCCCTGGCCATCCTGATCCCCTTAACCCATTGACTGAAAACAGAGCCTGAGTTTTCGGTATTCCTTACCAGCCGTATGTTTAACTCTTCATCAACATAGTCCTCGATTATCTCCAGGCTGTTATCTGTCGAGGCATCATCCAGAAAGATTATCTCGTATATTGGATATGTCTGCTTCAAGATGCTTTCGATACGGCCTTTTATATACATCCCATAATTATAATTTGGTATTATCACGCTGACCTTTTTATACTCATAATCAAGAAGTCCAAGAAGGTCATAAACATAGTCATTATAATTAAACCTATCCTCAACTAATCTCGAGGCCTTTTGAGCGATGGCCTGAATTCGTGAAGGATCAGCTACAAGCTGTATTAGGGCATCCGCCATAGCATTAACATCGAGATAAGGCACCAGGACCCCTGAAGCCTCTCCTACCACCTCAGTAAATCCACCTGCTCCTTCAAACCCTATCACAGGCAAACCCACCTCCATTGCCTCAAGGACAACGGTGGGGAAGGGATCTTCACGGGATGTCAATAGGTAAATATCTGCACCAGCAAAGAATAAAGAAACATCTTCTTGCTTGCCTATAAGTTTAACATTGGATAGCCTGCTACATTCCTCCTGAATCCTCCTCTCTAACCCTATATGAATATCGCCGACCCAGATAAAATAAATATCCCTTCTCATGCTGGAGACCAAATTCGCCACTTTTACGAATAAATCTATCCCTTTACGGTAATCCCCAAAGCCAACGCCAAGGACAATCTTAGCATCAGCAGGTATAGAAAACATCTCCTTCAATCGTCTCTTTACATCAAATCTTTCTGTTTTGTGCCTATTAGGCCTGTATAAGCCCTGAGGTCTAATTACTGCTTTATCTTCATCGACAGGGGCGACCTCTTTAAATCTCTCTTTTACAAATTTGGATGGGAATATTATCTTATGTGAATATCTTGAAGCCCTTTCTGCATTTTCCCCCATCCGCATCTCTCTTATAATCTCGGGTAGTTCATGGACGAGTGTAATCACACGGAACCCTTTTTTAACAAGATCCTCCACTACATCCCCTGTTACCACCGTGCTACAGATCGCATCTTTTATCCCCAGCGTTATAAGTCTATCTATCAGTTTCTCCACCTTGCGATTATTGCTATAATCACGTTCAAGGTTATAAACCTTTGCATATTTTCTGTATTCCTTTTCTAACTGACCACCTGATTTTAGGATGAGGTGTATATCAAAGTTGAATTTGCGATTTAACCGCTTGATTATATGTAGCAGTATAAGCTGAGCACCATGATAGTGGGCATCATGTCCTACAAATAAAATCTTGGTCATTTTTCGCCTTTCTGCATGATGTTCTATTAATGCATCTGCAACTGCCTGTAGATAGGCATATCCATATCTCCTGTCAGGCTCAAGGTATGCAGCCTCTGCCCACTCATTCCATGCATTAATGAATATTAATTTCTCATCTCCTTCAAAATTGTCATATGTATAATCGCATAGACCCTTTAGCCAGTATTTAAAGTTTTGGGGTGTTGCATTGGCCAGTATCGTCCCCCTTCCGGGTCTCCTTGCCTCATTGTCCCAGCCAGGACATATCCCCCTGAACTTCTTGTAGGATGGTTTATCGTAAAAATTTAAACTATATTCTACAGCCTCATTATAATCCAGTATCGTCCCTTTGAAGTCAGGGTTTATTATCCTGAACCTATTCGAGATGTCTCTGAGGGGAAAGGTATTAGGGGGAAACTCAATGGCTGCATCAAATCCTATCTTGCGTGGATCAATATGCTCAAATGAATGAGTTAGGGCGAGATATATCTCCCCGATACCATTTTTATAGCACCATTCTCTCCATCTTTCAGCTGTCTCGGAAGGATTTGGTAATAAAGAGGGCCTATAAATTATTATTAAAGGCTTTTCATTTATCCTTATGTAATTATCCCTTCTTAGGTACCGGGAAATATATTCTATGAACCTGATGTCATCCTCCCTTGAGTGTTTCTGGGAAATCAACACCTTATCATTATACCCATCCCATCTCCTTGTCCAGTTTTCGTTAGCCCAGTTAAGGCAGAATGGAAAATCAAAGTGCTCTACGAATTGCTTGAGGGGCATCTCAAGCAGGGTCTTGCCGTTAAACCAGTAGAAGTGGAAACAGAAACCATAAATTCCATATTGTCTTGCCAGCTCTATCTGCCTTTTCTGTATATCGGAGATCCTGAGATCGTAAAATCCAAGCTCACCTGGAAGCCTCGGCTGGTAATGTCCGATAAATTGAGGCACTGCCCTTGTAACATTGGCCCACTCCGTAAACCCCTTGCCCCACCATTCATCATTCTCAGGGATTGGATGGAACTGAGGAAGGTAAAAAGCTATAAGCCTTATATCACTCTTGGGAAGATCAGGGGTTGTAATAGAAACATAGGCCTCGCTCTTTTGATTGCTTAAATCAAACAGATATGTAAAATAGTCTCTGTCCATCGGTTTTGCTGTATCCTGCCAGATTGGCCCTGTCTCATCTGATAATTTACGTGTGATGGCATCATCGGAGAGTTTCTGTTCTATCTTCTTTTCAATCGTGAACGGATCTACTGTCTTTAGATAATTGATGAACTTTCTAAAATGGGTCCTATCAACGCTATTGAGTATCTTTCTTGGATTAAATATTGCCTTTAATATCAGCTTTACAAAAAGTCTTCTTTTTGTTCCATCAGGAAAGAGTCTGTCTCTTAAGGCATAATACTTGGTGAGAAGCCTCCAGCCATGTCCTGAGTGGATCTGGGTTATATACTCCTCCCTCTGGGCCAGGCTGTCCTCCAAATCCTTTATCTTTGAGTGAGCATCATTTATTAATGAGGTGAGTTCACTTATGCGTATGTCTTTTTTATTAAGTCGTGATTCGAGTTTATTAATATAGGCATTCCTCTCCTTAAGAGCAGATTCAAGATTGGCTATATATAGTATCTTCCTCTCCAAATCTCCCTCTATACACCCTGTGTCTTTTTTAAGTTGAGTCAGAAGAGACTGGGCATTAGAATAATCTGAAACATATTTATGGATACGGGGAGGCGTGAACTTCTCAAAGTGTTTTGAGATGACCTTTAGATAAGAACTCTTCATAAACTCATAATCACGATTCCTCTGTGAGACCTGTAACTCCTCACTCCACTGTTGATATTTAACGAGTGGCCTGTTAATATGATGAAAATCGTATCTCTCTCCAAGTCTTAAAAGCAGGTCCCAGTCCTCGTATATCTCCAGTTCAGGGTCAAGGCCTCCTGACGCGATAAGGACGTCTCTTTTGAAAAGGAGACAATTAAATGGTATATAGTTCTCAAACAGGAGGCTATCATAATCAAAGTCCTTGGAATAAATAACCTCCTTCTTCACCTCCTTCATATTCCCCATGTCACCTTCGAAACTCTTATACACAAAATATGCATCCACATATGCGATACGATAATCGTTCTCTTTCATAAAAGAAACAATGGTCTTTATATACTCTGGATAGTATTCATCATCGTCATCAAGGAATCCTATATACTCCCCTCTGGCGTTCTCAATACCCACATTCCCAGCATGGGCCCTGCCCGTATTATTCTCTAATCTTATATAGTTGAGCGAGACATCCCCAAGGATGGACTTAAGCTCTTCGATATCGAGTTCACAGCCTCCATCATTCACAAGGATGACCTCAATGGGTCTGTAGGTCTGGTCAGCTATGCTTTTGAGGGCCTTCTTTAAAAGCTCTGGCCTGTCCTTGGTCCTTACGATTATGGAGACAAGGGGGGCTTCTTCTCTCATGGCCTTTCTCATCTCTCAGGGCGTTTTGACAATGGTATTATATTTAAAATTTCCATCAAATTTCTATGGATTAATTTGGCGAGCGGGATATTTGGATCCTAAATTAGATAACGATCACACCGCTTTTGTCAGACAGTTGTCTTGCCCTGTCTGTTATCTCTCTACCGATTACTATGCCTATGGCATCCCTTCCGTATGTTTGGCTGAGTATATCCGCGCGCCTTGAGGCCCTCTCAACATCCTCTACATCTGCCTTGACAGAAACCTCAAGGGCAAGCACTACTTCCTTGCCACCTCCATCCTTCAGAAAACCCGTAGCCACACAATCCAGCATCAGGGCTTCGTCCTTATCCTCTTCCCTGATCAGGCCTTTCTCAATCGCATCCTCAAGGGCATCGGCAAGGCCCTCGAAACTGATAACCCTGCACCTCCTGATCAATCGGCCAAGATATGCAGGCGCCCTCTCCCTGACCCTTCTCTCAAAGCTCTCTCCTTTAAGCTCTGACACATCTATCTTTAACCCCTTTACATCCTGCTTCAATACTTCAACATCCTGCTTCAATACCTCAACATCCTGCTTCAATACCTCAACATCCTGCTTCAATACTTCAACATCTTGCTTCAATACCCCAACATCTTGCTTCAACACCCCAACATCTTGCTTCAACACCTCAACATCCTGCTTCAATGGCTTGAATTCTCTCTCAACAAAGGCATCGAACCTCTTTGGTAAAGACAAGAGTTCTTCTGTAAGGATAAGCCTCCTCATTTCTTCAAGCCATTCTGGCCTTTCACGCAAGGCCCTCACTATATCCTCAAAAGTCTCTATCTTTACAGTTTTCATCATGATATTTTAATATACCACATCCTTAGGCCTTTTTATTACCATTCCTACCACGCACCTTCCCTCTTCATAACGATCCTCACTGTCTTAAGCAGTATCACTATATCAAGCCAGAGGTTCCAGTTCCTGACATACCAGGAATCAAGGGCGATCCTCTGCTCATAGGTGGTGTTGCTCCTTCCACTGACCTGCCACAGGCCCGTGATGCCTGGAGGGACACTGAAACATAGATTCGCATCATCCTTATAATACTCCTCTATCTCCTTCTCCGTGACAGGCCTTGGCCCGACAAGACTCATCTCCCCCTTAAGCACATTGAATAACTGCGGTAATTCATCGAGAGACGTCTTCCTGAGGAATGCCCCGATTTGCGTAACCCTGGGGTCATCCCTGAGCTTGTAATGACTCTCCCATTCGTTCAATGCGCTGGGATTGGTCTTTATAATCTCATTGAACCTCTCTTCTGCATCACTATACATGGTCCTGAACTTATAGCATTTAAAGGGCCTCAGGCCCCTGCCCACCCTCTCATGGGAATATATCGCAGGGCCCTTGGAGTTTGCCATTATAATAACCGAGATTATAACTATGGGGATAAACAGAATGGTAAGGAGGATAAGCCCTATTACAAAATCGAATGCCCTCTTAATCAATTTATTTATTGGCCTCGCAAGGTTGTTCTTTACCTCAAGCCCTATCGCCTGTTCCTGGAAGAAGTGCTGAAGGTCTGTACCAAGGATGGCAACCCCGAAGAGATCAGGTATAAACAGGATGTTTTTTACCTTGTGTTGAAGGCTGTTAATGATCCGTATGAGCTTCTGGCTCTCAATACCTGGCATGGCTATTATAATGTCATTTATCCTGCATCTATTTATGTATCTGTGAGCCTCCATCACACCCCTATGGACCTTTATACCACTGATATACCTGCCTATCTTTTGAGGGTCGTCATCAAGAAAGCCTATGACTTCGAAGCCAAGATTTGAGTCTTTTTTTATAGCGTTTAATATGAGTTCTCCTGTCCTCCCAGCCCCAAGGATAAGCGCCCTGCTCCTTAAAAGCCCCATTCTTATCAACAGTCTCTTTATACCCATCCTCAAGAAGGGAAGGAGCGGAAGGGAGACAATACCTGTCAAGACCAGGACCGTCCTTGAGACCCTCTCGCCAACCTTTCCAAGATAGAGGATGCTGAAGACCGCTATGGTGGAGAAAAAGGCAGACTTCCAGAGGGCCTTTATCTCATCCCAGAATGAGAACCTCTTTGTGTAAAGCCCTTCATAAGCAAAGAATAGTATCCACACAGGGAATATCCACCAGAAGAATGTAAAATCTATAGGGGGAAACTCTGGAAAGGTAAGGAAGAATGGCAGGATCTCTTTTCTTAAAAACATTGCTATCTCAAGGGAAAAAAAGATGATCATCATGTCTATCGATACCAGCAGGAGTATCTCGATGGGCCTTTTCATAAAATTAGACACTTCTCCCTTCAGGTTAGGTCTTGGATATCTTTTTCTGTTATTGTAGTTATTCACTGCCCAGAGGTCAATAATGATGAAAAATACCACCCTGCCGTGATAAACTTCTCTGTATGGTCTTCCTTAATAACAGGCTCGTCCACGAGAAGAGGGCCATGGTCTCTGTGTTTGACCATGGCTTTCTGTATGGTGATGGTATATACGAAACACTCCGTGTATACAATGGTGTCGCCTTTATGGTCGACGAACACATCGAGAGGCTTCATCGGTCGGCCTCGATGATCAGCCTCCGGATACCCCTGACCCATGCCAAGATCAGAAAGGCCGTATATAAAACCATCAGGGCCAATGGACTCGATGATGCGGTTGTAAGGATAAGCGTATCAAGAGGAGAAGGTTCCATAGGTCTTGACCCAGAATTATGCCCTGAGCCAACATTTGTGATAATCGCCTACCCATTTACCGGGCACCCAAGGATAAACTATGAGAGGGGAGTAAAACTGGCCATTGTTGAGACAAGGAGGAATTATAGGAGGGCGATCGACCCAAGGATAAAATCATTGAACTTCCTTAATAACATACTCGCAAAGATCGAGGCAAAGAAGAGGGGGGCGTTTGAGGCGATAATGCTGAACCACAGAGGTTATATCGCAGAGGGCACCATAAGCAACATCTTCTTTATAAAGAATAAGACCCTTTTCACGCCTGCCGTAGATGTGGGGATACTGGATGGTATAACAAGGGGGTTGATAATCAATATGGCCCGAGAAAAGGGCATAGAGGTAATAGAGGGGAGATTTCGGCCAGAGGAACTATACAGTGCAGAAGAGATATTTATATCCAGCACCACCATGGAGCTGATGCCTGTTACAATGATTGATGATATAAGGATTGGCACAAAGCCTGGCAGGATCACAAGGATACTCCACAGGGCATATAAGGAGAAAGTTGAAGAATATGTTCAAGGATTCTAATATGAACAGGGCTGATATCGCCAAATTAATCGACCACACCCTCCTGAGGCCTGATGCAAGAGAGGCAGAGATTGTAAGGTTGTGTGAGGAGGCAATAAATTTTGACTTCTTTTCGGTATGCATTCATCCCTCATTTCTTGGGATTGCCACGAAGATCCTCTCAGGTTCTGATGTTAGGGTCTGCACCGTCATAGGCTTTCCACATGGATTGAGCCTCACAAGGATCAAGGTATACGAGGCTATTGAGTCCACATTGATGGGAGCAGACGAACTGGATATCGTCATAAATATCGGGATGGTAAAATCACACAGATGGGATTATATAAGGAAGGAGATAACCGACATCATTACAGCCACCCCTGCGAGGATACACAAGATAATCATCGAGACGCATTATCTTACTGAGGAGGAAAAGGTCATTGTGTCAAGAATAGCCATGGAAGGTGGTGCCGAGTTTGTCAAGACATCAACAGGCTTTGCACCCCGTGGCGCCACCATTGAGGATGTAAGGCTTATAAGGAAGGCCACAGATGGCAGGATCGGGATAAAGGCAGCAGGTGGGATAAGGAAGTTAAAGGACGTGCTTTCATTCATTGATGCAGGCGCAACAAGGATAGGCACAAGTTCAGGTGTTGATATAATGAGGGAATTTAAGTAAGAATATATGAAGCATCCTGACAGAATTATAATTTGGAGAGGAGGAGAGATGAGAGTAGGTAAGAGGGTTTTTTTTGTTTTATCGTTACTTTTATATACCATGTTTATCCTGTGCACCAATGCCCAGGCATATAAGAACATCTATGTAACAAACGCCAGTAATAACACAGTCTCTGTTATTGACACATCAACGAAAGAGGTCATCATGACCTTGAGGGTGGGTGTCTGGCCATCAGGGATAACCATTGATCCAGTATCAAAAAGGGCCTATATAGCCAACTCCAGCAGGGGTGACAGCAGTGTCTCGGTTATCGACCTTGAGAGCAACTCCACGATTGCCAAGATCAAGGTCGGCACAGGACCCATGCATATATCCATCGATCCAGAGACAAACCTCGCATATGTAACAAACTCGGAAGACAAAGGACATACTGTTTCTATAATTGACCTCAAAAAGAATGAAGAGACAGGAAGGATAAAGGTCGAAAGAGAACCATTCCAGATAGCGATTGACACAGCGCATAGAAAGGCCTACTGTGTAAACTCAGGAGATGGAAGCGTCTCTGTAATTAACCTGAAGAATAACAGGGTTATAAAAAAGATCCCCGTTGGCAGGATACCCCTCGGCATAGCCCTCAGTGCCAGGCTAAATAAGGCATATGTTGCAAACCATGACGATGACACGATAAGTATCATCGACACCACAAAAGACTCTGTACTCAAGACGGTGAAGGTGGGCAAGAACCCCTGGTACATAGGGATTGATGATATCCATGAGAGGGTGTATGTGACAAACAGGGGTGACAATACGGTCACGGTCATCAATGCCACCACTGATGAGGTTCTGAAGAGCATAAGGGTTGGAGACCAGCCGCTGGGCATACTGGTTGACCCGGAGACCAAGAAGATATATGTAGCCAACCATAAGGGTCTTTCCGTCTCTATAATAGATGCCGAATCATACAGGGTGATCGACACTATAAAATTGAGCCTTACCGGCATGGACAGTTCATATATAGGCTCACCGTGGGGGATTGCAGGTCTCTGATCTCATCCCCTTATCTTCACAAATAACAAAGAGCCTGCTACACCGAACAATAAAGGAGCAATCCATGGGGCACTCCATGGAGGGATAACACCTGTGTTTCCAAGGGATATGCTTAAGGTATATACAAACCAGAACAGGACTATCACCAGGACCCCTATGCCTGCTGACCAGATACCACCACCCCTTCCTGTATTGAGCGCAAGGGATAGCCCGAATAACACCATTATAAAATTTATGATGGGATAGGTCAGCTTCTCATAAAGTCGAATAACATATTTGGTATTTCTGAAGCCTGCCTTCTCAAGCCTGCTGTAATATCTGTATAATTCGGCAAAGCTCATCTCCTCTGGCCGTCTCATCTCCTCCCTGAATATCCTTGGCTCCTCAATGGTCGTACTGAAGAGCCTCCTGAACCGCTGCGTGGTGCCCTCATTAAGTTCATAAACGATCACATCCCTAAAGACCCATCCATTACCCACCCACTCGGCCCTCTTGGCCTCTATCCTCCTTATAAGCCTGAATCCAGGATCAAAATTAAATATGCTCACATTCAGCACACTATCCTTGTCCTCAACAAAATCGCCTATGCGAATGAGGCTGCCATCAAGACCCCTCATCCATAGTGCCCTTTCACTGTATGTTATCCTCTGTGAGCGTTTCAGTATCTTCACATTCCTTATCCATGACGCCTTCCTTGTAGATGCGGGCACAACCACCTCATTGAGGAAAAAGCCAAGCAGGGTGATTAATAACCCTACTACCAGAAACGAAAGGAAGAGCCTCTTTAGACTCCCTCCCGAAGCCCTTACTATAAGGGTCTCGTTCCACTTCGAGGCTATACCCGTGGTGATAAGCACCGCGAGCAGCGAGGCGATCGGTAATGAATAGACGAGAAACCTCGGTATAAGCAGGAGTAGATACTGAGCTACGATACCAAATGTGGCCCCCTTTGAATAAAATTCATCTGCCTTATCAAAGAACTCCGCTACCATCATTATGGCCGTGGATGTCAGGAGCACGATAAGGAAATACCTGATGAACTCGATGAGAAGATATCTTCTGACTATCCTCATTCTCCTATAACCTCTTTACAGGTCTGTCCCTGTATGCCCTGAAAAGGAAAAGGATGGCCACTATCCCGAAGATGACATTCGGGATCCATTCCCCAAGAAATATGGGCATCCGCCCTGCCTTTGCAAGGCCCTCGGTGGCTACAAGTAATGCATAATAGAATATGAGGATGGCGAGACTGAGCGAAAGGCCACCGAGCCTGCCTATCTTGCCCATCCGCATGGAGAGGGAAGGGCCGAGTATGCCAAATATAAGGCATGCAAAGGGGATGGCGAATCTTCTGTGGAATTCAACATCCCACAGCATGTTTGCCTTCCTTCCATGCCAGAGCCTCAGTGTCTCTATCTCATTGGGTCTTATGCGTTTTTTGGAATCCCCACCTATTGAGAGTATAAAGTCATATACTGAGAAGGCTATCTCTGAGGCGCCGTTTCTGGTGAGTGTATGAATGAGACCATTATGCAATACAAACTTTATCAGCCCCTCCTCAGGATTCGTGATTATCCTGCCCTCCTCGGCAGAGATCACTGCTGAGCCTTTAAGTGGTATCGACTTATTACCTTCTCTATAAATAAATATCCCCCTGAACCTCCCCTTCGTCGGGATCTCCTTTATATAAATAACCGTATCCTTAAAGACCTTCGAGAAGCTCTCCTCTTCAAACACCGCCGATGCCTTCCTTGCGATTGTCTCGTAGAGTGTCCTCTTAAATGAAGACATACCCCTTGGTGAAAGGTACAGGCTTAAAAAGAGCATGATCAGAAGGCTTAATGAGGAGAGTATAATGGATGCCTTTGAGATACCCAAGAAGCCCATCCCGCTATTTTTTAACGCGACTATCTCGTTATCGGTATGCATCCTGCCATAGGTGAGAAAGATTGCTATGAGTAGTGCCATGGGGATTGATAGAAGCAATATCGAGGGCTGGAGATAAAGGAATACTTTTATTATATCCTTTGTCTCCGTCCCCTTCCCCATAAAGGCACTCGTAAGTCTGACAAACCGCTCCATGAATAAAAGTATGGAAAGGGAGAGGGCTGTAACGGTAAAGTTCGTAAATAGTTCTTTAAGGATGGACCTATGGATTATCATCACTAAATAAGATAATCAAAAACATGGAGAAATGTCATGTCTATAGTCAGAGAAATTCATGGTAAGAAAAGACCATTTGGGGTATAATATCCAGAATTTCACGGTGAGGTAACGGATGAGGAGCCTGCTGATATCTTCTATCATCATGGTTATAATGATTCTACCATGCCCTGTCCTCCCTGCATGGGAACCGTTTATCATCAATAGCACAACCATCGGACAGAACTATGGCTACCCATCAGGCACCCCTTTAGAAGGGGAGGCAAAGGCCAGAAGGCTTGACCTTGTATTTGAGACCACCTTCTTCCTTAAGAACCTGGAGATAGTAGACCTTCCTATTGATGGGGAGACGTTTATAGGTTATCTCGCTCCTTTAAGGCTCAGGTATCGTGCCCATGAACAGCTCACCCTTGAGGCAGGTGCTGTACTGGGACACAACTTTGGGGATGATAAAGATATCGATGAGTCCGAACCACTGTTCAGGCTCGTTTATGAACCCTCAAGGGATGTCTTTATCATCGCAGGGACAATCATCAGGACGCATCCCGTCCATGAGGCCCTATACGATGACGTGAACGCCTTCAGGCAGATAGCAGAGCAGGGCTTCCAGTTAAGGTCTGACCTCCAGTGGCTTAAGGAGGATATATGGATAAACTGGAAGGTGCGGGAGACATCCATAAGGTCAGAGGTTTGAGTTCGGCAGTTCCACACAGATAAGATATAAGGCCCTCCATCTGGATGGCCAGTTATTCTGGGCACACACAGGTGGCCAGAAAAATATCGAAAACAGGCTTGAGAATAACATCACTATACTTACAGGCGGCTCCTATGGACTCTCGACATCAATACCGAACATAAAAGAGGTGCGAATCGGTGGATATTATCTGTACAACTATGATTACATCAGGGATCAGAAGGAAACCACCGGCGACGGGTTTGAGGCAAGGATAAGGGCTGACATAAGAGCCGCAGAGAACACCACGATTATACTCTTTGCTGCATACTTTAATGGTGACGAACTTCTACCACAACAGGGCGATCCATTGTACACACTGGATGAATACTCCCAGCTTGGGACAGATGTAATCTTTCACCTCCCTGCTGGCCTGAGGATAAAGCTTGGAATCAGCGGACAGTTTATTCAGGGCAAATTTGTTCACACCGAACAGTTATATCTCTCATGGGGCAAGGCATTCACCATATTGAAGAGCCTATAGCACAACGAGATTATCCCTGTGAATCACCTCGTCTGAATATTTGTATCCCAGGACCTTCTCTATCTCTGATGTCTTTCTGCCCTTGATGAGCTCAACCTCACGGGATGAGTAATTTGTCAGGCCCTTTGCGACCCTCCTCCCACTCTGATCAAGACAGCTAACCGCATCTCCTATATTGAACTCGCCCTCGACCCTCAATATACCCGAGGGCAGAAGGCTCTTGCCCTTCATCGTAATGGCATGTACAGCCCCATCATCAAGATAGACCACACCCTTTGACCTTATCCCATAAGCAATCCACCCCTTCCTTGAAGGGATCTTCAAAGCCCTTGGGGCGAAATAAGTGCCCACCCTCTCACCCTCGATGAGCCTCCTGAGCAGGCCCCTTCTTTTACCGCTCATCACCACCACAGGGATGCCATAGTCATTTGCCTGCTTTGCAGACAGCACCTTTGAATACATCCCACCTGTACCAACCGCGCTGCCACTCTTACCAGCGATATTCTCGATCTCGGGAGTGACCTCTTCCACCCTCTCAATAAGCCTTGCACCCCTATGCTTTGGGTCTTTTGTATACAGGCCCTCTACATCCGAAAGGATTACGAGCATATCGGCCTCAACAAGCCCTGCGACAAGGGCTGCAAGGAGGTCATTGTCACCGAACTTTATCTCATCCACTGCTACAGGATCATTCTCGTTTATCACAGGGATGATACCACGGCTTATCAATGTAAGGAGTGTGTTCTTTGCATTTATGTATCTCAGACGATCCGCTATATCATCCCTTGTCAGTAGAACCTGTGCCACCTTCTTATTGTATCTTGCAAGGCTGTGCTCATATGCCCAGATCAGGCTCGACTGACCTATCGCTGCAGCAGCCTGCTTGAGCTTTATATCCCGAGGCCTCTCCCTGAGACCCAATTTTTTAAGGCCTGCTGCTATAGCGCCTGATGAGACAATAACAGGCTCTACACCCCTGTCAACAATCTCAGAGACCTCTTTTGTTATCGCACCGAGCCTCCTCATGTTGAGGCCTCTCTCGGCAGAGGCAATGATGTTACTGCCTATCTTTATGACCAGCCTTCTCACTTCCCTCCTCAACCCTCCTGCCAAGATAGCCCATGAGCTCTCCCAGCCCCTCGCCGGTTACAGCAGAGATCGCAAAGAAGATATATCCATTATCATTACAATAACGGGCAAGCCTGTCAAGCCTCTGTCCATTCCCCTTTATATCCAGTTTTGTCCCTGCAACCACCTGGGGTTTTAAAATGAGCTCAGGGCTGTATAGTGCAAGCTCCCTGTTTATCTTCTCAAAGGCCTCTACAGGGTCACCCCGGGCCATCTCCGATATATCAACCAGATGAAGAAGGATGGAGGTCCTCTCAACATGACGGAGAAACCGGAAGCCAAGTCCTGAACCCCTGTGGGCACCCTCAATCAGGCCAGGGATGTCCGCCACCACAAAGCTCCTGAAATCCTGATACTTTACAACCCCAAGGACGGGTGTAAGCGTTGTAAATGGATAATCTGCGATCTTCGGCCTTGCAGAGGAGATCGCTGAAAGCAGTGTTGACTTACCAGCATTCGGGAGGCCTACCAGTCCAACATCTGCAAGGAGCTTCAGTTCAAGGATGAGCATCCTCTCCTCGCCCTTTTCTCCTGATTGTGCGAACCTGGGGGCCTGCCTTGTAGGAGATTTGAAATGCACATTCCCAAGCCCCCCTCTACCACCCCTTGCAGCAATAAATTCCTGCCCCTCAGATGTAAGGTCTGCAAGCACCTCTCCACTCTGTTCATCCTTTATAACAGTACCAACAGGCACAGGTATGATAAGATCCTTCCCATCCCTGCCATGCATCTGCTTCCCCTTTCCATGCTCACCCCTTTCTGCACGATAATACTGTTTATACTTCACATCTATGAGTGTATTAACGTTCCTTGTAGCCTTCAGTATTATATGGCCACCCCTGCCACCATCACCACCATCAGGCCCCCCCCTGGGAACATACTTCTCCCTCCTGAAGCTCACACAGCCTCTTCCGCCATCACCTGCCTTGACACGCACCTTCACCCAGTCAACAAACTGCATAGACTCCGTTATGCGTAAACCATGATCCGTAATGTGTATTTTTCTACTTGGCCTTCTTGAACTGTTTTATCCATCTCTACCCATCACGCATTACGTAATATTTAATATAAAAAAGGCGGGTTGAACCCGCCTTTTAAAAATTTAAAGTCCTACACAGAGACAAAGGCCCTATGCCTGGGTCACAGGATATACACTCACCTTTAACCTTGATCTGTCCTTCCTCTCAAACCTCACAAAGCCACTTATCTTTGCATAGAGGGTGTCATCACCACCCCTTCCGACATTCAACCCAGGATGGAACTTCGTTCCCCTCTGCCGCACAAGGATGTTTCCTGCCTTGACGAATTCGCCACCAAACTTCTTTACACCAAGACGTTTTGACTCACTCTCCCTACCGTTTCTTGAGCTCCCCACACCCTTTTTATGAGCCATCTCTAAACCCCCATAAATAAGTATATTATTCCTCTTTAGACCCCTTTATTCTTTTTATCCACTAACCTGGATATTCTTTATCCTCACGGTTGTATAGAGCTGCCTGTGTCCCCTGAGCCTCTTGAAGCCCTTACGGGGCTTCTTCTTAAAGACCAGTACCTTCCTTGCCTTCTTTGTCTCAAGGACATCTGCGATGACCTTAACATTATCAAGGTATGGTGTCCCGAATGTGGCCTTCTCACCATCAGAGACCATCAAGACCCTGTCAAAGACAACCTCTCCTGTTGCCTCAAGCTTCTCGACCTTCAAGTTGACCCCCTCGGTCACCCTGTATTGTTTACCACCTGTCTCTATTATCGCATACATGAAGATGTCCTCCTTTTAAAATTATATTTTTAACATAACCCCAGGTTCAAAGTCAAATCGGACTCTCTTTCCGGTTAGGACATAGTATCCACCCTGCGAATAATAAACCATGGAAGAGGAGGAATATCAGACCCTTCGTCCCCAGGGATAAAGAAGAAGCC
>Ga0180893_104_pt1 | contig 20047 bp, 25 predicted proteins | sample Deesub1362A_J573_FD_124286 | JGI IMG/M metagenome (GOLD analysis project Ga0180893, IMG submission 124286) | Nitrospirae bacterium JdFR-81 | reverse complement strand
ATGGACAGGAACTATTCGCCAGGATTCTGAAGGGTTACTTTCAGGGAGTGGGGAATGGAGTGATAATGATCCGGAATATCCATGCACTGGTTCATGGGAGAGTGGATGATTATGTGATGAGGATAAAAAGTTGGTACCGATGGACTGATGTCTCAGAGTATTTCGTTTTCAGGAAGTTCATCAACGATCACTGTTGAGGTAATCCCAAACTGTGCCGGTGGCATAGGAACCATCTGGGAATTCACGGTAAATTGTCCATAGGATTGCGGTCTGCATGGAGATAGATTATTTATTCTTTCTCCATGCAGATTCTACGATAACCATGAAAGCACCATATACTATATTGATAAACTGCGTGTTTATCATTTTGCAGGTTACATCCTGTCCCTTAACTAAGGCAGAGATTTTGCCTGAGAAAAGCAAACAGGACTCGACGCAGGAGATATTCTTAACCCTGGAAGATACCATTGATCTTGCGCTGAGGGCTAACAGGAACATAGTATCTTCGCGGCTTGCTATGCAGAGCCAGCGAATGAGCCTTACATCTGCTGTCTCAGAGTTCGATCTAAAGTTCCTGCCATCGGCTTCTGCAGAGGTAGGCAGTGGAGGGTCTATTGGTATGGGGTTTTCACTGGTTAAGAGGTTTTATTCAGGCACAAGCATCTCTATGGGCACAAATATAAACAGAGGTGATCTCTATACAACAGAGGTAGAGCTATCCCTTGAACAACCACTGCTGAGAGGCCTTGGTAAAGAAGTGAACCTTGATCATATCCATAGTGAGGAATTCTCTCTTCGTTCAGTAAGGAGGGCATTCTATCAGACCAGGGTAAGTACGGTTCTTGAGACAGTTGTGGTGGTTTATGAGGTGATAAAGCAGGAAAGGATGGTCCATTTATATGAGTCCATGATAAAAAGATTAAGAATGCATCTCGCGCTGGCCAGGACCAAGGAGCAGGCAGGCCTTGCCTCTGCCATGGATATATATAGGGGAGAGATCAGGCTCAAGGATGCCGAGGATAGTCTCGCATCGGCAACAGAGGCGCTCAGAAATGCTGCTGACAGATTGAAACTCATCCTAGCCCTGCCTGTGGATACAGTGGTGAAGATCTCTGCTCCTCTTGAGATTGTACCGGTGAGAATAGGAGAACAGGAGGCAATAGATATTGCATTGAAGAACAGGGTGGAGATGGCACAGGCAAGAGATGAACTCTCCAATGCCATCAGAAAAGCGAAGGTGATGAGACGAAGGATGCTACCGGAGTTAAAGCTGGTCTTTGATTATACCCGCTCTGCGTCTTCGGATGTATTCGAAGATAGTTTTGCCTTGGATGATGATAGGTGGGGTATCTTGCTTGTTAGTACCACAGATATACCAATGATATCCGAGAAGACGGCCTACCACCAGAGCCGTGTTGATATAGACAGGAAACGTATCAATCTGGAGATCCTTAAGGAAGATATAAAGAGAGAGGTCCGCAAGGGACTGCTTTTTTTAAGAAAGACGGAAAAGCGTATGGAGATCATCAGGGAGCAGATAATTCAGGCAGAGGGGAAACTCGCCCTGTCAGAGGTGAAGTTCAGATACGACATGGCGAATAATTTTGACCTCATAGAGGCAGAGACCGAACTCCAGCAGGCCAGAATAAAAGGACTTCTATCAAATATCGACTACATCATAGGGATATACAGACTCAAGGCACACATGGGGACTTTGATTGAAAGTGGCAGGGAGGAAGGATCATGAGGAGAGAGGGGGGCATGAGATTTTTCTTTCTATTGACCGGGCTATTCTCCCTTGTAGTTCTTAGTAGCAGGCTTGTAGTGCCAAGGACAGGGGAGTCAGAACCCCAGCTGGCTACCACTGTAAGGGGAGGTTTCGAGATAAGGGTTAATGCAATCGGGGTGCTCGATGCGAGCCGGTCACACATGATATCTTCAAAACTCAGGGGCGATAAAGGGAAGATAATCTATATATTGGATGATGGGACAGAGGTAAAGGCGGGTGACATAATGGTCAAATTAGATCCCACACCATACGAGGAAGAGATACTCCGGCTGACAGCAGAGGTAAAGAAGTATGAGTCTGCTGTCAGGGCACTTGAGGAGGTGCTGGAGTGGGAGAAGAGTGATCTTCAGAAACAGGTGGAGACTGCAAGGTATAACCTGAAGATAGAGAAACTGGAGCTTGATAGGATCCAGAAGGGTGAAGGTACTTTACAACTTGCCCAATTGAAGGAAGATATGGAGGAGAAGGAGAGGGAATATAGCCGTTATGCAGGATACCTGAAGGAGCTTCAGCGTCTTACAGACAAAGGTTACAGTAATCCAGCAGAGATTGAACAGGCCAGCAAAAAGCTGAACTTCTATAGAAGTGCATATGAGAGTGCAAAGAGGAAGTATTACAGTTATAGGGAGTATGTGCTCCCCTCCCTCATCGAGACCGCAAAGGCAAAGATAGAAAGGGCAGAGACAGAGATTGATCAGGCCAAAAGAAAAGGGGTTTTTAAGATTGCCAAGGCAATGGCAGAGCTTGAAAAGGCCAGGAATGAGCTGAATGTCTCAAGGGTCAGGCTTGCCCAGGCTGAAAAGGAACTTGAAAACACAACCATCAGGGCCCCCTTTGGGGGCATAGCCATTCTATACGAGACATTCCGTAATGGTCAAAAGAGGAAGCCCCGAGTGGGGGATGTAGTTTTTCAAAATCAGCCACTACTATATCTGCCCGATATATCCTCAATGATTGTTAAGACACGGGTTAGAGAAAGGGATCTATACAAGGTCTCAACCAACCAGGAGGTGGATATTAAGATCGACGCCTATCCAGACATATCATTTAAAGGGGTGGTCACTTCTATAGGGGTGCTTGCAGAAAGGTCAGGAGGGGAAAAGTACTTCCAGGTCAATATCTCTGTCAAGGGTAATGATCCAAGACTCAGGCCTGGTATGACGGCAAGGGTCTCCATAATGACTGACAGGGTGATAGGCAGGCTCGTGATCCCCTTACAGGCTATCTTTGATGAGGCAGGCAGAAAGTACTGTTATGTATACGATAAAAGGGGCTTCAGAAAGGTGGAGGTGACCCCAGGAAGACAGAACGAAGACCTTGTAGAGGTCATCTCAGGGCTAAAAGAGGGCGACAGGGTTAGTTTGATTAAGCCGCGTGCGATCCTTTAACCGGTGGAGAAGAAGCACATTGAAACACTGGCAATATATTGTGGAGGCGAGGAATCTCAGAAAGTCCTATACAAGGGGATTAGCCCGTGTAGATGCCATAAAGGGTATAGACATTACTGTATCTTCAGGAGAGTTTGTTGCAATCATGGGGCCCTCAGGTTCGGGCAAATCCACCCTTCTGCATATACTCGGATGCCTTGAAAGACCGGATGCAGGGATATATCTACTTGGAGGCAGGGATTTTTCAGATATATCTGATAGAGAGTTATCCCTCATCCGGGCAGAGAAGATAGGGTTTGTCTTTCAGAACTTCAGCCTGATCCCTCATCTGAATGTTGCCGAGAATGTGGGATTACCACTTATGTATTCCTCACAGCAGGACAGGGCTGATGAAGAGTCTGTATTGAAGGTAATTGAACAGGTTGGCCTTGCCCACAGAGTGGGGCACCTGCCTGTAGAACTTTCAGGCGGAGAGATGCAGAGAGTGGCAATTGCAAGGGCCCTTGTAATGACTCCTGTCCTGCTTCTGGCTGATGAGCCTACCGGCAATCTCGACTCTAAAACCGGTTCAGAGATAATGGAACTATTCTGTAGACTCCATGAAGGTGGTGTAACAATCCTGATGGTGACACATGACATCCAGGTGGCCTCCAGGGCAGAGAGGATATTAAACCTTAAAGATGGAACTATCCAGTAAGAGACACATAATCTTCCTATCCAGAAATGCAAAGATCATCAGGATGGCCTGCAGGTCTTTGCTTCAACACAGACTCAGATCAGCACTGAGTATAATAGGCATCATATGTGGTGTGGTCTCATTCATTGCGATGATCTCAATAGGAGAAGGTGCCAAAAGGGAAGCGATCGCTCAGATAAAACGTCTTGGGACGGATAATATATATGTGAAGGCCCTGCCACTGACAGAAGTAGATGAGAGAAAGGCAAGAGAAGGACTCTCAACAGGTCTGTCCCTTTCAGACGTCGAACGGTTAGAAAGATTGTCACCTGCTATTGTTAATGTTGCATATATGATAAAACTACCTGCCTCTTCCGTCAAAAATGACAAGGAATCTTTCTTCCAGGTTATCTCCACCTCAGCGAACTTTTCCACTCTCAAGGATCTTCATTTAAAAGAAGGACGGTTTATAACAGAACATGACATAAGATGGGGGAATCTTGTAAGTGTTGTGGGCAGTAATGTTGCTGACAGGATGTACACACAAGGCCCTGAAACCGGCTATATAAGAATTGGCGAACAGATTTTCAGGATTGTAGGCATACTTAAGAGGTATGACCTCGTAGAGCCTGAATCCTCTATTATATCTGAGATGAACTATAACGAAGTGATATTCATACCATCAGGCACAGAATCCTCTATAAGCAGAGCAGAGAGGGGATATCGATCCCAGGGGGACAGGCTTTCAGAGATCATTGTTCGTGTCAGGAAGACAGAGGAAGTGGGGGTAATAGCTGAGGTAGTCAGACGTGCACTTGAGGTGTCCCATGGTGGTATAGGGGATTATCAGATACTAGTCCCCCTCGAATTATTACATCAGGCGATGAAGACCAGGAGGCTCTTCAATATAGTGCTTGGTTTTATAGCCTTTATTTCACTGGTGGTGGGTGGTATTGGTATAATGAACATCATGCTTGCCTCGGTCTCAGAAAGGACCAGAGAGATAGGGATCAGACGGGCAGTTGGTGCTTCAAAGGAGCATATACTCATACAGTTCCTCACAGAGACAGTGGTCCTTACCCTTTTAGGTGGGCTTATTGGGACGGTGATCGGACTTGTGAGTGTAAAAACTATGTCTGTAATACTCGGCTGGAAGATGGCCGTAACCCCGTGGGCAATCTTCCTTCCCCTGTCCATGTCAATCACAGTTGGCATTATCTCAGGATTATTTCCTGCCATTCAGGCCTCCCGCATGGATCCGGTTGTTGCATTGAGACAAGACTGAGAGAAGGCCTTTTTTATCCCATCCTTGCCCTGACCACATCTGCAATATCGTTTGCTATCGTCTTTATCTCTTCCATGTCATCCCCCTCAACCATTATCCGCATCTTTGGCTCTGTTCCAGAGGGCCTTACGAGTACCCTGCCGCCATTGAGCCTCCTCTCTGCCTTCTTTATGGTATTAACGATCTCAGGGAATTCTGTGATATCCCTGGGTCTTGAAACCCTGACATTCACGAGTATCTGTGGGTAGATGGGAACTGGTGATGCAAGTTCAGAGAGCCTCTTGCCTGTCTTGCACATGATGGAAAGTATCTGGAGGGCTGTGATGGCACCATCACCGGTGGTATTGTGATCTAAAAACACTATGTGACCTGACTGCTCACCCCCAAGGTTGCACTTCCTCCTTAACATCTCCTCTACCACATATCTATCGCCCACCTGCGTCCTGATAAGCTTTATGCCTGATTTATTGAGGAACTTCTCAAATCCTATATTGCTCATCACCGTAGCAACAACTGTATTCTTGTTCAGCCTCCTCTCTCTCTTCATGGCAAGGGCACATATAGCCATTATCTTGTCTCCATCCACTATCTGCCCCTTCTCATCACACAGTATCGTCCTGTCGGCATCACCATCATGGGCTATCCCTATATCTGCATGGTGCTCAAGGACACTCCTCTGCAGTGCCTGAGGGTGGGTGGAGCCACAACCTGCGTTTATATTCACACCATCAGGTTTGTTGTTTATGGCAATAACATCCGCACCAAGCTCGCTGAGTACATAAGGGGTTATTTTGTAGGCAGAGCCATTTGCACAATCAACCACTATCCTCAAACCCTCGAGTGTCCTTCCCCGTGGGAAGGTGGATTTTACATACTCGATGTATCTGCCTGCTGCATCATCCACTCTGTGGGCCTTCCCAATGCCTGTGCCATGAGGCCTTATATTGTTCAGCCTCTTTGAGAATACGGCCTTCTCGATCTCATGCTCAATGCTGTCAGGGAGCTTGAATCCATCGGATGAAAAGAACTTTATCCCGTTATCATCATAAGGGTTGTGAGAGGCAGAGATAACAATACCTGCATCCACACGGAGACTCCTCGTTACAAAGGCGATCCCTGGTGTAGGCATGGGACCCACAAGTATCACATCCACACCCATAGAGCAGATACCTGATGTGAGTGCACTCTCAAGCATATAGCCTGACAGCCTTGTATCCTTTCCAATCAGTATCATGTTCCGGCCATGCTTCTTCTTGAGCACATGGGCAGCGGCCCTCCCCACCTCGAATGCTATCTCGCCTGTCATTGGAGGGTGATTGGCCTTCCCTCTTATACCGTCTGTCCCAAATAGTTTCATCATCGCCCTCTTACCTCTCGATCATTGATCTTTCTCAGGCTGAATTCCACCCTTGGTGGATGGATATCCTTTATTACAAAGGAATCCGGCACCCTTATATCCCTGCTGGATATATAATAGGAGATCCTGCCCTCTTTATACCCATTCAGGTTTATCACAACGCTCACATCTTCCTTGTCCAGCCTCCTGAGAAGCCTCTCCTGTCCTTCAAGGACTATGCTGATGGTCTTATGATGATCTACCAGCTCAAGAGCCTGCGGTACGTTTACGAATCTCACAGGTATATCTATCATAAGCTCGGAGCGCCTGCTTGAGACCACAAAGAACCACAGGACTATAGCAAGGATGAGGGAGGTGAGTTTGAGCAGGGTGTTTGTCCTCAGAAGATTCAATCTCACCTCTTCCTCTCCCTTGGAGGTATAAAGTGCTCTGTAAGGAACTTCCTTAAAGACCCCATATCCATGTCTCCCTGTAATCTCCCCTCAATCGCAATAGAGATGGTGCCTGTCTCTTCAGAGATTATTATAACAATTGCATCCGTCTCCTCTGACAGGCCGAGTGCAGCCCTGTGTCTCGTCCCAAGACTCCTTGAGACATCCGAGCTCAGGCTCAGGGGGAGGAAACAGCCTGCTGCTATTATCCTGTTGTCCTTTATTATAACAGCCCCATCGTGGATCGGAGAGGCAGGATGGAAGATGCTGATGAGCAGCTCATGTGAGACCTTTGCATCAAGCGGGGTCCCCATCTCGGTGAATTCCTTGAGGCTTGTATCACGCTCTATGGCTATCAACGCCCCTATCCTCCTGTTGGCAAGGGCCACCGAGGTCCTCACAATCTCCTCAATAGACCTCAGCTCCTCTGCACTCGTAAATGATGGAATGAAACGTGTCTCACCGACCTGTGCAAGGGCCTTCCTTATCTCGGGCTGAAACAGTATTATCAGGGCAAGGACGATCTGGGCCCAGAAACTCTGGATAAGCCAGTCCAGTGTGTAGAGGTTTAGGTATCTTGAGACCAGGAAGGCGAGGGAGAGCACGCCAAGACCGATCAACATCTGGGCAGCCTTTGTCCCCTTAATTATAAGGAGCACCCTGTAGATGACAACCGTAACGATAAGGATATCAATGATATCCTGCCATCTGATGATCCTCAGTATCTCCATAATTGGATAATATTATAGCAGTTTACACCTACATCACGCCCTGGTGGAGTGTATAACCCTATCTCTTCACATTATGAAGGTACGGCCAAGGATGTATATGAAATGACCATTGATAACGAGCTTATCACCCTGCCAGTCCTCAGGAAGTGGCCAGAATGGCTGAGCATCCCTTATGGCCTTCATGGCTGCCTCATCAAGATTCCTGTGGCCTGATGTCCTTATCAGCTCGACCTCCCCAAGGCTTCCATCCCTGTTTATGGAGAACCTGATATAAAGGTCGCCTGAAAGGCCCTGTCTTATTGCACTCCTTGGATACTCCCATATGCTCTCGATCCTCTGCTTCAACATCCTCATATAGCCCCTGTGCCTGAATTCAGGCGCATCAAATGTGAGACCCCCTTTATTATCACTGGATGGTCTTCTGGCAAACCTCTCTATGGTCTCTCTGTCAAAGAGGAATGCATATGGATCAGGTCTTAAACCCCCTCCCTCTTCTATGGTTGCTGCCCCCTTATCCCCTTCCGTCTGTGTGGACTCCATCCTGTCGTTCTGGCCTTTGTCACCATCCTCCTGCCCTCCGCTGTCTGACTGTGCCTGGGCCATCTCCTCTCCGTCCTGATCAACCGGTTCGACTGGCCCTAAAATGGTGTCAGGCGGGGAAGACACCTCCTCCTGCCTGGGCCTAAAAGGTGCCTTCCTCTGTGATTCCACCCTATCAGTGAGCTCATGCATGGATGGGGCAGGAGGCAGCAGCTCAAGGGGGCTGATGATCCTGACACTGAAGATGGGTATGTCATCCTGCTGGAATGTGCGGGTTATGCTCAAGAGACTCAGGAGCATGAGGTGAAGGAATACGGATGCTATTATATAACGGTTTAGACTCAATTTTTCGAACCCTAACCCACGCTCAAACCAGGGGGGAAGGGGCAGTATATCAGTGCCTTTGATGGCATTGTATTGGCCTTTGAGCAGAAGTATGCCGATATCTTGAAGAAGAAGTCCCCCATGCTGCCTGAGATGCTCCCATCCTTGTTCTCCCTCCACGGCCTTGTGATGCCTGGCTTGTCAATGGCTATTATTATGTATAGATTCTCAGGTTCCATCCCCTTTATATCCTCGGGGCTCGGGACCGGCAGACCCTTTGACTCACCATAAGGGGTGTGCGAATGGAAGTCCCCTATTATCTGGAGTTTTACAAAGCTTGAGAGTATCGGTGCTATCTTTTTGTGATCCTGTTTGCGGAATATAACCCCCCTCCTCCTCCTCTGGGCTGTCTGGAGGCTGAATGCATACTCTACAATAAACCTGTCATCAAGCCTGTAACCCAGGAGATAGCCGAGTGACTCCTTTTTATAGACCTCGGCGCTGCCAAGGAGAAGGCCCATGAAGGCATTCTCCGACAGATATACCTTCATCGGCCTCTGGGGCCTGATTATCCTCCCCTGTGTTCTGGTATCCTTACCGTCATTACGGGACATGGCGCCTTCTTCACCACCTTCTCAGCGGTATCACCAAAGATGAACTTTTGAAGGCCTGTCCTTCCATAGGTGCCCATGACTATCATGTCCACCTTGTTTTCAGATGCGAACTTAACTATCTCTTCATGGGGTATGCCTTTAAGCACTATCTTCTCCACATCAGGCAGCCCCCTTATCTCCTCAATACAGCAGTTCTCGATCTCCTCCATTGCCCATTTATTCATCTCATTATAGATCTCATCTGCTGAGATGTGCGGTATGTGCGACTCCGTTGCCTTTGCGATATCATAGATGACATGGAGGATATAGAGCTTTGCATTATAATGCCTGGTGAGATCAACCGCATAATGCAGTGCATATGTAGCACCCTCTGAGAAGTCTGTTGGGAAGAGTATGCGCTCAACCTTCATAATGAAGCCTCCTTGATTGGGTTTTGTGTCCGCTACTGCTGACCTTAAATTTTATCATATATCCATACTATTTTACATTGAGCTCATATAAAACCCTCAGGCCTTCAAGGGCGAGGTGCGGATTTACATATCTGACACCCTTTATATAGGGAACCACCAGGTCCGCAAGCCCCCCTGTAGCGATTATCACGGCCCTCCTCAGGCCTGCCTCCTGCCTCATCTCCCTTATGATCCTCTCTGTCGCCCCTGCATGCCCGATGATAAGGCCTGTAAGGATATTCTCTTCTGTATCCCTTCCGATTACGTGCTCAGGCACCCTCAGTCTTATCCTTGGAAGGAGGGCAGTCCTTTCTGCAAGGACATCAGCGGATATCCTGAGGCCGGGCATTATAGCACCACCGATATACTCACCCCTTCTGTTAATCAGAGAAAAAGTCGTGGCGGTGCCAAAACCTATAACTATCAGGTCTCCCTTGTAAAGCCACCTTGCCCCTGCTGCCATGGCTATCCTGTCAGGCCCGAGCCTTTCGGGCCTCTTTATCCTGTATCTCAGGCCACTCTTTATCCGATGATTGACGATCAGGGGCCTTATATGACAGTGCCTTTCCAGCCTTTTTGCTATGGAGCCCCCTAACCGTGGAACCACCGAAGAAATAACGGCCCCATCTATCCTCTGGGCATGGGCAATATCCTCAAGGGGGATCTCCTCCATCACGCTTCTGAAGTTCAGAACCCTCTTGAGGTGTCCCTCGTAAAGCCCTATCTTTGTGTTGGTATTCCCTATGTCAATGAGTAAGAGCATGGGGTCTCAATCCTTTCTTAATATCGTCACATCCCCTGAGGAGACCCTTCTGATCGCACCTGACGATAACCTTATAACAAGGCACCCCCTTTCATCAATATCCTCTGCAAGGCCCCTGATCCCTCCTGCTGGCCTTCCCTGTGACCCCAGCATCTGAACCACGACCTCGTTACCCATGGTTGAATCCCTCCTGCGCCACTCCTCAATTATAAGCCCCCTGTTACCCTTCAATAACTCATTATACCAGTAATCCATCTGCCCCAATATCTCCCTCAGAAGATCAGGCCTATGAATATCCTGCCCTGCCTCTTCCTTAAGGGAGGTGGCCAAGCCCCTTATCTCCCTGTCGAACATCCCTGAATGCATGTTTACATTTATCCCGATGCCAAGGGCGACCATCTCAACTATACCCCCTTTTGTCCTCGCCTCCATCAGTATGCCACCGACCTTTTTGTCCCCTATCATTATGTCGTTTGGCCACTTTATCGATGCGTGAATACCTGTGTATCTCCTTATCCCATCAACCACTGCCACCGAGGCCATGAGTGACAGTATGGTCGCCTCTTCTGGTGGAATGGGCGGCCTCAGGAGCACGGTGAAGTAGAGGTTCACACCTGGGGGTGATATCCACTTCCTGCCATGCCTGCCCCTGCCATGGCTCTGGTAGTCTGCTACAACCACAAGACCCTCCTTGCACCCCCTGTCTCTGCCCATCCTCAGGACATCATCATTTGTTGAGGCAGTCTCTTTAAGAAACAGTATACGGCCCCCTATTATCCTGCCCTTAAGGGGCCGTGTGGTGAGTTCGTGAAGGTCTCCGCCTGGCTGGCCGACCATTGGATGCTCATTCATCGGCCTGTCTTGTCAGGCCACTCACATTCCTTATAGAGGACACATTCCATGCATTTGGGTCTCCTGGCCGTACATGTCTCTCTTCCATGGAGTATCATGGCGAGGTTTATCTTCGTGAGCCTCCCCTTTGGAAACTGTCTCACAAGCCCCTCCTCCACAACCTCAGGGTCGTCAGAACGGACGAGTCCAAGCCTGTTTGATACCCTCAGCACATGGGTGTCAACAGCCATGGTCTGTTTGCCAAAGGCACTGCCAAGCACCATATTTGCTGTCTTCCTCCCAACTCCAGGAAGCCCTGTCAGTTCCTCAAGGGTATCAGGCACATCACCACCGTAATCCTCCACCAGTCTCTTACAGCATTCAACGATCATCTTCGCCTTGTTCTTGTAAAAGCCTGTTGGCCTTATCTCCTCCTCGAACCTCTTCATGTCTGCCCTTGCATAATCCTCCGCCTTCCTGTACTTCTTAAAGAGTTGCCTGGTAACCTCATTCACCCTTGCGTCCGTGCACTGTGCAGACAGTATGGTGGCCACAAGGAGTTCAAGGGGGGTGGAGAAATTGAGGGCAAGCTTAGGAGACGGGTACCTCTTCAGTAAGAGTTCTGCGATCTTCTTGGCGTTAGCCATTTATATCATTCAATCTACTCTTCCTTTAAAATTTTTACCTCTATCCTTCCCTTCAGCCCCTCTGCAAACCTCCTTGCATCATCCTCTGTCCCAACTATTGAATTGTAGTGCATGGGTATCGCCACCTGAGGCCTTATATCCAGTGCAGCCTTTACAGCCTCCTCTGCGGTCATCACATAGGTGCCTGAGACGGGCAGAAGGGCGATATCCACCCTGAAGTCCTTCATCTCGGGGATGTAATCGGTATCACCTGCAATATATATCCTCCTGCCTTCCACGGTAAAGATATAGCCAACCCAGTTGTTCTCCTTTGGATGGAAGGGCTTGTCCGTATTGTAAGATGGCACGGCCTCGATCTCCACACCCCCGACCGTTATCCTGTCACCAGGCCTTACGGTCTTCACATTGCCTGAGAGCTTACCAGCACAATCAGGTGTTGCTACAATCACCGTATCAGGCCCCTGGAGTTTCTTTACATCCTCAGGTGAACAATGGTCATAATGCTCATGGGTTATGAGGATTATATCAGCCTGATCCTCCCTCTTGATCTTGAACGGATCTGTATAGATCACCTTCTTGCCCGTGATCTTGAATGTGTCATGACCAAGCCAGTGTATGTTTTCAACCATATCCATAACCTCCTTTCCTGCAGCGATAGAGATAGACAAAAACAATAAAAATAAAAGGATGAGCAGAGATGCCCTCTTCATCTTCATCAATTAATTATACCATAATCCAGAAGCCTGCGATGTGCAGGTTTCTGACAATACGTTATGGGGTTTTGATATACGAATCTGTAGGCTTTGTTCAAATTAACCATCTCCTGGGACTCCAGATTTTTAAGCATCCTGGACAGGGCCAGATGCCCTCCCAGAATCCTGTCACCCCTCTTTATCGGTGCACTCCTCTCTCCTGCCCCCTTTATAGAGTCCGAGACGAATATAACCCTTTCACGGGGTTTTGTCTTTAATATGAGTCTCAATATGTTAATATCAAGATGCACACAGTCAGGGATGACCTCTATGTAGATATCCTCATCAATAAGTCCAAAACCCGAGATACCTAACTCCCTCTGATGGATAGGCCTCATCGCATTAAATATATGGGTTATACCTGTTGCACCGGCCTTCTTCCCGTCAAGGGCCTGTTTATAGGTTGCGTCTGAGTGGCCCATATTCACCCTGATGCCCCTCTCGACGCATCGCTCTATAACCCTCAGTGCCCCTGGCATCTCAGGCGCTATGGTGATGATCTTGATTATGTCTTCGTAACCATCAACAAGCCTTTCGAGATTGGACAGTGTCGGCTTGAGAAATGTATCCCTGTCCTGCGCCCCTGCCATCAGGGGGTTCAGAAAAGGTCCCTCAAGATGAACACCAAGGATGCATGCCCCGTGCTCCGTAATCCATGATGCATTACGGGGCCTCTTTGCCCGAATCCTGCGTCCTGAGTCCTGCCTTTTCATGGCCTCCCTCACCGCCTCCATATTCGCTCGCATCTGGCTGATCGGGCCTGAATATATTGTGGGCAGGAAGGCCACAGTGCCTGCCTCGAGGTGGAGTCTTGCCATCTTGAGAATGTCTTCCGGACTTGATGTCCTTGTATCATATCTTCCTATGCCATGTGTATGGAGGTCGATAAATCCTTTAATAGCCATACCTTTTGTTTAAAAAATCCCTCTCAGTGTTTAGTAAAGGGATTTATAGGTTCGATTCCTTTTAAGCCATGAAAATCGGTAACGTTTTCCGTGTAGATCCTTCTTATTCCGTATTCCATCATCGTGGCCATTATGTAAAAATCAAAAATCCTTGCACCTTGGTCTTTTCTTGCTTATGAGCCGATAGATTTCTCAATGTCCTCTCACCAGGATAGACAAGTTTTATCCTGGATGAGATGATAATCTCAATTAACCTTTTTGCATCTGCTTCTACCAACGGGACACGCATCTCCTTCACATTTGTTGCAATCGAGTAAAACTCTAAAAGAATCTGAGGAGAGAGATAAAGGTTCAAACTGCCGTCAAGCCCTCTTTTCAGTATCTCTGAGGCAATTGCCCGTTTTTGTAAATCACCATCTGCTATGCTGTATATTAAGACATTGCTGTCAAGGAAATAGGGGTCAGATGTCATAGGCATCTGACCTTCTAATCTTTTTCTTGCGGGGTTTTATATAGAGGCTGTCGATGAATTCAAAGGCCTCCTTTAATTCCTTTTCTTCTTTTTCAATCTTTTCACGCAGCAATTCATTAATCAGTTGATTTATGCTCTTGCCGTTTCTCTTTGAATACTCCGCAAGGGCCCCATGAACCCTGGGGCTGGTCCTGAATAAGAATTTGCCTGAGTATTTAGCCATCAGATACCCCTGATACTATTAATAAACAGATTATGATACCACAGTCAAGGCCTTCCCTCTTTTAATTCGTCTATTAGACTTGGCACATTTCTGATATTCAGAACAGAGAAAATGGCAATATTTTTCGTAGAGAGAGGTGCTTTATTTAGTAAGACTTGACCATAAAAATAAGATAATTTATAATTTATCTTGTAATTGCTGATTAATAAGGAGAAGTGAAATGGTCAATGTAGCGAAGATTTCTACCAGGGGACAGGTAGCGATTCCCAAAGACATAAGAAAAAAGCTGAATATCAAGGAAGGAGATATCATAATTTTTGAGGAAAGAAAGGACGGGATATATATAAGAAAGGTTAAAAATTTTATTGAGATGCAAGGGAGCTTGCCGCCTTTAAAACTTACCATAGATAAGCTAAAAGATAGGGCAATGGAGGAGATGGCAAAAGAGGCAGTAGATGTATAAGGGGATTCTTGACACAAGTGTTATTCTCAGATTTCTGACAGGGAATGATAGGGGGAAGAAGGAAAAATTTAAAAGTCTTATAAGCAAGGCAGGGACGGAGCAAAGCCGTTTATTCGTTCCGTTAATGGTTATAATTGAGCTTGTATATGTGCTTGAGAAGATATACAAAATATCCAAGAATGAGGTTAGGGAAAAGATAGAAGGTTTAAGTGCCCTTTCTGTTATTGAGGTAGAATCCAAAGGGGTAGTGCTCGAGGCATTAAGGCTTTATGTTGATGAGAATCTCAAATTTGGTGATGCAATGATATTGGCCAAGGCAAGGGTCTCAGGGATAAAGCCTGTTTATACCTTTGACAGCAAGGATTTCAAGAGATTTCCTGATACACATTTGCTCTAATCGTGCACCATTTTATATATCGGGCTTGGCACGTTTCTGGTATTCAGGGAGGAGGCTTACGGTATTTCTTATAGAAAGAGAATAAAAATCCCGCGAGGAAGGGTTAAAGATTTCTTTACTCATGTTTTGCGCTAACGCAGGGCAATCTTGGGTTGGCAGGGTTTCACGCAGAGATTTGTATAGCTGGAAACAACAGGTTTCCAGATTGTAAGGTACTCGAACTAATTAATAGACGAGGCTTTCATCCTGATGAGTCGTGGATAAACTCCTTTAAGGGATGAAATCGGTCTTACCTTATCCTTACTGGTGAGGAGATGCCTGATAGTGTTAAGGGGATTCTGGCAAGACAGCGATGAATTCTTCATTAAAAGAAGAATTAATGTAAGTTCAATCTTCGGCTGTTTAATTTTATAAAATCTTCCCTCTTTTTGTGAAAAATTCACTCAGTGCAAGCCTTATAACAGCACCTTTTGACCACTTCTGTCCTGTCTCCTTTGAATACTCCTCCTGGAGTTCCTCAATGGCCTCAAGCACCTCTTCCTCAAGATAGACGGTGATCTTTTTGAGTCTCTCCTGCCCTTCGCTCATATTGATATTATACACAGAAGACACAGCTTGTGCAGATACCATGATTTTCATTCAATAAAATTATGTTTAATAAACATCGATTTCAAGAAATTATTAAAAATACTTATAATTTTATAAATACTCTTGAAAAACTTGATTAGGTGTGGTAGCAGGAGAATAAATTAATGTTAATAAGCAGGTGAGGGATATGTATAATTTAAGCCATACCTATTCGGATGGTTTAAAATTTGCACTCACTTTAACCATATATAAGAGAACTTTTTGCGCGTATAAAAAGAAGGGGTGTTCCCCGTTCATAGAGGGGGCACCCCCTTTTTATTTTTGGCGAAATTGCCCTTGATTGTTAAGAGCGACTTACACCACTTGGTGTCTCGGTTTATAGCGCATATCAACTTGTTGTTGCTCCATTTGATTATGGCATAAGAGCTAAAAAACTTGCACCCATTGTTCGTGCAATAGAGATAGTCAGTCCTGTTACAGGGCCTGTAGTGGTGGATATTGCTAAAACAGCGATGGAAAATGGTTACAGTTATAAAGACATAGTAGATTTAATAGTCGCAGTAAAGAGAGGTACACAGGCAGGTGCAGGTAGAGATGCACCTGCAGAGATTGTACAGATTGGAGTTGAAAAAGGGTTAGATAAAGATACGATTACAAAAATAACACATTCTGATCGTTCAATAGGTTCAAGGATGGTACCTGCTTTATCTGTGGGAGCTCAATCTACTGGCACTACTACTGTGACAATCCCGACCGATATTACACCTGGTGTGACTTACTATCTTGGTGTTTGTGCTGATGATACCGGTAGAAATCAGGAACTCAACGAAAATGACAATTGTGTGTTTATAGATTATTTTCAGGCTACGTAGTATACAATATATTAAAGGGGTATGGTAAGGGAAGATAAGAGATATCTCATCAAGAGATTTATTTTCTTCTTTCTTATACCAATCTTCCTTTCCTGTGGAGGGGGAGGGGGTGGAGGAGACAGTATTGGTAATGTTTCATCCTCTTCCCATTGGGCGAAGATTTATGGAGTTGATGGTGTTGGAGAGATTCGAGGTTATATCCAGCAGACAGATGATGGAGGTTATATACTTGCAGGGACAGGGTTACCACCCGGACGTTATGAGAGTTTCAGGTTTCTGGTCATAAAGCTTAATTCAGAGGGTGATATTGTCTGGCAGAAGTATTTTGATAGGGAAGATTTTGATGATGAGGTTTATTCAGTATATGAGACAGAAGATGGTGGTTATATTGTTGGGGGAGTAAGCAGTGGAGATTGGTCTGAATCTTTTATAGTGAAGCTGAATGCAAATGGTAGCGTTATATGGCAGAAGCTGTATGAATTAGTAGGAACACTTGACCCAACCAAAGACGCTGGTTATGTAATTAGTAGTGGTTCCTGTGTATTTAAGGTTAATTCTTCTGGAAATTTTGTATGGGGTAGAACCTATGAAGGGAAGGGTGGTGGTATCTATCCAATGAAGGACGATGGTTATATGGTTATGCAGAATGAGACCGAGATAATTCGGAATGATGTCAATTCTTATACAATAACCTATAGAATAAGATTGATAAGACTTGATAAAAACAATTCCGTTTTATGGGCAAGGCTTTATGAGTCTGATGGTTTATTTAATGGTATGTATGGAGGTCCAGTGTATGAGACAAGGGATGGTGGGTATGTATTAGGGATTATAGAGAATGTGGGCGGTGATATAGCCCTTGTCAAACTTGATTCAGGGGGTAACATCATATGGGCAAAGGCGTATAGAGGGATTGGTGATATAGTAGATATACACTCTTTACGTCAGACTGGGGATGGGGGGTACATAATTGGTGGAGATGTTGAAGATGCGGACTACTGTGCAGGTGACAGCATGTGGGTTCTCAGGACAGACCCTGCTGGAAATGTAGTATGGGCAAAGGGTTATGGTGAAGGGGCCCTTGCACTTGGTGGATATGTAATAGAGACTGACAGCGGGGATTTTGTTGTCTCTGGTAGCATGGCTTTTTATCAGGATTATCCTCATTTATGGGTGTTGAAACTCCATCCTGATGGCACAATCTCACCAGATGCTCCCTCATATCTTGGAGTTGATATAGATGTAGAAGTTGAGGATATATCCTCCTTTATCACTGTAGAGGATACTAACCCATCAGTTGGTAGTTGCACAGTGAGGGTAGAGGATGTTCTCTCAATGGAGGTAACAAACGCAGGAGTAACCGTTACCACTATAGCATCGGATTAGAGTTACCCATCGCATTTCCACAATGGTTTGTTCCCTTGGGGGCAAGGCTTAATGCTGTTGTTATGGTTGAGGATATGACCGTTTATCGTTGAGACTCCATGGTGCAAACTTCAGGAGCAGGAGCATCCCTGGAATAGCGATAAGGGCACATGCTATAAAGAACCAGAACCATCCCATATACTTGGCAATGAACCCCGTTGGTGCCGAGAGCACATCCCTCCCAAATGCCATAAAGCTTGTAAGCAACGCATACTGGGTCGCGGTAAACTTCTTGTTCGTTATACTTGCCATGAAGGCCATAAAGGCCGCCGTCCCCATGCCTCCGCTGAGGTTCTCAAAACCGATGACGATCGCAAGTGCAGGGATGCTGTGCCCGATAAGCGAAAGGATGGCAAAGCCTGCCGTGGATACGGCCTGAAGCACACCAAACACCCATAGGGATCGATTTATCCCAAGCCTCAGCATTATCATCCCGCCAATAGATGCGCCTGCTATCACTGCCCAGAAGCCGAGTAACTTGGTTATGGCACCGATCTCTGTGAGTGAGAAACCCATATCCATGTAAAAGGGCGTGGAGATATTACTTGCCATAATATCACCTATCTTGTAGAGCAATATGAATGCAAGCATCCAGAATGCCTCCTGCCTCTGGAAATACTCAACAAAGGGATCAATAACCGCTTCTTTGATACTCCTTGGACTGACCGGCACCTTTGGCTCAGGGGTCAGGAGGGTGGTCAGAACCGCTGGAGCCATACAGGATGCTATTATCAGATAGGCTCCCCTGAATGATATATAATCTGCCATTATAAGTCCACCTCCGGATGACAGCAGCATCCCGATCCTGTAGCCGAGCACATAGAGTGCCGAGCCAAGTCCAAGCTCTTCATCTGCAAGGTCTTCACGCCTGTATGCATCCACCACTATGTCCTGTGATGCACTCATAAATGTGACAAGCAGTGCGGAGATGATGAGTATGAGAGGGGTCTCTTTTGGATTGCTGAGGCCCATGGCCGAGATGGAGATGATGAGCCCGATCTGAGACACAAGCAGCCACCCCCTCCTCCTCCCGAGGATACCTATGGTGTATCTGTCAAGAAACGGTGCCCAGAGGAACTTTGCTGAATACGGGATGGCAAGGAGGTTGGTCAGTCCTATGAGAGAAAGGTCGATGCCCTCCTCCTTCATCCATGCCTGGAGCACACCCTTTGTGAGGAGGAGCGGGAGGCCTGATGCAAAGCCCATGATAAAGGCAACGAGCATCCTGCGGCTGAATATCGTCTTTATCACAGAGACCTTGTTCTTCACGTTAGATCCTTCGGCCTGAGTATAATCAGCCCTGGCTTGTTGGAGATATATTCCTTGAAATCTTCATCAACAACCATGGCCTTCTTTGAAGAGGCATGTCTTAAATAGATAAGGGCCCTTTCTTTAATGATGATGCCCACATGCGATACATCGAGACCCTTTTCAGGGCTATAAATACCAACATAATCGCCTGTTTGTACCCTTTTGTAAAGAGAGTCATTGAAATTTTCCTTAGGGATGTATTTAATCATCCTCCTTACAGGCCTTATCCCTTGCAGCAGAGATGTTCCATCCTCTTTTAAATTCAGTGTCTTTGTGACCTCCACTGCCTTACCAATCTTCTCTGTTACATCCAGAAGAAGGTCTGCATTAAATTCTATCCAGTCTGTGAAGAAGTGATTCCTCCTTGTAAAGCTTACGATCCCTCCTTTATATCGCACCCTCTTCAAATTGTCCATGAATTCATTGAATGACCTCGAAAGCCTCATTGCCTCGATATATTCAATAAATGTGAAGCAATCCATGGCCTCAAGGTTTATCACAAGGACCTCAGAGGTGTTTATACCTCCAATAAGGGTTGATTCTTTGTAGGGTGTATTAAGGAAGTGTCTTGATATAAACCCTATCCTTTCCCCTGCCCCTCTGGTCTCTGATGCCTCGTGCAGGAGATTATTCAGTCTCCTCTGATTCCATCTGCCTAATACCACATGCTCGTTCATCTGAATTCAGGATAGGTGTTATAATAACATATAAGGACAGTAGTGTCCGCTAAAAAATTATCATAAGGCTTGAAACCTCTGTCAAAGGTGATAGAATATCACCTGTACAACCAATAATGACAGGAGGTTCAAGCCAT
>Ga0180893_192_pt1 | contig 20272 bp, 25 predicted proteins | sample Deesub1362A_J573_FD_124286 | JGI IMG/M metagenome (GOLD analysis project Ga0180893, IMG submission 124286) | Nitrospirae bacterium JdFR-81 | reverse complement strand
GTTTCCAGTGATGGATCTTGACAGGATGATAGATATCTTTCAGATTTTCTTCCCAAAAAGTCTTAATAAGGGTGGATACTATGTCTCAACCAATGACCTTTTTTCAATAAACAATGGGGTATATTATGATAGATTGCTCTTTGACAAGTTCATCTTCAGGTCTTTTAAGGTTTTGGTTGCTCTGTATGAATCATAAATTCTGCATAAGGGCAGGTGTAATTTATCGAAACAAAAAGATATTTTGTGGGGGTGCTGTAGGAACAAAGACCTGAAGAAAAAGGGATTGCGACTGTTTTGTTCCCATACTTATCGGTCTGTGGTCTGTGGGTAGGAACAAAGACCTGAAGAAAAAGGGATTGCGACTATGGTTACTGATCGGAATTCTTGATCTGGGTTTAAGTAGGAACAAAGACCTGAAGAAAAAGGGATTGCGACGATGACTTTACTATAGCATTCATCTGCAGAAGTTTTGTAGGAACAAAGACCTGAAGAAAAAGGGATTGCGACCGTAATCGGCCGTTAAGAGTCTCACGGCTTGATAGTAGGAACAAAGACCTGAAGAAAAAGGGATTGCGACCGATCTCTTACCGATCTTCCCGGTGACTACCACCGGGTAGGAACAAAGACCTGAAGAAAAAGGGATTGCGACTTTACTATAGCATTCATCTGCAGAAGTTTTCGTAGGAACAAAGACCTGAAGAAAAAGGGATTGCGACGAGAATTTCTCTTTAACATATGCGGTTTTTGCTAGTAGGAACAAAGACCTGAAGAAAAAGGGATTGCGACAGAACCCTCGATCTGTATTTCATTCATATGAGCTTCGGTAGGAACAAAGACCTGAAGAAAAAGGGATTGCGACATGACTAATATAATCATCTTTTTATACCTCCTTTGTAGGAACAAAGACCTGAAGAAAAAGGGATTGCGACAGTAATATGAAAACCCGCATCGTGCAAGAGGTTCTTTGTAGGAACAAAGACCTGAAGAAAAAGGGATTGCGACTTTGCCCTGCTAACCGTCTCAGGTATCTTCTGCGTAGGAACAAAGACCTGAAGAAAAAGGGATTGCGACTAGAAGATAAGGCATTGGCCCAAAACTTTGCTGCTTGTAGGAACAAAGACCTGAAGAAAAAGGGATTGCGACCTCCTCTGCTGTAACGATGCCCGTAACGGCTGTGAGTAGGAACAAAGACCTGAAGAAAAAGGGATTGCGACCCATATGCGAGAGGCACTAAGTTGTTGTTTTTTATAAATGTAGGAACAAAGACCTGAAGAAAAAGGGATTGCGACGTAGGGAGGTGAACTACTTTCACTTCCCCACTGTGGGTAGGAACAAAGACCTGAAGAAAAAGGGATTGCGACCCAATCGTAACATCATATCCTGAACCTGTAAGATATGGTAGGAACAAAGACCTGAAGAAAAAGGGATTGCGACGATTAATATCCCTGCTCCTGAATGGCTTTCTTAATTTTTTGTAGGAACAAAGACCTGAAGAAAAAGGGATTGCGACGTATGATTTCTTTCCCTTCCTGTCGTGAACGATGGTAGGAACAAAGACCTGAAGAAAAAGGGATTGCGACAGGGTGGGCGGGAAGGTGGCTATGAATTGATCTTGGTAGGAACAAAGACCTGAAGAAAAAGGGATTGCGACCAGCAAGGGTGAAGGTGTTGTCAAATGTGCCATAGTAGGAACAAAGACCTGAAGAAAAAGGGATTGCGACTTGAGGTGAGACTCACTTTTTTAAGCCATTCAAAGTAGGAACAAAGACCTGAAGAAAAAGGGATTGCGACTTTTGAGTTTCTTGCAAAGTTCCAGGCTTGGAACGTAGGAACAAAGACCTGAAGAAAAAGGGATTGCGACAGTAGAAACGAGTGTTTAAATTCCCACTCACGATTTTAGTAGGAACAAAGACCTGAAGAAAAAGGGATTGCGACGCTATAGAGATCCCTCTCTTCTCAGCCTCCCTGGCGTAGGAACAAAGACCTGAAGAAAAAGGGATTGCGACCCCTAGGTAACTGTCTAATTGTTGGTCCAAGTAGATTGTGTAGGAACAAAGACCTGAAGAAAAAGGGATTGCGACGAAGACCTCAAAGGGCCTTCCCTGCTCATCAACATTGTAGGAACAAAGACCTGAAGAAAAAGGGATTGCGACCAGAAGAAGTGCTCTGGTTTTCCTTGTTTGTAATGAGTAGGAACAAAGACCTGAAGAAAAAGGGATTGCGACCTCCAAGCCTGCCGCCGTGCTGTGGCCAACCTCCCGTAGGAACAAAGACCTGAAGAAAAAGGGATTGCGACCCTGCCTTCATCCTAATTAACTTCCTGTTGACCCTACAGTAGGAACAAAGACCTGAAGAAAAAGGGATTGCGACAGAGCCTTATGGAGCTTTTCGTTCCTGAGCATGTAGGAACAAAGACCTGAAGAAAAAGGGATTGCGACACGGAGATAGCGTGCTACCCTTACTGCTATCTCCGTAGGAACAAAGACCTGAAGAAAAAGGGATTGCGACCATGAATCGCTTATCTTGCCCCTGTGCTTTCACGGTTGTAGGAACAAAGACCTGAAGAAAAAGGGATTGCGACGACCTGCCACCAGATCCCAAGAAAAAATACTGTATCCCGTAGGAACAAAGACCTGAAGAAAAAGGGATTGCGACATTGAAACATCGCATAGGACCATAAGTAATAGAGTAGGAACAAAGACCTGAAGAAAAAGGGATTGCGACGGGCATATACCGCCCTCCCTCTTTCTCTCCCAATTTTCGTAGGAACAAAGACCTGAAGAAAAAGGGATTGCGACCCTCCCACCGTCCTCCTATGTGAAGACGGATTTCCACGTAGGGACAAAGACCTGAAGAAAAAGGGATTGCGACCAAGAAAAAATACTGTATCCCTCGGCCTCTTGGGAGTAGGAACAAAGACCTGAAGAAAAAGGGATTGCGACGTCATCATCTCACCTCCTTGTTAGTCCGCTGCTTGGTAGGAACAAAGACCTGAAGAAAAAGGGATTGCGACACGGCTGTGAAAGCATACCGCCTACCGTAGGTAAGTAGGAACAAAGACCTGAAGAAAAAGGGATTGCGACCCCACTGTTCTCACCATTTCCGCTACCACCGTTGTAGGAACAAAGACCTGAAGAAAAAGGGATTGCGACTCTCACTTTTGATCTCATTTATCATTCTTTTTACCCTGTAGGAACAAAGACCTGAAGAAAAAGGGATTGCGACTATCTTATCCCATCCTGCCTTCTGTGCTTCCGTCGTAGGAACAAAGACCTGAAGAAAAAGGGATTGCGACAGACGGCTGGTGTCTTACTTTCTTTGCCATAATACTCGTAGGAACAAAGACCTGAAGAAAAAGGGATTGCGACTTGCGTCTGCAAATATTGGACAGAGTGGATGATTTCACCGTAGGAACAAAGACCTGAAGAAAAAGGGATTGCGACCAAAAACGGCAGAGAGTAGATTATGCGATATAATCCACCGTAGGAACAAAGACCTGAAGAAAAAGGGATTGCGACTTTCACCACTCTGTCCATGGCAAGCAGCTTTCTATGTAGGAACAAAGACCTGAAGAAAAAGGGATTGCGACTAAGACTGGAGGCACCATTCCTCCATAGATTCCCAGTAGGAACAAAGACCTGAAGAAAAAGGTGCTGGGGGACTATCGTTGGCAGGGTGAGGGTGAAGGGGTTTAATTTAATCTTTGAACTTTTTATCTCTTACGCTGATCTGCGTCGGGAAGGGGAGGTTTAAAGGTTTCATCCTCATAAGAATCGTATGCGCCTTCAAGGGTCCACCCACAATGAGGGCATTTTATCTTGCAGGATGTGATGGTGAGATCTCCCTCCTCAACATAATATCCGTCCATCTCTTTCCCACAACGATAACAGATGTTGGCCCTTACCATTGATCTCCTATATCTCCTATCTTAACAGTCCAGCCTCGTTAGTCAGCGACAGGGAGATGTCAGTATAACCAAAAACGGGTTTTTGTAATGAGCCATGAAAATAATATACAATATAACTATGATAAAATACCCGGACCGCCTGAGTTGGGACTTCCCCTCTGCCAGACAGGGGGATAAAGTGCACCTGACAAAGGGACATGAGGAGATGAACATATTAAAAAGTCAGAGGGTGGCTGTGCTGGTTGATGGGCAGAATCTTTATCTCTCTTCCAGACAGTTCGGAGGAAAGCCCGACTACTCAAAGATAATGAAGAAGCTGGAGGGACGGAATATTGTAAGGGCTATTATCTACAATATCCAGCCCGAGGGCGTGGATCAGAGTAAATTCATTTATGCCATGAACGCCCTTGGCTATGAGGTGAAGTCAAAGAGGCCAAGAAAGCTTGCCGATGGCACCCTGAAGTCCGACTGGGATATGCAGATAGCCATTGACGCCCTCACCCTTGCAGATAAGGTTGATGTGATGGTGATCCTGACCGGAGATTCGGATTTTGTGCCCCTTGTGCATGCCCTGAGGTCCAAGGGGGTGAAGGTGGAGATAATGTCTTTCAAGGAGAGCACAGGTCAGGAACTGATCGAGGCGGCTGATGTGTATATAGAGATAACAGATGATATGATTATACATGAATAGGAATTATCTGATTGCTGGCTTGATCCTGCTTCTTCTGGGAGGATGCTCCGGTGGGAGTCCCTCCAAGACTACCGGGGTGGAGAAGACTGTAAAGGGTGATCGGAGTGTATCGGAGATGCCAGAAGAGGTGGCCAGGAAGGTAGAGGAGGCCATCAGGGAGGCTGAGGAGGCAGCCAGGAAGGCTGAGGAGGCGGCCAGGGAGGCGAGAGAGGCAGCCCGAAAGGCAGAGCAACAGCAGGCAAGGCATACAGAGGCTATTCGTAAGTGAATACAAGCTTCATGCCATAGTAGGGGACCGGTGGAAATCCAGAACTTGCTGTATGTGCCTCTTCGTGGTCTGATATTGAAGAGATGGTAAACGGTTCTATCCTGATCTTTATCCTTGCAGGTATGGCTGTCCACCTCCTGATGAACCTGATCGCAGAGCCTGCAGGATCGATTAACACAAGTGATATGCTGCCAAGGAGTCTTGAGCCCAGGACCCTTCCATCATTCCTCTTTATGGCATCCTCTGCATTAAGCAACACCTCTCCCAGTATCATGCCTCCAATGGGAGTCACAATAAGGTCCTGTATGGATGGGACCTCTCCTGTAAGTTCCACTCCATACTCCCACATGAATGTTGATACAAAGGTCGAGTAGAGCCCTGCCTCTTTCCAGTCGAGGCCGTTGTGTCTTGCAAGTATATAATAGGCAGAGCCAGCATATGGATGGCCTATATAATTTACTGCCCAGTGGTCGGCATCCCACACAGGTCTCGACCTTACATGCCTTGCCCATCTCTCGAAGATGTTTGTCCCCTGTCTCCCTTCTTTTGACCACTTGGTAAGCTCTTCAGGCATAAAATACAGCGATGCAGAGGCTGTGGCAAGGATGAGGGCGAGATATTTTGTGTCTTCTGAGAGTCTCGTGTATTTATCCTCTCTGCGATAGGATGTGATGGGTTCGTTCTCTATGACCTTCCTGTAGCTGTTCAGCGGATATTCATCCTGATCTCTATGGTTGAGGAGGCCTCTGAGCCTGGAGAGGTCTGTTATATCCTCTGGGTGTGAGAGGTCATTGTTCAGGGACTCGTATTGAAGGGCGTGTTTTAATGGTTCCCTGATGTGGGCAAACAATGGTAAGGGTTCAGAGGCAGGGGAATCCGTATACAGCAGGAGGATCAGGCTCAGTGATATCAATATCGTCCCTGTCATGATAGCGAGAGATGGCGCTCTTGGTAGGATTATACACTACATCCTCCCGAATTCTCTATCAATGGCCATCTTTATCTCGTCCATGCTCTTCCCTTCTCTTACAAGCTGGGCGACCCTAAGGGCCTCCTTCTGACAGAGTATTCAACCAGCACCATGCCTCTCAGTGAAGCAACTGAGAAGGCTCTTGTGATTGAATGGCGGCTGGTCGCAGTAGCAATAGCAGTAGACCTCGTTCATTGCGTCAGGATATCGCTGTGCCGCTGCATAGGCCGCTCGGGTCATGCCTGTAAATAACGATGGGTCAAGGACAGGTCGGGTCTCCTTCTCGGTGATCTGGAATGACCTGCCCTTTTCTTCATTGCCAGTGGGCATCTTCCCGGAGATTGCAATGACCAAGATGACTATCGCTATCCCTGCGATGGCCCATATAACAGGGCCCTTCTTCCTCTTGCCCTGTGTCTTTGATCTTTTGTTAGCCTTGCCCATTAAATGCCTCCTCTTTCATTTAATATATCGACCTGATCCTCCCTGTCTTGCGGTCGAAGATGATGACATCCACAACCCTGCCTCTGTCCTTCACCCTTGCCTTTATGAATCTGCCACTTGCGTCTATAACCTCCACATCAAAGCCCTTTCTATGGTAGTATTCTGCCATCGCCCTTCTTGCCTCGTCAGGGCTCATCATGTCCCTGCATGTGCCATACTGACTGCAACCCCTGCAGAAGTCACCATAGGGGGTCACTGGTTTTCCGCCTGGCCATGCGAACGCAGAAGGGACATACGCACTTAAAAGCAGGATGATCGTTATAAGTATTGATGTTGTCTTCATGGTTTTATCTTTAAAATATTATACAAAGATGAAGAAAATATGAAATTCATCCAAAATAGAGTGTGAATCTTGAGCCCTCACCTTCTTTGCTGTCCACCTCGATCCTGCCACCCATAACCTCTACGAGCTCCTTTACAATGGCAAGACCGAGACCCCTTCCACCTGAATCCATGCCTTTGTAAAATCTATCAAAGACCCTTTTAAGGTCTTCCTCCCTTATCCCCCTGCCTGTGTCCTGGACGGTGATGAAGAAGGCCGAGCCCCCTGTATCATGGTGTCTGCCCCACCTGATTGTAACGCCTCCTCTGTCGGTGAACTTATATGCATTTGTCAGAAGGTTTTTGAGCACTATGTGGAGTTTTTCGGGATATGTCCTGACGATCATGGATCGCCCTTCTTTCTTTATAAAGAGCCCCTTCTCTTCAAAGACCTTCTCCATGATCTCTGTTATCGAGTCTATGAACTCCTTCAGGTCAATCTCTGTCTTTTTGCCCCTCTTGAAGAAGCTCGCCTCGGCAGAGGTGATATCCTCGACCCCCTCGACAAGGGAGATGATCCTGTCTATCTCCATCTTTATGTTCCTTATCACCTCATTCGGATCTGATATGACGCCGTCTTCTATTGCCTCGAGGTTCCCCTTTATGATCGTGAGGGGCGTTCTTAATTCATGGGTTATGTTCGATGTAAGGTGCCTCCGCAGGGCGTCCTCCCTCTGGAGGGCCTCGGCCATGTAGTTGAATGTCTCTGTCAGTCTGTCAAGCTCATCCTTGAGCCTCCTGTGGGGCGATGGTGCCCTTGCAGAGAAGTCTCCCCTTGCTATGGCCTCGGCCGATGAGGTGAGACGCTTAAGGGGATTGGATAGGAATATCGTAAAGAGCAGTGCGAGTATAAAGGCGCCACCACCTGCTATGAGAAACGATATTATCAGGAACTCCCTTCCCCTCTTCCTGAATATCTCTTCTTTTATGGGCGTGAGTCCCAATCTCTCAAGGGGCCTGAGATACAGCCTGCCTATCTCCATACCCTCGACATACAGGGGATACCATGTGAATTCTCCTCTACCAGAGGGAAGCTTGAAAAGGGAGTTCATCCTTTTTAACATGCTCGGGTTTAATGTGGACAGGACATCTGTGGATGAGATCACCCTGTTGCCATCTGTATCCTCAACATATGTCTCAAACCCAAGCATCAATCCCCAGTGGAGTGACTCCCTCAGTGCATTTATATCCCACTGGCCCTCTCTGAAGCTCCCCTCGACAGAGGCCATAATCCAGTAGATGCGGTCCTCCCGTGTGCCCATGACGAAGTCGTTGAAGTCCTTTAGTATGAGCCTTTCGAACACGATATTGGAGAGGATTGCAAGGGAGATGATGATTATGAATGCAAGAAAGAGTTTAGTCCTCATCAGGCCGGCCGATAAACCTGTAACCCACCCCGTATACGGTCTTTATATATGAGGGATTCCTCGGGTCATCCTCTATCTTATGGCGTATGTTTTTTATGTGTGCATCGATCGTCCTGTCATACCCCTCAAAGTCATAGCCGAGCACTATGTTTACAAGCTGGAGCCTTGAGAATATCTGTTCAGGATGTTCGGCAAGATACTTCAACAACTTGAATTCCGTGGAGGTAAGGGTGACCTCTGTGCCGGCCTTCTTCACCCTGAAGCGGGAGACATCGATAATGAGATCTCCATTGTTAAAACTGTAAGGTCTTTTACCATGGGCCCTTCTGAGCAGGGCCTTCACCCTTGCCACAAGCTCCCTCGGACTGAATGGCTTCACAACATAGTCGTCTGCACCGATGCCGAGACCTTTTACCCTGTCCTCCTCGTCGCTCTTTGCAGTGAGCATGATGATCGGGATGTCTGAATCCTCCCTTATGGTCCTGCATATCTCTTCGCCAGTGATGTCAGGTAGCATGAGGTCGAGTATTATCAGGTCAAAACCCTGTTTCAGGACAGAGAGTGCCTTTTCACCATCCTCGGCAACAGAGACCCTGAAGCCCTCCCTCTCAAGGTATGCCTTTACGATCTCTGCTATCTTTGCCTCGTCCTCTACGACAAGGATACTCCTGCCATTCATGATAAAATAATAACACATAATATATGAAATATCTGTGAAGATAATTAATCATTTCCCCTGACAACAGGGGCTCGAATTTGAACCATTCAGCGCGTATCTCAGACAATCCTTATATACTGATAAAGAGGGATACACACTCAAGTTTGTAGAGGTCAGGCTCTGGTTGTATAGGCAGGGGTTAATCCAAGTTTCCAATATTGCTAAAATTTTGTAATATGAGGTGAAGACGGCACGCCGAGAGGGGGTATTTGCTCGATGTATAAGAAAGATGTTAAGCTTCAATCCGATGGGATAGCTGCTCTAATAGGGGCTGTAAAGAGGCGCATCAGTGATGCCGCCATAAGGGCAGGGAGGAGGCCTGAGGAGGTGAGGCTTGTTGCCGTCACAAAGACCGTTGAGGCCACAAGGGTCAGGGAGGCCATAGAGGCAGGCATAATGACATTCGGAGAGAACAGGGTCCAGGAGGCCCAGAGAAAGATCTCGAGCCTCGGATCTCAAATCCCTGATCAGGTCGAGTGGCATCTTATAGGCCATCTTCAGAGGAACAAGGCAAGGTATGCGGTCAGATTATTTGAGCTCATCCATACCATCGACTCTATCAGGCTTGCCGAGGAGGTGAACAGACAGGCGAAGAGGATGGGCAAGATACAGAGGGTGCTTGTCCAGGTGAAGCTATCTGAGGAGGAGACGAAGCATGGTGTCAGTGAGTCAGGGCTGTCGGCACTGATCGAGAGGATAGAGGGGCTGGATAACCTCAGACTCGAGGGTCTGATGACCATGCCCCCGTTCTTTGAAGACCCTGAGATGACAAGGCCATATTTCAGGAGGTTAAGGGAGCTGAGGGACGAGATTAACGCATCACGCATTACGCATCACCCATTGAGTGAGTTATCCATGGGTATGTCCCATGACTTTGAGGTTGCCATAGAGGAAGGTGCAACGATGGTCAGGATCGGGACAGCGATATTCGGTGAGAGAGGTTGAATTGGTGTATTATAAGTGTTACACTAAAGGGGAGGTGCCTTAGATGCCGACAAAGAATCCAAGAATCAACATAGTCATGGAGAAGCCACTTTATGACAGCATTCAATATCTTGCAGAAAGGGATGGTGTTTCTCTCTCGTTGAAGGCGCGCAGCCTTATAAAAGAGGCACTGGAGATCGAAGAGGACATCGGATTGGGTACATTCGCAGAGGAGAGGGAGAAGAGTTTTCTGAGAAAAAAGGCATTAAAGCATGATGAGGTCTGGTAGTTTTGCCATTTGATCTCAGATACCATCCTGATGTGAAGAAGATTGATATCCCTCTGCTCAATAATATTAGAAAACGTATTAAGCATGCTATAGAGACACGTCTTACAATAGCACCTCACAAATATGGAGAGCCTTTGAGGGGGACATTAAAGGGATACTGGAAACTGAGGGTGGGAGACCTCAGGGTGGTTTTTAAGGTAGTGGATGATGAGGTATGGATACTGGGTATTATCCATAGAGAGGGAGTTTACAGAATGATGGAGAGAGGGCTATAGAATACTATGAATGGTATCATGATCGGCTTTATCGGTGGCGGTAATATGGCAGAGGCCCTGATCAAGGGGATGAGGGAACAGGGGATGAGGCAGGAGATAATCGTCTCAGAACCGAGGGAAGAGCGAAGGAGATACCTCGAACAGTCCTACAGTATAAAGACCACCCCCTCAAATAGAGAGGTGGTGTCATCATGTGATATAATCATCCTTGCTGTAAAGCCACAGAATATGGCGGTGGTCCTTGATGAGATATCCGATCTTGTCACGGATGAGAAGACCGTCGTATCCATAGCCGCAGGTATCACATTCTCGTTTCTCCAGTCGAGGTTAAAGACACGAAGGCTCATAAGGGTTATGCCTAACACGCCTGCACTTGTGCAGGAGGGGATGAGCGTGATGTCGCTGTGCGAGTGCTTCTCTGATCCGAGTATAAACATCGTAAGGGAGCTGTTCATGTCCATAGGAAAGGTGATAACGCTGCCTGAGAGGTATATGAATGCGGTAACGGCCCTTTCAGGGAGCGGGCCTGCCTTTATCGCCCTCTTTGTTGAGGCCATGATAGAGGCAGGGGTCAGGATGGGGTTAAGCAGTGATGATGCGACCACACTTGCCATCCAGACAGCCAGCGGGACGGCAAGGCTGCTTGACACGGGCATGAGCCCTTCACGGCTCAGGGAGATGGTTACATCACCAGGGGGGACAACAGAGGCAGGGCTCAGGGTCTTCAATGAAAAGGGGCTCAGGGAGCTCGTTATATCTGCACTTGAAAGGGCAAGGCAGAGGGCAGAAGAGCTTGCCGGTGGGAGGGCATAGATGTTCATATTCGGTAACCTGTTTCAGGCCATAGCCTATATCCTTGATGTCATATTGACGATCTATATGTGGATAATCATCATCTCAGCACTTATAAGCTGGGTGAACCCTGATCCATACAATCCCATAGTGAGATTCCTCTACTCTGTTACAGACCCTGTATTGAGGCCGATCAGGAACAGGATAGGTGTGGCGATGGGGATAGACATCTCACCCATGATCGCTATCCTCGCTATATTGTTTATTAAATATTTTATCGTGCAATCCCTCTTTGACCTTGCATCAAGGATGAGGCATTATTGACCTTTAGGAGGATACAATGAGGATAACACCACTTGACATTCAACAGAAGCAGTTCTCAGTGAAGTTCAGGGGTTTTGATATGGAGGAGGTGGACTCCTTTTTAGAGCTCGTAAGGGAGGAGATGGAGGAGCTTCTCAGGGAGAATGCCAACCTGAGAGAGGAGGCAAAGAGGTATGAGAAGCAGTTAAAGGAATACAAAAATCTTGAGAGCACCCTCAGGGACACACTTGTGGGGACACAGCAGATGGTGGAGGAGTTCAAGCGTAATGCCCAGAAGGAGGCAGAGCTCATAAAGAAGGAGGCCCAGCTTGAGGCCGAGAGGATGATAAAGGAGGCCCAGGAGAAGGTCATAAAGATACACGAGGATATCACAGACCTCAAGGGTGTGAGGAGGCACTTCAAGGAAGAGGTGAGACGCCTTGCCGAAAGGGTGTTGAGAGAGCTGGAGTTTGACAGGGAACGCGAGGAAGAGAGGCCTGATGAGATTTAAGAGCCTTAAGGGGATACACGACATCCTCCCCCCTGATATCCACATCTGGCAACACATAGAGGGTACAGCAAGGGATGTCTTCAGGTCTTATGGTTACAGGGAGATCAGGCTCCCTGTAATAGAGTCAACAGATCTCTTTATCAGGAGTATAGGTGAGACATCGGATATCGTTGAGAAGGAGATGTATACATTCCTTGACAAGGGTGGCAGGAGTGTCACCCTCAGACCTGAAGGCACTGCATCGTTTGTAAGGGCGTATATAGAGCATCACCTGTATAATGAGCCACCACCACAGAGATACTATTATATGGGGCCTATGTTTCGTTATGAGAGGCCACAGGCAGGCAGATACAGGCAGTTTTACCAGATAGGGGCTGAGGCGATGGGTGTTGATGACCCGAGGATGGATGCGGAGCTCATATCCCTGCTCTCGGAGATACTCAGGACCGTAGGGCTTGAGGGTCTGAGGTTTGAGATCACCTCCATAGGTTGCAAGGTATGCAGGCCTGCCTTCAGGGAGGCACTCAAGGGGTTTCTGAGTGATAAGATAGGGGGGTTCTGTGCCGATTGTCAGCGCAGATATGATAAGAACCCCTTGAGGATACTCGATTGCAAGGTCCCTCAATGTATAGAGATGAGAAAGGGTTCACCCCATACAATAGAGTTTCTCTGTAATGGATGCAGGGAACACTTTGAGAGGCTGAGGAGCTACCTTGACCTCCTGCACATCCCATACACGGTGAACCCCGAGCTTGTCAGGGGCCTTGACTACTACACAAGGACTGCCTTTGAGGTCACCACCGATCTCCTTGGCAGTCAGAATGCAGTGGCAGCAGGTGGACGATATGATGCGCTTGTTGAGGAGTTTGGTGGCCCTTCCACGCCAGGGCTTGGCTTTGCCATCGGGATGGAGAGGATTGTCAGTCTCCTGAAGGATGGGTTTAAGGTGGCGGAGGTGCCAGAGCTCGTTATCTGTTTCGTAGGGGATGAGGCGGCTGAGAGGGCCTTTTTGCTTGCGCAAGAGCTTCGTTTAAAGGGGCTATGGGTGGAGACAGGCTATGGTGATGCATCACTCAAGAGCCAGATGAGGAGGGCCAATCGTCTGGGTGCAAGATACACGATCGTCATTGGCGAGGATGAGCTCAGGTCAGGGAGCGTTGACCTGAAGGATATGGGTTCGGGTGAGAAGACCACCGTCTCCCTTGATGCAGAGGCCATCGCAGGGGAATTGAGGAAGGGGAGATGAAGGGGTTCATAGATAACTCAACAGGTGTGATACTTGCCGGTGGCGAGAACAGGAGGATGCCTGTGATCAAGGCCTTTATCAGGGTGGAGGGCAGAGCCATCATAGACAGGAGCATCACCCTGATGAGGAGGCTTTTTAATGAGGTCTTTATAGTGACAAACCAGCCTGAACTCTACATACACCTTGATGCCGTCTTGCTTGGAGATGGATATGATGTCAGGGGGCCCATGACCGGCATACTCACCGCACTTATCAATACATCACATGATTGGGTCTTTGTCACCGCCTGTGACATGCCTTTTATAGATGAGGAGGTTATAAGATATCTGGCGATGAGGAGGGATGGATATCTGGCGGTCCTCCCGCAGGATGAACCCCTGTTTGCATTCTACTCAAGGAGGCTGATACAGCCGATGGAGAGGGCCGTGGTCTCAGGCAGGAGGGGCATCAGAGACTTTTTGGAAGGTAAAAGGGTAAAATATATCAGTAAGAAGGAGATTGCAGGCATAGGTGATGGGGAGAGGGTCTTTGTAAACCTCAACACACCGGATGATGTGTATGCCTTTGTGGGATCCAAAGGCCCTGACCATCAAAGGAGGTTATGATGTTTGGACTTGGGATGCCTGAGCTGATAATAATCCTGGTTATCGTGGTGATCATCTTTGGTGCGTCAAGACTTCCACAGATAGGCAAGGGTATAGGGGAGGCCATAAGGAATTTTAAGAAGGCAACCTCTGAACCACCAGAGATCGATGTCACACCAAAGAAGCCCGAGGAGACCGAAGGCAAGGAGAAGACCCAGTAATCGAGGGCTTGCCGTAGAAGTTTTGCTGTGTCGAAGGATAAGACGATTGCCGAGATCGACCTTGATGCCCTCTCCCACAACCTTTATGAGGTTAAGAAGAGGACAGGAAGGCGTTCAATCATTCCGATTGTAAAGGCCAATGCCTATGGCCACGGCCTCCTTGAAGTCTCAAGACACATAGTAACCCATAATAATGTAGAGATGCTCGGGGTTGCCTTCGCTGAGGAGGCGATCGAGCTGAGGGACGGTGGAATAGGAGTGCCGATCCTCGTCCTCTTTGAGAGAGAGGCCGTTGAGGCATGCATCAAACACAACCTCACCCTCACGATCTTTGACCTGAAGACCGCAAAGAGGCTCTCCAGGGAGGCATATAAGCAGGGCGTCTCTGTGCCTGTCCATGTAAAGGTCGATACCGGCATGGGCCGTATAGGCATCGGTCTTGAAGGTGCGGAGAAGGCCATTACCGAGATCGCCAACCTGAAGAACATAAGGTTAGAGGGCCTCATGAGCCACCTGTCGGAGGCCGACCTTATGGACAGGGACTTCACGGTCTATCAGATAAGGAGGTTCAAGGCCCTTGTGGAATCACTGAAGAGGAGGGGCATGAGGTTCAGATACCTCCATATCGCAAACAGTGCGGGCGTCCTCAGGTTCAAGGAGTCCTATCTCAATGCAGTAAGGCCTGGTATCATGCTTTATGGCTATGGCTGCTGTGATGATGACGATCTCAGGCCTGTATTAAGCCTTAAATGCAGGATACTCTATCTGAAGAGGGTCCCACCAGGCACTCCCATAAGCTATGGAAGGACATTCATCACCAATCGCAGGAGCCTGATAGCAACCCTTCCCATCGGATATGCAGATGGATACAGCAGGAGCCTGTCGAACTGTGGTGAGGTGTTGATAAAGGGGAGGCGTGCGCCTGTGGTGGGAAGGGTGTGTATGGATACCCTCATGGTCGATGTAACAGATGTGCCTGACGTGGATATAGATTCAGAGGTCGTCCTGATCGGTACCTCTGGCAATCAGAGGATAACGGCTAAGGATATTGCGGATAGGACAGGCACGATACCTTATGAGGTCCTCACCTCTATTGGACACAGGGTCAAAAGGGTTTATAAAAGGGCTGAGGGGAAGGATGGGTAGTTTCAGGCGTTCAGCCCAGTGTGTGTCGTAAAGGGGTTGTGTTTGAACCTCTTGACCATTGTCAATCTTGTAAGGCCCTGTAGCCTCTCGATCCTTATATCATCAACGATGCCCTTTATGAGTTTCAATGATGCCTCACCATCAGGGGTCTCGATATAGAGTCTGCCCTCTGGCACATCCACCTCAATGGTAAGGCCATCATCCTCTGGGTCAAACCTCACATCCACCCCGCTGATGGTGGAGCCCTCAACCGTAAAGAGGCTGTTCAGGACCTCTGCAAGGGCCACCTGGAGTTTGCCGATAACCTCTGACGAGACACCGTATCTGTGGCCTACCTCTTCAAGCAACTTGACGACCACACCCTCATAACCACCTGTGGCAGGAACCCTCACCTCAAAGGTGGTCCTCCTGGTCTCTGGGACCACCCTGTGTCTGGGCCTCTCACGCCTTGAAGCCCCTGTCTGATGGAGCGATCTTATGACATCGATAAAGACCCTGTCGTTAATCAATCTGAAGGTGCCAAAATCCTCCTCCAGCACCCCTGCCACTCTCAATATGCGAAACACGCTGTTGAGATGTTCCCTGCTCACAAGAGATGATGCCTCATCAGGGGTGATGACACCATCCAGCTCATCAGAGCATAGATGATAGAGGAGGCTCAAGGTGTCTGATCTGAGATGCCCTGGCACATACCTCCTCAGGTGGGATGACCAGTACACGAAGAACTCCCCATCCTTTATCTCCTCCTGATAGATCCTCTGGAGATGATCCTCATGGAGCATGTTGCCATGGCGCCTTATTATATTGACAAACCTCCTGATATAAAGGGGATTGCCGTTGAGGTGATCAACCAGTGAGGGTGGCTTTATCACATTCAGGTTGTTTATCCTGCAGAGGGAGTTAAACAGGCCCAGGGAGTCCTCTCTGCCCAGGCCCTTAAGCCTCATCAATTCAAGGTTTCTGCCTATGGATGTCCTCTCAAAGAGCATCTCATGGAGCTCTCCATCAAGGCCCGTGATTATATGTGGTGTGTAGGGATTATTTATAAACTCCTCCATATACCTCCAGCAATCACCATCCTCCAGGCCCTTCAACCTCTCAAAGTCATCTATCATCACTATCACAGGCCTTCCACTGGAGAGGTAGCACCTGATCGGTGTAGAAATGGCATAGCGGAATACACTCAGGGCATCAGCCCTTTTCATAAGGCCTGAGTATTCATCAATAAGCTCAGTGGCCCACTGTATCTCAGGGGTGTTGATCAACGGCCTGATGTCATCGGGTGAATAAACAGGCCTGCCCATGATGGAAGGGTCCTTCTTGAGGAAGGAGAGGGCCTGCCGGATGAGGCTTGTGAGATAGTCCCCTGAGAAATCCCTTAATGAGGAGATCGCGGGATTTATGCTGTAATAGAATGGTATGACCTCCTGCTGGGTGGTTGATAGCCTGATGAAGAGCTGTTTCAGGAGCTCGGTCTTCCCGATGCCCCTGGGGCCTGATATGAATACACCCATAGCGGTCCCGTTTGAGGTGGCACTGGCAACACCCTTGAGTGTCTCAACCTCACCATCCCTGCCAAGGAAGAGACCTGTTACTGTCCTTTTAAGGAGCATGACCTTTTATGGATTGATGATCACCACAGGGTGACAGGAGCTATAAATGCGATATCCGATTCCCCCCGCCCTTTTTTGCAATATATAACATCTCGTCGGTCTTCTGGAGCACCTCCTCAATGGAGGAGGTATCGTCAGGAAAGGTCGTCAACCCCATGCTTATGGTCATCCTCTTTGATGAGTCATCAACATGGAAGGTGCCCAGTCGGGCGTTTACCCTCTCCTTTATACGATTTGCTATGGATATGGCATCGACCTTCGGGGTCTGAGAGAGTATGACGACAAACTCATCACCTCCGAACCTTCCGGCTATATCTATGGTTCTCAACGAGTTCGCTATGGTGTCTGCAAGGGCCTTGAGCACCTGGTCGCCCTTGATATGTCCGTGGGTATCGTTGTATGCCTTGAAATTATCGATGTCTATCATCAGGAAGCTGAATGGATGGTTGTATCTCTTGAAACGGGTTATCTCCTCTTTAAGCCTGTCATTTATGTGTCTCCGGTTGTAAAGGCCTGTCAACGGGTCTGTTATGGAGAGCTCCTTCAGGCTCTCGGTCTGCTTGTAGAACAGGCTCCTCTGTATCGCTATGGCTGCACTCGTAGTGAATGATTCGAGCAATTTTAGATCGTACTCATTAAATGCGTGCCCATCGGCCTTATCGGTTATGTTGATGACACCCTCAACCCTGTCCTCTATCTTTATGGGCATGGAGATAAATGACTTTGTCTTGTAATGGGGCCTGTTGGGATGCCTGAGGAGTGGATGCCGTTCGATGTCCTCTACAAGGAGTGGACGTCCACTCTCTATGACCTTGCCCATTATACCCTCCTCCTTCTTGAGCCTCGTCTTCGCCCTAACGGCGTCTGTCACACCCTTCCTCGCCTCCACAAGGAGCTCCGATGTGTTGTGGTCAAGTATTATCAATGAACCCTGTTCTGCATTGAGCAGCTGCAGGGATTTATCGAGTATGGTCTGGAAGAGGTGCTCTGTATCAAGCAGTGGGGCTATGGCCTTTGATATATCCAGCAGTGATGATAGTATCTCGTCGGTCTTTTTGTTGATGGACAGCCTCAGTCCCTGATTCTCAAGCGTAACCTGGATGTAATCCCTGAAGGCCTTGATGATCCTTATCTCTTCGGTGGATAGCCTCCTGTTAAAGATGCAGATGAATCCCTCGATATCATTTGCTATGTATATGGGGAATATATATGTGGACTCTATGTCTCCCAGACCTCCATCAGGCGCGAGTCTTGAGGAATCGACAGGGTATACAGAGGAACGGCTCTTCAGTATCTCCTTGATCACAGGGTTCTGGGTGTCCAGCCTGAAGCCCTTAAGGATATCCTTGTGTCTGCCCGTGCTATAGAGGGTCTTGTATGTCAATGTGGCACGGTCAAGGACCATCATGGCCGTTGATGTATGGCCGAGGATGAATTCAATGGTATCGAGTATGTATACATACATCAACTCCTTGTTCTTGGAGAGGGCCTCGATGGTGTTTTGATCAAGCAGTGATGTCAGTCTCTTGAGTTTGACCCTGAGCTCGTCTCTCTCCTCAAAGCCCTCAAGGATACAGTTCAAGGAGTGACCGAGGGAGGTGGCAACATCCAGTGCATAACCCTCACCCCGAAGGTTCAGTGGTTTATTGAAGGGCAGGTCTGTCAGTCCCCTGTCCTTACAAATCCTCAGGAACTCTATTAAGTCTTCATACTCTGCAAACCCTCCCCTCCCTGTGATAATGACACTCTGCCCAAACCTCGTGAGTCGAAAGGAGAAGTTTATGATCCTTGCACCACATTTAAAGGTGATGGGGCCTGCGCCCTTAAGGGCGTCCTCCATCGGCCTCATGCAGGAGTTGGGACAATCGATCTCCTCATGGAGGCTGGACCTTACAAGACTGCACAATGGGTGCTCATCGGTGCTGAAGATGTGGCATAGATCATGGGTGAACAGGTGGATGGTGAAGCTGGTGGTCTTTGAGAAATTATCGAACAGGTCTCTTATCTCTTTTGATGTGATTATCCTGGAGAGGTCCGGACATTTCGCATCCCTATCCTGTGTGCCTATGGAGAGGCTGTTATTCTTCACCATTGTTACAGCCACTAAAGTCGTGGTTTCTTGCTGAATTAAATGTTAAAGCTATTTACAGAAAAACAGACAAAGACTGTAAAGAGTTGTATATTTATAGCACGGGAGAGAAAAAATTGCAAGATAAAAATAGTGCGGCGTGTCTTATTCGAAGAGTGCGTCTACAAAGCTCTTTGCATCAAAGTCCTGAAGGTCATCCACACCTTCTCCGACACCTATCAACTTGACAGGTATATCAAGCTCCTTGTTTATGGCGATGACTATTCCTCCCTTTGCGGTCCCATCAAGCTTTGTCAGTGCAATGCCTGTAACGCCCACCGCCTCATCAAACATCCTTGCCTGATTTATTGCATTCTGACCCGAGGTGGCGTCAAGCACGAGCAGGACCTCATGCGGGGCAGAAGGTATCTCCCTGCTTACCACCCTCTTTATCTTCTTCAGCTCCTCCATAAGGTTGCTCTTTGTATGGAGCCTTCCTGCCGTGTCTATTATCACCACATCCAGGCCCTTCGACCTTGCAGAGACCACCGCATCATAGGCCACAGCAGCAGGATCTGCGCCACTGCGGTGTTTTATGATCTGGGCACCTGCCCTCTCGGCCCATATCTCAAGTTGCTCAATGGCAGCGGCCCTGAATGTATCAGATGCTGCAAGTGCGACGGTAAACCCGTGGTCAGTAAACCTCCTTGCCAGCTTACCTATGGTGGTGGTCTTCCCGACCCCGTTAACCCCCACCGCGAGGATCACATATGGTTTCTCCCCTGAGCACATGACCCTGTGTCCCTGTTTGAGTATACCCCTTATCTCCTCCCTCAGTGCACTCTCGAGCTCATCGGTATCCGATATCTTGCCCTGTCTCACCCTCTCCCTCAACGCCTCTGTAATAGAGGCCGAGGCCCCTGGCCCAACATCGGCCATGATCAGTATCTCCTCAAGCTCATCAAGAAGGGCATCGTCGACCTTCCTGCCCTTGAAGAGGGTCTTCACATTGCCTATGAGCGCCTTCTTTGTCTTTGAGAGGCCCTGCTTAAGCTTCTCAAAAAGTCCCATCACAGATCTCCCTTATCACCTTGAGTTAGAGAATTATAGCAAATAATTTACATTACATGAATAAGCTCTTTATACCTTATTTCTCCTCAACCCCTGGCCCTTTGTGAACCCCCATGGATCCTTATATCAGGACGACCCTGGGGCAAATTCCAGAGTCAGCCGTGTGAGTGAATGGGCAGGGAAGGTGATGTTGAATATATCAGATGGTGTGAGGGAAGAGGTGGTGAGTGTTACGGCGTCAGGATCCTCATGGGTGTTGACCGACTCATAGCCTGGACCATTCAGGGTCTCGACTGTTACTGACTGTATTGTCAGATCGGTGCCTGTGATCATGATGTAGGCAGATATGTCCTGGACGAGGTCTCTATTTATCACATACACCCACTACTGTCCGCTTAAAATAGAGAGTGTTGTAAGTCAGGTTCTCTCGCCTTGGAGATATTGTAGTGTCTACAAGAAAGCAAGTCAATAAGACTGATTCTT
>Ga0180893_132_pt1 | contig 21472 bp, 16 predicted proteins | sample Deesub1362A_J573_FD_124286 | JGI IMG/M metagenome (GOLD analysis project Ga0180893, IMG submission 124286) | Nitrospirae bacterium JdFR-81 | reverse complement strand
TTGTTTCCAGTGATGGATCTTGACAGGATGATAGATATCTTTCAGATTTTCTTCCCAAAAACTCTTAATAAGGGTGGATACTATGTCTCAACCAATGACCCACCGTTATCTTGTTAGGTGTATTGATTAAGATGGCGAGGGGTCGAGGGTTCAAGTGAAAAGGCACAAGGGCAGGAGCGACATCATGAATAGGAATAGTTAAAATCCATGACCCGTTGTATAATCTTTAAAGGATGGGTGTTGAATCTTCAATGTGGTTATTGATGCTCTCCTTCGGGGCATATCTCTTTGGCCTCTGGAGCAGATACCTTATTTATGTTGGACTTTTATTCCAGGCCTTATACATGACATCAAGGGGTATCGAGCTGGGCAGACTCCCCCTTGTCGGTGCACATGATACCGTTACATTCCTGTCCCTTTCAATAGTGACCTTCTCAATACCTTTCAGGGTCCTCTTAAAGGGCAGTTCAGGATTCCATGCAGGCACGGTGATACTCTGTCTTCTACTTACTGCCTTCTCGCTATTCTCAAGGCCTTACAATATGCCCCTTCCACCTGTGCTCAGGACATTCTGGTTCGAGGTGCACGTGGTTATGGCCTTTCTCTCGTATGCGTTGTTTGCACTCTCTGCCATCCTTGGATATGTGTATCTAAAAGAGGGTGATGCCCTGCTGGATGGTATGCAATATAGGGCAGTGCTTGTTGGCTACTGTCTCTTTACACTCTCGATAATATTTGGTGGGATATGGGCATATCTTGCCTGGGGGACCTACTGGTTATGGACCCCAAAGGAGCTGTGGACATCCATCCTCTGGTTGTTCTACGGATTTTACCTGCATGCAAGGCTCAGACAATGGTGGACAGGCAGGCCGATGGCCATCCTGAGTATCACCGGCTTTGCCATTGTTATGTTTACATATCTTGGTGTCAGTCTTCTGATGAAGAGTTCGCATAGTTTTTGATATGTCACTGTTTAAGGAGATAACAAGGGGCTTCTACTCACTGAAGACCGCTCTATGGTTGTTGATATTGCTATTGCTGCTCTTCATAGCAGGTGCGGTCTTTATGCCGCTCAATACTGAATATACATTTATGTCGTCCATGCCACTGTTTCAATGGTTGAGGGGGCAGCCTATTAGGATAGCCTGGTGGATATGGGGCTCTATAGGGATACTCTCGCTCCTTGCGATAAATACCATACTCTGCAGCGTTGAATCACTGGCGAGGAAGGGGAGGGCAAGGGGGTGGCTGCTGTTGATAGCACCGCAGATAATTCACATCGGTTTCTTGCTTGTGCTCTTTGCTCATCTGCTTGATGCAGCCCAGGGCTTTAAATACCTGAGCGTTGTCAGGCCGGGGACCATCCTGCAGATCGATGATGATAGTCTCTTAAGGATCAGAGACATTGATATCAATATTGATGCCTCAGGGTATATAAGGGACTGGAGGGTTAGTGTTGAGTATATCTCAGATAGCAGGACAACGGGGGATGATGTCCTGAGACCCAACAGGCCATTGGTTAGGGATGGCCTCAATGTGAGTGTGAAGGATCTGAGGGCATTCCCCCACAAGGCGGTCCTGCTCCAGATAAGCAGGGAACCAGGGGCTTTATGGGCACTCGGGGGTGGGGTGCTTATTATGGCAGGTATTATCATACTGATTTTGTTTAAAATAAGGATTGAGAAATAAACGGTGAGGGAGGGTGTCATGATGCAGGGTTTTGACAATGCCACTTCATGCTGGAAGATGATACTTTCTGATGTCAGAAAGAACAGGGACCTGCTCTCTGTGATTGAAGGCTTTGCCCGTAATAATACATCCCCTTCAAGGATCGTCTTTGGCACATCAGGCTGGAGGGGAGAGATCGGGACGGATTTTACCTTCAGTAATGTGAGGATTGTGACCGCTGCTATAATCGAGATGTTCAGGGAATCAGATCCTTCCGTGATGAAGGCCATAGGCGTGAAGGATTTTGAGGAGATAAAGAACAGGGGTGTTATAGTTGGTCATGACAACAGGCTCCTTGGAAGGGAGTTTGCAATGGAGGTGATGGGGCTCCTTCAGAGGGAGGGGATAAGGACATGGTATGCAGGTGAGGCTGCAACACCTGAGTTTTCTGCAGGCATCGAGATGCTCAATGCAGCGTGCTCCATTAATCTGACCCCTTCCCATAATCCTCCAAACTACGGAGGCCTCAAGTTCAATCCCTCTGATGGTGGTCCTGCAGGCATAGAGATTACAGGCAGGATCCAGGAGATTGCAAACAGGATGATGGATGAATCTTTAAGGGTTGAGCCCGTGGAGCCACGGTATATTGATAGGATCGACCTTACTGATCTCTACATCAGATACATAACAGATAGGAAGACCATTGACCTTGAGAGGATCCGCGATTTTGTTGGATCAGGGGACTGTGTGATCTGTGTTGATAATGTCCACGGTGCAACAAGGGGTCGCATACAGAGGATCATTGGAGAGAGCGACAAGATAAGGTATCTGAGGACAGGGGATGATGTGCTCTTTGGTGGTATTGCACCTGAACCTTCAAGGGAGAATATGAGGGGAGTCGAGGAGGCTCTTGCAGGGAGCAAGAGGAGGTTCAAGATAGGTGTCTTGATGGACCCTGATGGCGATCGCATAAGGCATGCTGATGGAAGGATGCAGATACCGATGAACTATTTTGGTGCCATGGCCTTCCACTTCCTGCATGTCTATAAGGGATTCAAGGGCGTCGCTGTTAAATCGGTCGGCACGAGCAACCTCCTTAATGCCATAGCAGAAAGACACGGTGTCCCTGTCATAGAGACAAAGGTTGGATTCAAGCACTTCAGGCCCTATATGGTGAAGGATGCCCCACAGAGGGCCATTGTGGTGTTTGAAGAGTCTGATGGCATATCAGGATATAACCATACCCTTGAGAAGGACGCCATCTTCGGCCTTCTGCTGGCAATCGAGATGGTGGCAACAACAGGTAAGAACCTGAGTGAATACCTCTATGAATTGATGGATGAATATGGATATTACTATCCTGACCGTTCAGGTATTGAGGTGGATCGCGGTCTTGCTGGTGAGGCCCTCCATAAGAGACTCTCTGTCATAAGGGAGAGGTATAGGGAGGGTGCAAGTATCGATATAAACGGAAAGAGGCTGAGGATAGAGGAGGTTATCACAACAGATGGCACAAAGCTTGTGCTTGAGGATGGCTCATGGCTCATGATAAGGCCCTCTGGGACCGAACCAAAGGTGAGGTTTTACATCGAGGCAAGGACAGAGGAGGAGAAAGAGGCGGTCTTTAAGACTGCTGAGAGGATAACCAGGGAGGCCCTTGGTTATGTTTAAAGCCCCCATCTCCACCAGGCAATGATGAAGAGGACGATGAAGACAAGGGCGAGGTTTGCATATGCTATGATATAAAACGCCTTCTGTGCAGGGGTCTTTGGTGGCCTCAGGCTTACATCATATGAGCCCACGACGGGCAGTCCTTTAAGCTTCTCCTCCCCATGTGGTGCCTTTGATAATGAGCCTGAGAGATCCTGGCCCGCGAGGTGTCTCATATGAACTCCATTCCTCCAAAATCTGGAGTTACTGACATCATAGACCCTTCCGCTGTAGGCGATGAAGGCAGGCCTTCCCTCTTTGCCATCAAAGCCTGAGAGTGTCAGGGGGTCAAACCTTCCGTCCTTTGGGATACGGGACGCCTTCTCGCCCCTTTTTAATCTTGGCCCCACGGAGAATACGACAAACAATGCCGACATGACCATTATGATATAGAGGATGATCTTTGCCAGCAGGAGGTTACCCCACGGGCTTCTGAAGAGCACGCTTATGCTCTTTATCCTCGATACGGTGAGCAGTATCCCTGTTATACCCACCATCGCCATGGAGAACAGTCCCAGAGAGACCTCACCCCTTGGAAGCCCCCTTGCTGCATATGCAGGTTTGAGGATGATATGCACATAGAGGATTGTGCCAAACCAGATGAATGCAAAGATTATATGGATTGCTCCTATGATGAGCCTGACAGACCTCCTGATGGGGCCAAGAACCCTGTAGCCTCCCTCAGGTGGCCATACATACCCTGATGCTGCATACTCAAGTCCAAGGGTGGATAACCTTCCGGTCATCGGGTCTGTATGGCAGGTCTTGCATCCCTGTTCTGTCCTGTCAGAATATTCAGGGGTTGCATGGGATGTAGCGATAAGAAGGAGGATCACAAGCAGGACAATCAGTGGAAATGCACGCACCTTAAACAACTCAACCTCTGTGGATCAATCGGTCTGATTGATCCGTTCAATGTAATCTATAAACTCTTTGAGTCTCTCCCTGTCCTCTTCGCCTATATCAACGATCTCTATGCCGGTCTCATACCTTGGGGGCCTTCTGTCAGGCATCTCGATGATCGAGGCAACCCTTCCCGTGAATCTTATAGAGCCATCCCTCTCCAGTAGCTTGAGTTCCATGGTGTATCTTTCGTCTATATTGTACGGCTCATCGGTCTCAAGGAGCATCCCGCCCTCGCTTATCTTGAGGACATAGTAACTCTTGTGATAGTCCGTTATAACGGTTGTATTTCTGTTGGCAACATCGACCCTCACACCCCTGAGGCGGCTCTTGAACCTCTGTGGGGCAAGGTTCTTCTCGATAAAGTCGATTATCTCAAGCCCCTTCTCGGTTATGACATTGTCGAACCTTATACCTGCCTCATATATAGGCACTACCTCTCCCTTCTCGTTCTTCTTCGAGCCAACGATCTTCTCCCATACGATGACGCCCTTCAGCAGGATGGAGCTGTCCTGGCATTCCACATGGAGGGTATACTCCTCGCCCATGGTGAGCCTTCTGTCCAGGGCTATGGATGCACCGCTTGGGCTTATATTGAGGAGTGAGACATTCGTATGGAACTGCATCCTGCACTGTATCCCCATGCCCTCTGTTACAAGCCTCTTATACCGTCGCCTCTCCTGCATCGTCCTCCCTTCTAACATGTGAGGTGTAGTGCTGCCACTACATCCCTCTCGGATGATATCTTATTGAATAGCTCAACCGCCTTTTTAGAGTCATGGACATGCACATCCATACCCAGTGACCTCAGATGTTGTATTACTTCATCAGGCACCCTCATGGTTCCATAATAACCCGTCCCGATTATGAGGACATCTGGCCTTGCATCGATGACCTCTTTGAGATCAGGTATCTGGAGCAGATGCCCCTCGAGCCTCCACCATGAGGACTTGACATGGTCAGGGAATATGATGATATCAGATGTATAGGTCCGGTCATCAACCGTGATCCTTCCAAATGAGTAGCTGGTTATCCTCATCTTCCCACCTCTAAGTTTATGCCTTTGTGTTCAAGGTATGTCCTGAATTCATGCTTGAAGTTCTCGCTGAAGATATCTTCATCAAGCCTCCCCCCTATCTCCTCTATCCTCCATGGACGGACCTCATCGATCTCCTTGGTATTGAAGTTTATTTCACCATCATGGATACACGAGAATGTATACACAAGCTCTGTCTCATAGGGATTTGAATGGATATATGAGTAGAGGAATTCAGGTTTACATCCTCTTATGCCAAGCTCCTCCTCCATCTCCCTTATGACCGCCTCATCGAGGCTCTCCCCCGGGTTTACATGTCCACCTACTGATGTATCCCACTTTCCTGCTGCAACATCCTTATCCATCGATCTCTTCTGCAGGATGAGCTCACCCCTGCTATTGAATACAAGCACATGGACAACCTTATGGATCAGTGAGGGGTCTCCGTGTATCTCTGACCTCGGGAGGGTCCTGATGACCTCGCCATCGGTATTTACTACCTCAAGGATTTCGTCCTCGCTCATCTTCGACCTCTGTATTTTAAAAAGGGCCCGGGTGTTTGTTTAGCATCCTTACCTGATAAGATTTCTGCAACAATTTTTTGTTCAAGCCCTTATCAATCCTCTGGAGAAGGACCTTTTATTGAAATTATTATAAACAACTTGATATAGTTTTTCATGAGGACCGCCCTTACCATAGCAGGCTCTGATCCAACAGGTGGTGCAGGTCTGCAGGTTGACCTCAAGACCTTCAGGTCCATGGGTGTGTATGGCCTCAGTATTCCCACTGTAATGACGGCACAGAATACTCTTGGTGTTTATGAGGTCCATGAACTGCCTGTTGACTTTTTTATAAGACAGCTCGACATGCTCTTGGAGGATATAACACCTGATGCCCTCAAGACAGGCATGATATATTCATCCGAGATTATAGAGGTGGTGGTTGATAGGGTCAGGGAGTATTCTCTGAGGAATCTCGTGGTCGATCCAGTCACTGTTTCCTCCACAGGCAGGCCACTCATAAAGGATGGCGTCCTTGAGGTGATGAGAAAGTTTCTCTTTCCTGTTGCAGAGGTGATCACTCCCAATATCTACGAGGCCTCATTATTGACAGGGGTGGATATCCATAATGAAGAGGATATGAAGGAATCTGCGAAGAGGCTCATGGAATTCGGGCCATCCTCTGTGATAGTCACCGGAGGTCATCTGCATCATACCGCTGTGGATCTGTTCTTTGATGGTAGAGAGTTTATACTCCTTGAGAAGGAGGTTGTTGATGGTGGGTATCATGGAACAGGTTGTGTGTTCTCGGCAGTGATCACCGCCTCCCTTGCCCGTGGATACAGGGTGAAGGAGGCGTTTGTCAAGGCGAAGGAGTTTGTCCATAATGCGATAAGGTCGGCGAGGGCGATCGGCAGGGGGATGAAGATACTCGATGTCTAAAACACATCCTTCAACAGGCTTAGAGCCTTGAAATCCTGGGGTCTTTGTGAGATAATCTACATTGATTACCCTGAAATAATACCTTCACTCTTATGGTTTTTGGGTTATATAATTTATCATGAGGCATATAGAGATCTATGATACCACCCTGAGGGATGGTGCCCAGACAGAGGACATCTCCTTCTCTGTTGAGGACAAACTGAGGATACTGGAGAGGCTTGATGAATTGGGTATCCATTATGTCGAGGGTGGATGGCCAGGTGCGAACCCAAAGGACAGTGAATTTTTTGACAAGGCAAAGAGGCTCAGACTCAAAAACTCTGTGCTTGTTGCCTTTGGTTCGACACACAGGGCATCACGGAAGGTTTATAATGATTCAAACATAAAGACCCTTCTCAGGGCAGAGACCCCCATAGTCACAATCTTTGGCAAGTCGTGGGACCTCCATGTGAAGGAGGCCCTGAGGATATCCCTTTCAAGGAATCTGGACCTCATACATGACACCCTGTCTTATCTGAAGAAGAGGGTCTCCAGGGTCTTCTTTGATGCAGAGCACTTCTTTGATGGCTATAAGTCAAACCCTGAATATGCAATGAGCACGCTTGAGGCTGCTGTCTCAGGGGGAGCAGACTGCCTCATCCTCTGTGATACCAACGGAGGGACACTCCCGCTTGAGGTCGAGAGGATCGTCAGAGAGATCAGTGAGAGGTTTGATACCCCCCTTGGCATCCATGCCCACAATGATTCTGAGTGTGCGGTTGCAAATTCACTGGTCGCTGTTTCTGCAGGCGCGGTGCAGGTGCAGGGCACCATAAACGGCCTTGGTGAGAGGTGCGGGAATGCAAACCTGATCTCCATAATACCTTGCTTAAAGTTAAAATTTAAATATGATTGTATAACATCTGAAAAATTAAAGAAATTAAAAGATGTCTCACGATTCGTCAGCGAGATAGCAAATATAGGCCATTTTAAGAGACAGCCCTTTGTGGGAGACAGCGCATTTGCACATAAAGGCGGTATCCATGTGAGTGCGGTCCTCAGACACCCTGAGACCTATGAGCATATAAGGCCTGAGCTTGTGGGCAATTATCAGAGGGTCCTCATCTCCGAGCTCGCAGGCAGGAGCAATGTGATAAGAAAGGCGAGGGAGTTCAACCTGAAGATAGACCCTGATTCTCCAAGGATCAACAGGATAGTACGGCAGCTCAAGGAGCTTGAGAAACAGGGCTACCAGTTCGAGGGAGCAGAGGCGTCCTTTGAGCTCCTGATGAGGAAGGAACTGGGCCTGCACAAGAAGTTCTTCAATCTCATAGGTGCACGTGTGATCGTTGAAAAGAGGAGGGAGGGTGAGGTCCCTGTGAGTGAGGCGACCATTATGGTAGAGGTGAATGGCAAGCTTGAGCATACCGCTGCAACAGGCAATGGCCCTGTCAATGCCCTTGATAATGCATTGAGAAAGGCCCTTGAGAAATTCTATCCCCAGCTTAAAGAGGTCAGCCTGCTTGACTACAAGGTCAGGGTCCTTACGGCAGGCGAGGGTACCGCTGCAAAGGTGAGGGTGCTTGTTGAGTCAGGCGATAACACACACAAGTGGGGCACTGTCGGGGTGTCCGAGAACATAATCGAGGCCTCCTGGCAGGCCCTTGTGGATAGCATAGAATACAAGCTTTTGAAGGGATGATAGGGACAGGATCATGATCGAAGAGACAGGTGTTGTTATAAAAACGGATGGTATGACCGCCACTGTTCGCGTCCATAAGAGGGGCACATGTGAGGGTTGTGCAGCCAGGGGGATATGCGAGCCCTCAGAGGAGGGGATGGAGATCGAGGCACTCAACCCTGTTCATGCCAGGGTCGGTCAGACAGTGGAGGTCTCCATAGCCCCCCAGACCTATCTCAAGAGTGCCATATATGTATACGGGATACCCCTTGTCGTGCTGATTGCAGGTGCTATAATAGGTAAAAACCTTGGAGAGTCATACATCAGGGGTATCGATTCAGACATCGTGGCTGCCATTATGGGGTTTGGTGGCTTCTTCCTTACATTCCTGCTGGTAAGGGCATGGAGCAGGAAGGCCGAGACAAGGCCTGAGTATAAGCCAGTTATAGAGAAAATAATTGAAAAGGGGGTAGCCGATGAGTAATTTTGCGATTGACAGGATAAGGAATGTTGCTGTAATCGCCCATGGTGGAGCAGGGAAGACATCACTTGTGGAGGCGATACTCTTTGATACAAACATGACAGACAGGCTCGGCTCTGTTGAGAGCGGCAACACCGTGACGGATTTTGAGCCTGAGGAGATAGAGAGGAAGATATCCATATCCTCGGCCCCTGCCTTCTGTGAGTGGAAGGGGCACAGGATAAACATTATAGATACCCCTGGATATATCAATTTTATAGAGGATACCCGTGGTTGTCTCGGTGTTGTTGATGGAACGATCGTGATCGTGAGTGCCCTGTCAGGGGTGAAGGCAGAGACACAAAAGATATGGCAGTTCGCCTGTGAGTATGAGCTTCCAAGGGTCGTCTTTGTGAACAAGATGGACAGGGAGAACGCAAACTTTGAGAGGGCGATAGGTGAGATAGAGTCTTCCTATGACTCAGAGGCCATCCCCCTCACGATCCCGATGGGTTCAGGTGAGTCATTCAGGGGTGTGATAGATATAATGAGGATGAAGGCCATAACATTCGTTGATGGTAAGGCCTCGGAGTCAGACATTCCTGATGAGTTTATGGCAGCGGTTGAACAGTATCGTAAGAAGCTCGTGGAGAAGATAGCAGAGGCGGATGATGCATTGCTTGAGAGATACCTTGAGGGTGGTGAGCTGACGGATGAAGAGATAAAGAATGGCGTGAGGGAGGGCTCTATAACAAGGAGGTTTATACCCGTGGTGTGCGGTTCTGCCCTAAAGAATATGGGTGTCCAGCAGTTGCTTGACACGGTGCTGCTCTGTCTCCCTTCGCCACAGGAGAGGGCCAATGTAAGACCCATAAAGGGGAAGGACCCAAGGAGCGGGGATGAGATTCAGAGAAGACCATCTGAGGACGAACCACTTTCGGCGTGGATCTTCAAGACCATCAGTGATCCCTTTGCAGGAAAGTTGTCGATCTTCAGGGTATTCTCAGGCGTCCTCAAGGCTGACTCAACGGTATACAACTCTACATCTGATACCAAGGAGAAGGTGGGTAACCTCTTCTATCTCCTTGGCAAGAAGCAGCATCCTGTCCAGAAGGTGGGTCCTGGCGAGATAGCTGCGGTTGCAAAGCTGAAGGAGGCAAGGACAGGCGATACACTTACAGACGCCGGCAATCCCATACTCTTTGAGCCGATGAAGTTCTCAGATCCAATGATATCCTATGCGATAGAGCCAAAGACCCGTGGTGATGAGGAGAAGGTCAGTGCAGGGTTGCACAAACTCCTTGAGGAGGATCCCACACTCAGGTTCCATAGGGATGACGAGACAAAGGAGATGATACTCTCAGGCATGGGACAGGTCCATCTTGAGGTCACCCTCCAGAGGTTAAAGAGGAAGTTCGGTGCAGAGGTGATCATGAAGACACCGAAGATACCTTACAGGGAGACGATCAAGGCCACGGCCACTGCTCAGGGCAAATACAAGAAGCAGTCAGGTGGAAGGGGACAGTATGGTGATTGCTGGATAAAGATAGAACCCCTGCCCCGTGGCTCTGGTTTTGAGTTTGTGGATCAGATCGTTGGCGGTGTTATACCGAGGCAGTATATACCTGCGGTTGAGAAGGGTATAGTCGAGGCCATGCAGGATGGTTATCTTGCGGGATATCCAACGGTTGACCTCAGGGCAACGGTTTATGACGGTTCTTACCATTCGGTTGATTCCTCGGAGCTGGCCTTCAAGATAGCAGGCTCACTCGCCTTTAAAAAGGCGGTTGAGAAGGCAAAACCTGTACTGCTTGAGCCCATCATGAAACTTGAGGTCATCGTCCCTGACGAGTCCCTTGGGAGCGTCCTTGGTGACCTCAATGTCAGGCGTGGACGTGTGCAGGGCGTGGAGCCTCAGGCAGGGGGTAATCAAAAGATAATCGCCCATGTGCCCATGGCAGAGGTGCTTACATATGCAAACCAGCTGAATTCGCTCACCAGCGGCAGGGGTATATATACAATGGAGTTCTCACACTATGAGGAGGTCCCGTCACATCTGGCGCAGAAGATAATAGCGCAGAGGCAGGAGGCGAAGGAGGCTGGATAGTCTTGCATGAGGCGTCTGTGGTGGATAACCCTCGTCTTTATCCTCTCTGTAATAGCAGTACTGATCCTTTATCCAACAGAGGAAGGGCGCATAAGGAAGGTGATTAACAGGGCAGAGAAGGCCATTGTTGAGGAGGATATAGACGCCCTGATGGAGAATGTCTCATATAATTATGCTGATGATTATGGGAACAACTACCTCCTGCTGAGGAGGAGGATGGAGGCAGTCTTCAGGAGGCTTGATGATATAGAGGTCGAGAAGGTGTTCAGGGATATATCGATCAATGATACAGAGGCAGAGGTTATGCTGAGGGCGAGTGTGCTTGCTACAATGGGTGAGGAGAGGGGATACATCTATGGTGGGGCTGGGGGCCATGACTCTGTGAGGGTGTATCTGGAGAAGACGGCCCATCGATGGAGGATAAGGAGGGTTGAACTGGAAGGAGGGTTTATGGAGATACAGGGATTTGAAGGAGGGTATTAATATGCTTGTAGAGTTCAGCATCATACCCCTTGGTAAGGGCAGCAGCATCGGTGATGAGATCGCAAAGGTGATGAAGATAGTTGACAGCAGTGGACTGCCTTATAAGATAAACCCCATGGGGACGGTTGTTGAAGGAAGGTGGGACGAGGTGATGGGCCTGATAAAGAGGTGCCATCAGGCTGTCCTCAGGGGAAACGACAGGGTGATCACGAGGATATCCATAGATGACAGGAAGAGAGGCCATAACAGGATCGATGAGAAGGTGAGGTCTGTGGAGAGGAGACTCGGCAGGGAACTCAGGAAATAACAGGAGTGTGGGCATGAAGAGGCGCATCGGTCTTGATGCAGGCTCTGTGAGTGTCAAGCTTGCAATACTTGATGAGGCAGGCAATATCATCAAAACCGAATATGTGAGACACCGGGGTAACCCACACGCCGTTGCACTTGAGCTTTTAAGGGATGCCCCGCGTGCACCGCTCAGTATCACCGGCACAGCCGGAGGGCTCATCGCAGAGGTCCTTGGTATCAAGCCCGTGAATGAGGTGATAGCCCTTGGGTATGCCATAAGAAGGCTCTATCCCCATGTTAAGAGTGTCATAGAGATGGGCGGTGAGGATTCCAAGCTCCTCATATTTGAGGATGGTATGGTGAAGGAGTTCTCAATGAACTCTGTCTGCGCTGCTGGTACTGGTTCGTTCCTTGATCAGCAGGCAGAGAGGCTGTTGCTGAGCATCGAGGAGTTCTCCCAGATGGCGCTGAGGTCAAAGAACCCGCCCCGTATCGCTGGCAGATGCAGTGTCTTTGCAAAGTCAGACATGATCCACCTGCAGCAGATCGCAACACCTGTTGAGGACATAGTTGCAGGCCTCTGCTTCGCTGTGGCAAGGAACTTCAAGGGTAGCATATGCAGAAACATGACCCTGCCAGAACCGATACTCTTCATAGGTGGTGTGGCTGCAAATAAGGGGGTTGAGAGGGCCTTCAGGGAGGTCCTTGAGACAGACAGGATAGAGGTCCCTGAACATTTTACATCCCTGCCAGCGATAGGTGCAGCATTGAAGGATATGGAAGAGGGAGTGGAGTCGGATTTTGAGATCAAGAGGCTGGAGGAGTTCATAGCCTCTCCAAGGGAGGAGACAGGTGTCTGCAGACCATTATGTGATGACATGGATGAATTTAGAAAGAGGCACACGGTCTCATACCATATCCACAGGCCTTCTGGTGGAAGGGTCAGGGCGTTCCTGGGCATAGATGTGGGTTCGATAAGCACCAACCTGGCTGTTATTGATGAGGAGGGGAGGCTGCTTGCCAAGAGATACCTTATGACATCCGGAAGACCGATCGAGGCGGTAAGGAAGGGGCTTGAGGAGATAGGCAACGAGATAGGCGATGTGGTGGAGATTGCCGGGGTCGGGACCACAGGCTCTGGCAGGTATATGATAGCAGACTTTGTCGGTGCCGATATTGTAAAGAACGAGATAACCGCACAGGCAAGGGCGGCTATAGAGATAGATCCAGAGGTCGATACCATATTCGAGATAGGCGGGCAGGACTCAAAATACATAAGTCTCAGGGACGGGGTTATCCTGGACTTTGAGATGAACAAGGCATGTGCAGCAGGCACAGGTTCATTCCTTGAGGAGCAGGCAGAAAAGCTTGATATCTCCATAAAGGGAGAGTTCAGCGAGCTTGCGTTCAGGTCAAAGAGTCCCTGTCCACTCGGGGAGAGATGCACGGTCTTTATGGAGACCTCCCTCCTTGCAAAGAGACAGAAGGGTGCCTCCAAGGAGGACCTCGTGGCAGGCCTGGCTTACTCCATAGTCCAGAATTATATAAACAGGGTTGTCAATGGCAAGCCGATAGGCAGAAGGATATTCTTTCAGGGAGGCACTGCCTTTAACAAGGCGATCGTTGCTGCCTTCGAGAGATACCTTGGCAGAAGGATAACCGTCCCGCCACACCATGATGTGACAGGTGCAATAGGTATGGCACTGATAGCAAGGGAGTATATGAGAGGGGGTAATGCGTTATGTATTATGCGCAATGAGCCATCAGGAGGCCATGCCTCTGGCGGAAAGGGCACAACCCATCACACACCACGCATCACGAAGTTCAAGGGGTTTGACCTTTCAAGGAGGGGATATGAGATAAGGTCGTTTGAATGTAACGGTTGTGATAACCACTGCGAGATAAACAGGGTGAAGATCGAGGGCGAGGAAGGTGCTCTTTACTACGGGAGCAGGTGTGAGAGGTATGATGTGAAGAAGAAGGCAGTAAGGAGGAGGATGCCTGACCTGTTTGAGGAGAGGGAGAGGCTACTTACAAAGGTACATAATGCCTATAAAGAGAGGCAGGGGAGTAACGGTTCAGGCAACAGGGTTCAGATCGGTATACCAAGGATATTCTTCTTCCATGATTTCCTGCCCTTCTGGAGCACCCTTCTGTGGGAGCTCGGTTTCGAGGTTGTACTCTCCAGCAGGACGAACAGGCAGGTGATAAACAGGGGGATAGAGAGCATACTCTCTGAGAGCTGTTTTCCACATAAGGTTGCACATGGTCATATAAGGGATCTGATCGACAGGGGTATCAAGAATATCCTTTTACCAAGCTTTATTAATTTCAATACAGTGGAGAAGGGGATGCGCGGGTTTGCGTGTCCCTATGCACAGACCATGCCCTATATAGCCAATGTCGCGTTTGAGGGGATAAACATCATAAGGCCTGTCGTAAACCTTGAATCAGGCATAAAGGGGCTGTTGAAGGAGATCAAGAGGGTCCTGAGGCCCTTTGGCATCTCATCCTCGTCAATAAAGAGGGCGGTTGAGAAGGCCGAGGGGGCACAGGCGGAGTTTGTTGCCTCGATAAAGGCGAGGGGGAGGGAAGTCCTGCAAAGTCTCTCAGACAGGGCCATTGTGATTATAGGCCGTTCATACAATGCCTTTGATCCAGGCGTTAACCTCGATATCCCGAGGAAACTATCATCCCTCGGGGTCCTCTCCATACCCATGGATTTCCTCCCCATCGAGGATATAGACATCCTGAGTTTATGGCCCAATATGTACTGGAGGTCAGGGCAGAACATCCTCTCTGCAGCAGAGATAATAAGGGACGATCCAAGGCTGTTCGGTCTGTATATAGGCAATTTCTCGTGTGGCCCGGACTCCTTTATACTCAAGTATTTCAATGATTCGATGTCCGGAAAGCCATTCCTCCACATAGAGATAGATGAACACAGTGCTGATGCTGGTGTGATAACGCGGTGCGAGGCGTTCCTTGACAGCATCAGTGGCAGGCCCTCTATAACCACAGGTTCCCCAAGGAGGCCCAGTATCACAGGTGTTAAAAGGGAGTCGGTGAGGAGGAAGGTATACATCCCGAGGATGTCTGATCATGCCTTTGCACTGAAGGCAGCCTTTGAGGCATGTGGCCTTGATGCAGAGGTTATGGAGCCGCCTGATGCCGAGAGTGTGGCCCTTGGCAGGAGGTATGTCTCTGGAAAGGAGTGCTATCCCTGTGCGGTGACGACCGGCGATATGCTGAGAAAGGCCCTCTCAAAGGACTTTGACCCCGAGAGATCAGCATTCTTTATGCCCTCTGGCACGGGTCCCTGTAGGTTCGGACAGTATAATGTATTGCACAGGCTCATCCTTGATGAGATCGGCCTTCCACAGGTGCCTGTGATAGCACCGAATCAGGACAGTTCATTCTTCAGGGAGCTTGGCATAATAGGTAATGACTTTACAAGACAGGCATGGAAGGGCATCGTCTCGATAGAGCTTCTTATAAAGTGCCTTCACGAGACAAGGCCCTATGAGGTCAACAGGGGGGAGACGGAGGGCCTTTACAGGGAATATCTCGGCAGGATAGAGGGGGCCATAAGGAGCAGGAACGGTGATATCCCCAGGATACTCACAGAGATGCAGAGGGACTTTGCCTCGATTAAGAGGAGGCAGGAGGAGAGGCCATTGATAGGGATCATAGGCGAGATATTTGTGAGGCATAACGCCTTCTCAAACGAGGATGTGGTGAGAAAGGTGGAGGCACTTGGTGGTGAGGTCTGGCTTGCCCCTGTTGAAGAGTGGATATATTATGTAAACCTTATGGCGCTCAGGAAGTCACTGGTTAGATTCAGGAACAGTCCATCAAGGGACGCCATGAGTGACATCCTCACAACCCTTATAACCAGATATATGCAGAGCAAGATAGAACATGAGTATTCAAGACCATTTAAAGGATTCTTAAAGACATTAAAAGAGCCATCAACAAAGGAGATACTCAAGAACGCATCACCCTATCTTGATGACTCGTTCGAGGGAGAGGCCATACTCAGCATTGGAAAGGCGGTGGATTTCATTAAGGCAGGTGTTTCAGGTATAATCAGCGTTATGCCTTTTGGTTGCATGCCTGGGACGATAGTCGGAGCACTCATGAAGGGTCTGAAGAGGGATACAGGGATACCATGTCTGAATATCGCGTATGATGGTGTTGAGGCGAGCTGTTCAGGGCTACAGCTTGAGGCATTCATCCATCAGGCCATTACATATAATAAGGTTAGGAGGTGATCGGGTGGGAAGCGTAAAGAAATGGAGGAAGAAGAAGATGAGCAAGCACAAGCACAGGAAGCTCCTCAAGAGGACGAGGCACCAGAGGAGAAAATAGGGTTCATCGATGCGGCTTAAGAGGATTGAGTTAATCGGTTTTAAATCATTTGCAGACAGGACGGTCCTTGACTTCCATCCTGGCATAACCGCCATTGTGGGTCCAAATGGCTGTGGCAAGAGCAATATCGTTGATGCCTTCAAATGGGTCCTCGGTGAGCAGAGTGCCAAGAGCCTCAGGGGAGACAGCATGGAGGATGTCATCTTCTTTGGCTCTGCCACAAGGAAGACCAGGGGCATGGCCGAGGTGACCCTTGTCCTTTCAGGGATTAGTGTAGAGGGTCATGATCCTGATTCAGAGATATCGGTTACACGCCGCCTCTATAGATCAGGTGAGAGCGAGTATCTCATAAACAAGACACCATGCAGGCTTAAGGATATCAAGGACATATTCCTTGACACAGGGCTTGAACTGAAGGCCTATTCAATACTTGAGCAGGGCAGGATGAACGATATCCTTAACGCCAAACCACAGGACAGGAGGTTTCTGATCGAAGAGGTTGCGGGTGTGATGAAGTATAAGGTGAGAAGGGCCGAGGCGATGCAGAAACTCGAGTCCTCAAGGTATAACCTCCAGAGGCTGGAGGATATCATAGCCGAAGTGAAGAGACAGATGAACTCGATCAACAGGTATGCGAGGAAGGCAGAGAGGTATAAGAGACTGCTGGAAGAGGTCAGGGATATAGACATAAGGATAGCAAAGAGGGAGATCAGGAGGCTCACTGCCGAGGTGGGTGAGGCCTCATCAACCCTTGAAGGGCTGAGACAGAAGGAGACAGAGGTCTCCACCGGGTTACATTCAATAGAGGCACTGACAGAAAAGAAGAGGGCCGAATACATAGATGCTGAGAAGAGGCTGGATGAGATGGTGAAGAGGTTGCATGAGGTGGAGAAGATGGTGACAGAGGCAGAGGGGATGATAGCCCTGCTGAGGAAGGAGTGTGATAACCTCAGGGACAGGGTGGATGAACTCAGGGGGATGGGCACCGCCCTTATGGACGAGAGGAGGGATGTTGCCGAGCGGCTCAAAAGGATAGGGGAGGAACTGGAGGAGATGAATGCCAGGCTCAGGGCCTCTGAAGAGGCCCTGAAGGATAAGGAGGAGCGCCTCAGGGGGCTTATTGATGAGATCACAGGGCTTGAGGCACTGGTTGATGACCTCAGGAGAAGGGTATTCACCAAGGCAGAGGAGGGCAGTGTCTTAAAGAACGAGATCAAACACCTCTCCATGTTGATAGATGAATCAGGAAGGAAGATAGAGAGGCTTGATGAGGAGATAGCCTCTGTTGAGAGGTCACTCTCGGGTCTTGATGAGGAATATGCAAAGACCAAGGGTGAATACACAGAGTTGAAATCCACACTCTCTGAGCTTACAGAGAAGAGGGAGGGGCTGGACAGGAGGCTCAGGGCCAAGAAGGAGGAGTTGAAGGATATAGAGGCCCGTCTCTACAGTGGGAGGGAGGAGCTGGCAGCCATGAGCTCGAGGTATGAGTCGATCAGAGAGCTCTATACCTCGCAGAGGGTGGATATCGGTGGTGACATCAAGACATTTGGGCAGATAGCCGATATACTGGAGACGACCCCTGAGTATGAGTCAGCCATAGAGGCCGTGCTTGGTGATAAGCTCAATGCCCTCATTGTTGAGGGTCATGACGATATCCTGAACGCATTGAGGAGGATAAAAGAGGACGGTGCAAAGAGGTGTGGATTCATATCGTTAAACCCGCCCCCTATCCAGAGGGGGGATATGCAGGTGGCTGATGGGGTCATCCATAATGCGATGGATGTTGTGAGTATAAAGGATGGTTTCCAGGCGGTTGTCGAGGCCCTGCTTGGTGATGTCCTAATTGTGAAGGACATAGAGACGGCCTTCCGTTTGAGAGACAGGGTTAATAGATATCTATACATGGCAACCCTTGATGGCGAGGTCCTTGAGCCCTCAGGCGTGGTGTATGGTGGTGTTGAACGGGGGTTACTCAGGATAAGGCGCCAGCTGAGAGAACTTGAGAGGGGTATCGAGACAAAGAGGGCAGAGGTGGCAAGGGATGAGGAGGCTGTTGCTGTATTAACAGAGGAGATAAAAAGGTGTGAAGGAGACATCCTCTCTGTTGAACAGGAGATGTCAGCGTGTCAGGAGAAATTCAATGAGTTAAGGTTGGGCCTTGAGAGGTTGAGGGAGGAGAGGGAGCAACAGCAGAAGAAACTGTATTATCTGAAGACAGAGATCCAGGACGAGAGGAACGAAGAGGAGGACATGAAGGCACTGAGGAAGGAGAAGGAGAGGAGGCACAGGGAGCTTGAGGCCGAGAGGGAGGATGCGGCGAATAAGCTGAGGGATGTTCAGGCAGGGATTGATCAGAAGAGGGGGGAGATGGAGAAGGTGCGTTCTGAACTCACAGAGATCAAGCTCTCGATAACATCTATCAATGAAAGGATAAAGACGCTTATGGCCGAGAAGGATAGGCTGGACAGGAGGGCGTCTGAGATCGAAGAGAAGAAGGAGGAGATAGAAGGCAGGATAGTCGAGATCAGCGAAGAGATCGCGCAGAAGGAGGAGGAGATCAGGAGGAGGGAGGATGCCATGAAATCCAGTATCCTTCAGGCGAAGGGTCTGGAGGATGAGATACAGAGGGGCAGGGATCTGATCTCTCAACTTTCAGATGAGATTGAGGGACTTGACCAGAGGCATAAGGGCCTTTCATCCGAGCATGATAAACTGAAGGACGAATTGAAGCACCTTGAGATGAGAAAGATGGAGCTGGAGATGAGGCTGGGCTATATCAGAGAAGACATCAGGAAGACATATAATGTATCCATAGGGTCTGTCGATGAGGCTATCGAGGTCAGCACAGAGGAGGAAGAGAGGCTTGCACAGCTCAAGGAGAGGCTTCAGGAGATGGGCCCTGTGAGCCTTGGCACACTTGAGGAGTATGAGGAGCTCAAGACGAGGTATGATTTCCTGAAAAAACAACAGGATGACCTTATCAGTTCCATAAATACCCTTGAGGAGACCATCCAGAGGATCAACAGGAGCACCCAGAAGAGGCTGACAGAGGCGTTCAATGCCCTGAATGAGAAGTTCAAGGAGGTCTTCAGGACACTCTTTGGTGAGGGCAGGGCAGAGCTTATCCTGACAGAGGGTAGCATCCTTGAATCGGGCATCGAGATCGTGGCCCAGCCACCTGGCAAACGGCTCAAGAGTCTCCATGCACTCTCAGGTGGCGAGCAGGCCCTTGTGGCCCTCTCCCTCCTCTTTGCGGGCTTTATGGTCAAACCCACACCGATGTGCATACTCGATGAGGTTGATGCCCCGCTCGATGAGTCAAATACAGGGAGGTTTGTAAAGATGCTCTCAGGCCTGTCAAAGGAGATACAGTTCATAACCATTACCCATAACAGACTGACCATGGAGGTTGCGGATTACATCTATGGTGTGACCATGGAGGAGCCAGGGGTATCAAAGGTCGTCTCCATGCACCTTGCCGAGACCGCATAGGGATCATCAGGAATTGATTAATGGGTGGAAGTTGAAGTATTATGATATAGATTTTAAAAGAGAACCCATGACAAAGACATTAGCAGAACTCAATAAAAAAGGCGAGATGGGTGATGCAACCGATTTCATTCAGTAGGATGTGACCATTGACATGCGGCGAGGGATTAAGGAGCAGCTAAAAATGCTTAATGCTGATTAAGGCATATTTCACCTCCTTAAAAGAAAGGCTCGTTCTGTCTCCCAGCATGGTCTCATTTGAAATCCTTGATGAATATATAGAAAAGTTATTCCTTCAAATACAATAAATTTTTCTGACTTTCTCAAACATCCTGAGGAAGGGGCATGAACGGTTTGCAATGGCATGGTGGCAATCAACCTACAAAACGAATCTTATTAAATTTTCATTATGAAACACCTTAAGGACATACTCCCTGAGGGAAGGGTTTTGACCGAAGAGGAAGACCTCTACTGTTATAGCTATGATGCCTCATCAAAAGAGGCCATCCCCTCTGCCGTGGTGAGACCTGTTACAACAGAGGAGGTCTCAAGGGTGGTGAGGTTTGCATCTGAGAATACCACACCAGTTGTTCCAAGGGGCGCAGGCACAGGCATGACAGGTGGCGCTGTGCCCCTGAGGGGGTCGATTGTGGTATCACTTGAGGCAATGAACAGGATAATCGAGATAGATGAGAAGAATATGGTTGTCACTGTTGAACCAGGGGTTATAAACGCCCACCTGAAGGAGAAGATCGAGTCATTCAATCTATTTTATCCGCCAGATCCTTCGAGTATGGACTTCTGCACCCTTGGTGGAAATGTTGCCGAGAACGCTGGTGGGCCAAGGGCGATAAAATACGGGGTGACAAGGGACTATGTGCTCGGGCTTGAGATGGTCATCCCAGATGGGAGGGTGATAACAGTAGGGGTCAGGACGATGAAGGGTGTGGTTGGTTATGATCTTACCCGTCTCATCGTTGGCTCTGAGGGGACACTCGGGATAATCACAAAGATATTCCTCAGGGTCATCCCGATGCCTGAGGAGACCATAACACTCCTGTGTGTATTTAATGACCTGGATATGGCAGCAGACTCAATAAACAGGGTCATGGCCTCAGGGATCATACCAAGCACCCTCGAATTCATGGATCATGATACCATAGTGGCTGTTGAGAATTTCAGGCGTTTTGGCCTTCCCTCAGGGGCAGAGGCCCTCTTGTTGATAGAGCTGGACGGTATGCATAAGGTGGTGGCAGAGTCTGCAGAGAGGGTGGCCTCCATATGCAGTGCATCTGGTGGGGATGTGAAGGTCGCTGATGACCCCTTCTCAAGGAAGCGACTGTGGGAGGCACGGAAGGCGGTCTCACCGGCCCTGTATCATATAAGTCCACTAAAGATAAACGAGGATATCGTGGTGCCCCGTTCAAATATCCCTGAATTGATAAGGGCACTGAAGGAGATAGAGCGGGACAGAGGGATAAAGATAGTCTGCTTTGGTCATGCAGGTGATGGCAATATCCATGTCAATATCATGGCAGACAGGGAGAGGCAGGAGGTTGCCACCGCTACGGTCAGGGAGATATTCGAGGTGACATTGAGGCTTGGGGGCACGATATCAGGTGAGCATGGGGTGGGTATCACCAAATCACCATACATAGATATGGAGCTTAACAGGGCAGAGATCGAGTTGATGAAGGGTATAAAGAGGGTGTTTGATCCTGTCAATATAATGAATCCTGGCAAGATATTCCCTGGTCATTGGTTGAGACATAGTATCCACCCTTATTAAGAGTTTTTGGGAAGAAAATTTGAAAGATATCTATCATCCTGTCAAGATCCATCACTGGAAACA
>Ga0180893_127_pt1 | contig 21867 bp, 24 predicted proteins | sample Deesub1362A_J573_FD_124286 | JGI IMG/M metagenome (GOLD analysis project Ga0180893, IMG submission 124286) | Nitrospirae bacterium JdFR-81 | reverse complement strand
ATGGCTTGAACCTCCTGTCATTATTGGTTGTACAGGTGATATTCTATCACCTTTGACAGAGGTTTCAAGCCTTATGATAATTTTTTAGCGGACACTACTGTATTTAAATGTTCAAATCTTCTTTTTATAGTTTCTTTTCTGATAAATTGTTTCCCGTTTTCAGGTCTAAATATTGAAGGATAGACAACTGATTGCCCTTTGCTGTCACGATAATCTTCAGATTGACCTCTAAACATCAAATTGTATCTATAATTATGGTTTGCTAATTTTGCAATTAAACTTACTAATTCACGATATGTTCTAACTTTATATCCAGGATTTTTTCTTATTTTAGCGACTGATGCTGGTTGAAAAGTTCCTATATATCCATAGTCATCATCTATCTCATCACCTATAGCATACCATTGTCCAGGTGGAAATCTTCTTTTTTCCATAATGTGAGACATTATATTTTCTTGTATCGGTCTCATTTCTTCAAAACAACCTCTTCTCCCCAACCTCCTCCCTTACCCTCTCCCTCCCAGCCAGGAATCCATCAAGTAATTTCTTTTCCTTACTCTCCTTTGGCAATGTCTCTGAGACTGCCTGGGCGACGCGGTAGAATGCTTCACTTTTGCCGTAGCTACTCTGTGCAAGCGATTTAACCTAAAATTTAAAAGTATTTTGTGACTATAAGCCACACATCAAAAATCACCCCTTACCCGTGAACAAAAATGATATTAAAGGATTAATTTGATAGTCTTTTTAAACCGTTTTTAATGATAACAAATTAATTACTCGAGTCTCTTTTAGATACAGATCAAGTATTCCTTTTATTCTCTCTTATAGCTGGGACTTTTGTCTTACTGCTTTAACTGTTAGCAGATCAACCTTTACTGGAGTAAATCACATAGATAGTCATGTCGCTTAATTCTCTCTGCTGGTTCCTGACAAAGGAGCCGAACATTCCTATGGTTTTGACATCTTTGGAGCATGAATGGCCCTGGCGTGGACGTCCTCTGAGGCCTCTACTATGCCCTCTGCAAGGGTGGGATGGGCATGGATGGTATCCGCGATCTCTTTCACGGTGAGTCCATTCTTTATGGCAAGGGCAAGCTCGTGTATAAGGTCTGATGCATGGGCCCCTATTATATGTGCTCCTATTACCTTATCGGTCTCTTCATCTGCTATTATCTTGAAAAGACCGGCTATCTCTCCCATGGCATGGGCCTTACCAAGGGCCCTGAACTGGAACCTGCCGACCTTTATCTTTCTGCCCTGCTCTATGGCCTCCTTCTCCCTCAGTCCCACAGAGCCTATCTCAGGATGTGTGAAGATGGCAGCAGGCACAACACGGTAGTCTATCTCTGACTCCATACCCATTGCATTCTCTACGGCAACTATCCCCTGTCTTGAGGCCACATGGGCAAGCATCATCCTGCCGACCACGTCTCCTATTGCATAGACCCCCTCTACGTTTGTCTGCATCCTGCTGTCAACTATTATCTCTCCTCTCTTGCCTGTATTTATCCCAAGCTCTTCAATGCCTATGTTGTCGCTATTGACCTGTCTGCCTATGGAAACCAGAACCTTCTCTGCCTGGATGGTCTTACCATCAGAGAGTGTTGCCTTTACGCCATTATCCATTATGTCTACTTTATCCACTGTCACACCTGTGAGGAGTTTGATCTTCTTCTTTTTGAGCTCCCTCTCCAGGATGATGGAGATCTCCTCGTCCTCTGTTGATACGGCGTGTGGTAACATCTCCACCATGGTCACCTCGGAGCCGAATTCTCTAAAGATAGAAGCGAACTCACACCCTATCACGCCCGCACCAACTATCAGGAGGCTCTCTGGCACATGATCAATCCTGAGGGCATCGTCACTTGAGAGTATCCTCTCTCCATCAAAGGGGAAGACAGGAATCCTTGCTGGTCTTGAGCCTGTGGCAATGATTACCCTGTCTGCCTCGACCTCCTCCGCGGAGCCATCCCTCCTGTCAACCCTTATCTTCTTTGGGCTCACAAGACGGCCCCTGCCTTCTATGAGCTTAACCCCCCAGGATTTAAATAACGCCCTTATCCCCTTAACCTGTGTGGTGACAACCCTATCCTTTCTCTCTATTACCTTCTGGATGTTTACAGCAGGGGTGGCATCGAGCTCGATACCATAGGCCTCTGCATCCCTTGCCTTCTGGAGCACCTCTGCAGAGGCTATGAGGGTCTTTGTGGGTATACATCCCCTGTTAAGGCAGGTGCCACCAACCTCTGTCTCTTCGATTACTGTTACTTCTGCGCCAAGCTGTGCGGCCCTTATGGCAGCTACATAACCCCCTGGCCCTGCACCTAATATGGCAATCCTCATTACTTCAGCTTGACCTCTTCCTCAAGGTATCTGTCGTACTCCGTGGCATCCATGAGGTCATTGAACTCGGAGTCATCCTCCACTTCAATAACCGCAATCCAGCCCTTGCCATAAGGGTCTTCATTGATTATCTCTGGTGAGTCGGTCAGCTCCTCGTTAAACTCAACCACGATCCCTGAGACCGGACTTATAACAGGGGATGTGGCCTTGGTTGATTCTATCTGGGTCAATTCAGAACCTGCCTCAACATCTGTGTCAGGGTCGATCGGATCAATGTATACGATATCTCCAAGCGACTCCTGTGCATAATCGGTGATCCCTATGGTCACCCTGTTGCCTGACAGCCTGGCCCAGGTATGTTCCTTGTGATATCTGATATTATCTGGATTCATAATCTACCTCCATCAATTTACTATTCTAAAGAGTGATTCTAAACACGATAACATCTTTTGTCAAGAAACACACTATGTCTCATGGTGCCGGCGGTGGGAGTCGAACCCACACGGACTTTCGCCCACCGGATTTTGAGTCCGGCGCGTCTGCCAGTTCCACCACGCCGGCTTATACGTTCTGCATCCTCAGGAAGTTAGCGATGGAGCGATCGTATGTCCTCTCAAACTCTGCATTGAAGAAACAGGCCGGTAGCTCGTTGTTCTTCCTGTGGTAATGCAGGCATTCACAGCACTTATACTTCCTGCTACATGGCTCATAGGAACAGTTACAATAGGGGTTGTTCTTCTCCATCTTGCATTCCATATTCGAACCTCCCTTATATCTGTTTTACGTATATCTCCTCTGCAATCCTGTCATCTATGGCCAGGGTGGTCTCGTCTATCTCAAGCACAAAGGATGGCCTCTTCTTCTTTAATCTTATAATACTACCAGGAACGATACCCATTGATGCAAGCCTCTCTATCCTTGAGCTTTCCGATGGCACTATGAATACGATCCTTCCGCTTGAACCAACCTCGAGCTCCTTCAACTGCACAACAAGTGGTCTGTATTCAGACCTGTATTTGAGACAGCACTCACCCCTTGGTATTGGCTTTCCATGGGGACATGTGGGAGGGTGTCCAAGAAAGGCACACACGCTGTCAGTGACTGAAGGTGAAAGAATGTGTTCCATCTCACAGGCTGTATCCTCGGTCTCCTTGTTACTGACCTCAAAGACATCGTAAAAAAGCCTCTCGGCAAGACGATGTCTCCTGATAAGGTCCCTTGCCCTCTCCTCACCCTTTTTGTCAAACTCCACTGTATCGTCTCTGATGCTTACAAGGCCTGCCTTCTCCATACTCCTCATCGCCTCATATGCATCCTTATCATTCACCGCATCTATGACCCTTGCATAGCTCTTGGAACCCCTCTCCTTGAGTTTCCATATATGCTCCAGTATCTCATCTATCAACCTCGATCCCTTCTTCATACCATCACCTCCATACCCCTGCAATCTCTGTCCTGCAATTAAAACACCTGCCATCCTCTATCCTGTTCTGGCCAAGCTGGAAGCCAAAACGCTCGATCAGCAATTCACCACAATTAGGACAGTAGGTGTTCTCATTGCCTGTGCCAGGGACATTGCCCTCATATACATACTTCAGGCCCTTTCTGAGCCCAAGCTCCCTTGCACTCCTCAGTGTAGCAATTGGTGTCCGTGGCTGATCCAGCAGTTTATAGGTCGGATAGAACTGGGTGACATGCCACGGGATTGACGGATCCACAGAGACTATAAAATCTACAATCTCCTCTAATACCGTAAGACTGTCATTATATGAAGGGATTATAAGGGTCGTAACCTCAACCCACACACCGAGTGACTTCATGAGCCTTATCGTCTCCCTTACAGGCTGGAGTCTCGCACCACATATCTTTTTGTAGAAATCATCGTCTCCCTTAAGGTCGATATTATTCCCATCAAGGAATGGAGCGATCATCCTCGTTGCCTCGGGACTGATGTACCCATTGCTCACAAAGACATTCTTTATTCCCCTCTCGTGTGCAAGGCGCGCACAGTCATATGCAAACTCAAAGAAGATCGTCGGCTCTGTATATGTATAGGAGATACTCTGACATCCTGCCCTCTCAGCGGCATCCACTATCTGCTCAGGGGTGAGATCCCTGCCCATGATCTCAGCTCCGGTCTTGGGATACTGGGATATATCGAAGTTCTGACAATGGAGACACCTGAAATTACACCCCACTGTAGCAATGGAGAGGGATCTTGATGCAGGCTGGAAGTGAAAAAGGGGCTTCTTCTCGATCGGATCGATGTTTGTGGATATGACCTTCCCATATACGAGACTGTAGAGTGTCCCTCCCCTGTTCTCCCTCACACCGCATATGCCCCTCTTACCATCGGAGATCTTACAGTGATGCATGCACAGGAGACATCTGACCTTCCTATCCCCCACACTCTCATAAAACATCGCCTCTCTCATACTGTCATTATATCAGGAAACAAACATCAAATCTCAAGCACAAGAGATCTCCATCCATCTGGTCTGTGAATTCTATCGTGGACGATCCCTTATGGAGACACCATGATTTCAGAATACGAAATGTTTTTTTTCTGTCAACAATAGTATCCTTATTGGCAACAAAGAAATTGTTTACAAAAAGTAATTTTATGTTACCTTTTTGTATTTTTTTCTTGACACAGAAAATTTTATATTGTATATTTATTAAAACTATGCTGGAGAAACTTTTTACATCAGGCATAAGGGCAGATATAATGTCTCTACTCTTTAACAATCCTGATGAGAAGTTCTATGTCAGGGAGATCGCAAGGCTTGTCAACAAAAACCCTGCAGGGGTAAAGAGAGAACTCGATAAGCTTGAACGCATGGGCCTCACCCTGAGTGAGAAGGAGGGTAACCTGAGATACTTCAGGGTCAATAAATCCTCTCCCCTCTTCCCCGAGCTCAAGGGCCTCATAGCAAAGTCACTCGGTCTGCCAGGTGCCCTCAAGTCTGTGTTGAAGGCCCTCAACGCAAAGGCCGCCTTCATCTATGGTCCATATATCGACAATGCCAATATCCCCGTGCTCGACCTTTTTGTTGTGTGCAACTCCAATCATATAGAGAAGGCGCTCGCTGAGGTCGAGAAGAGGTTTGGCAGGAAGATACGATATACGATAATGAGTGTCTCTGATTACAAGGAGAAGAAGAGGAGGCAGGACAGGAAGCTTAAAAAATTGTTAAACGCAAGAAAGATACTCCTGCTTGGAAGACTATAAATACTCCCGTTCTACGGGGGTGGAAAGGGGGTGAAAGATAATGGCCGCCAAGAAGAAAGCCGCTGCAACAAAGAAGAAGGCTGCTGCCAAGAAGAAGAGCGCAGCCAAGAAGAAGACTGCTGCCAAGAAGAAGACTGCCGCTAAGAAGAAGGCTGCAACAAAGAAGAAGAGCACGAGCAGAAAGAAGAAATAACCCTATCTCAAAGGGCTGTCTTACCTGCAGGAGGGGTGAGGCAGCCCTTCTTCTGTGTCTTTGAACTTAGAGGAATCCTTACGCGGTAAGGCCGATCGCCTGTGTCTCAGCGCCATTGTCTGAGACGATCTCCCAGCAGCCATCAGATAGGAGGATCTTTTTGAGGAGTTTGATGTTGAGTGTATGCCCTGAACGGTTTGCGATAATGTGCCCGTGGATGGGCAGGCCTAACAGGGATATGTCCCCAAGGGTATCGAGTATCTTGTGACGGACAAATTCGTCCTTGAACCTCAGCTTATCCTTGTTTACAATCTCCCTCTCGGTAAGGACTATCGCGTTCTCGAGTGATCCACCCCTGACCAGGCCCCTTGACCTCAATACCTCTATATCCTTTAGGAAACCAAATGTCCTTGCAGGCGCGAGTTCGGTGATAAAGTTCTTCTCTGTTATATCGATCCCGAGCCTCTGTTCTCCAAAAAGGGGATGACGATAGTGGATCCGCTGGGTGATCCTCATACCATCGTAAGGGGTGATGGCAATCTGGCTCTCTCCCTCCTTAACCACTATCGGTTTGGTTATCTTAAGGTATGACAGGGTCTTCGCCTGTCTTGCTATACCACACTCCATTATCCTCGTAACAAAGGGCAGTGCGCTACCATCCATTATCGGGACCTCTGGGCCATCAAGCTCAACATAGACATTGTCTATCTGGAGGGCCACAAACACCGACAGGAGATGCTCAACAGTGCCCACCCTCACACCATTGGATGCCAGGGTGGTGGCAAATGTCGTATCAGAGACAGAGGTTACAGAGGCCTTTATCTCAGCATGTGACCTGTCAGTCCTTATGAAGACTATACCGGTGTCTCTGGGTGCAGGCCTCAGCCTCATATTTATCTGACGTCCTGTGTGGAGACCTGTGCCCCTTATATGGACTTCCCTCCTCAGGGTATTCTGGAGACGCATAGCACTAAAGCCTAAGCAAATTATATACCAGAAAATTTTTCTTTAAAAACAACGATGGGGTGAAAGGGGTGTATCATAAATACATCTATTGTGTATCCATTGTGCCCCTCTCCTGGGTTTGATAGCACCCCTACCTGACCTCGCCACCGACCACCATCTCCGAGAGTCTCACGGTCGGCATGGCATCTGACACAGGCACCCCCTGACCGTCCTTACCGCAGGTGCCTATTGAGAAGCCAAGGTCATCCCCCACCATATCGATGGACCTCAGCACCTCAGGGCCATTGCCGATCAGGGTCGCTCCCCTGACCGCCTCACCAACCTCACCATTCTCGATGAGATATCCCTCTGAGACCTCAAAGACAAACTCCCCTGTCACTGTGTTGACCTGGCCACCGCCCATCTTCTTTACAAAGAGGCCCTTGTCAACCGTCCTTATTATCTCTGATGGGCTGTGATCACCAGGCGCGATAAATGTATTGGTCATCCTTGGTATCGGCTTGTGTCTGTATGACTCCCTCCTCCCGTTGCCCGTAGACCTGAGCCCCTCCTTCATGGCCGTGAATCTATCATACATATACCCCCTCAGGATCCCCTTCTCCACAAGGATCGTCCTCTGGGAATCAGAACCCTCATCATCAAAACCGAACGAACCCCTCTTGTTCAGCAATGTGGAGTCATCTATGATCGTGATTAATGGCGATGCTATCCTCTCTCCTACCCTTCCTGCATAGACAGAGAGTCCCTGTTGCACAAGATCGGCCTCAAGGCCATGACCGATGGCCTCGTGTATCATCGTCCCGCCTGCCTCTGAGGAGATGACAACCGGCATTCTGCCCCCTGGTGCCCTATGGGCCCTGAGCATCATCAGGGCCCTTCTTGCCACCCTCAGGCCAACCTCCTGGAGTGGATGTTCATCGAACAACTCAAAACCCACGAGACCTCCCACAGGCTCATAGCCGGTCTGGATCACATCCCCTTCTGAGGCCACAACATGGACAATGGCAAGTGTATAGACACGGTTATCCTCTGCCAGTGTGCCATCTGAGGTGCCGATACACACATCCTGATAGGTCTCCCTGTAGTTAATCATTGACTGTCTGATCCTGTGACTCAATCCCCTCACTGCCCTATTTGTCTGATTGATAAGCTCAATCTTTCTTGTTATCTCCACATCCGATGGCCTCTCCTTTATCTGAAAGGTCACCGATGGCCTTGCCTTCATGAGGTTGATGACCCTGTCATTCGAGGTCTTGTCACTGACCGCCTTGGACACAGACTCCGAGACCTCAAAGAGCGAAGCAGGCGAAAGGTCATTGGTATATGCATAGGCTGTCCTGTCGCCATGGATGACCCTTACCCCAACACCTGAATCAACCCCAGAGCTTATCTTCTCGATCCTGTCGTTCTCAAGATATATCGACAGCCCTCCCCTCCGCTCTACGAACACATCGGCATAATCACCCCCCTTTGAGAGGGCCCTCTTAAGCATGGTCGTGAGGATATCAGGTGGTATAAGGCTCATACTGAGAAATATTTTCTTAAACAGGTTAAACTATTATGATTATACTACAAATAAGGAGGGCAATGATATGTCAGCTATCGGTGTTATAGGCGGCAGTGGTCTATATAACATCGAAGGGCTCACCCTGAAGAGGAAGAAGGCGGTCAGGACACCCTTTGGCAGGCCATCTGACCATTACACGATCGCAGAACTGAGAGGCCGTGAGATCATCTTCCTTCCAAGACACGGGAGCGACCACAGCATCCCTCCACACATGATCAACTACAGGGCAAATATCTATGGCTTCAAGAGGCTGGGGGTTGAGAGGATAATATCTATCAGTGCGGTTGGTGGCATAAAGAAGGGGTTGAGGCCAGGGGATATCGTCCTGCTGGATCAGATAATAGACATGACACGCACAAGGCGTTCCACATTCTATGATGGCAGGCAGGGGGTTGTACATATCGACTTTACAGAGCCATACTGTCCAGAGATGCGCAGGGTCATATTAGAGGCCGGCAGGAAGGCAGGTGTGCGCATAAAGAACGGGGGCACATATGTGGCCGTTGAAGGCCCGAGGCTTGAGACCGCAGCAGAGATAAAGGCGTTCGGAATGCTCGGGGCAGATGTGGTCGGTATGACAGGTATGCCCGAGACCTCCCTGGCAAGGGAGCTTGAGATATGTATCGCAGGCATATCTGTAGTGGCAAACTATGCAGCAGGGATCAGCAAGAAAAAACTAACAACCACAGAGGTGATGGAGGTGATGTCTGCAACCACGGAGAGGCTCAAGAGGCTCCTCAGTGGCGTGCTGGAGTCAATCCCCCCCGAGAGGCACTGCCCGTGCAAGGAGGCACTCAAGGACGCAAGGATATAACCTTGATTGACATGGTGGGGGCAATTTTATAAGCTAAGATATGACCTCATCCTTATCATGGAAGGCCCGTATAATCAATCATCTGCTCATGGCCCTTATACTGATCGCCGGCCTCTTCCTATTGAGGAATATCATAGGCCTCCTTTATGCAAAAGCCACAACAGAGATAACAGAGACCATGGATACCAATATAAATAAAGAATTACAAAAGGGACATGACCTCATGTCATACTCTATCATACTGGAGAAGAACCCTTTTGGCAGGCCGATGAAGCTGCGGCCACTGAGCGCCATCGACACCGCAAGCTCAGGCCCTGCGGCCCCTCCTTCTGATCTAACCCTTGTGGGCACCGCGGTTGGACCAGAAGAGATGAGCTATGCGATACTCATATCAAAGGAAGATCAGGTGCAGGAGGTATTCAGGTATGGTGATGAGGTCTCTGGATATGGAAGGCTAATCGAGATAAGGCCTGAGTATGTGAGGATAATGCGTGGTGGTGAAACGATCACCATCAGGATGGTGGATATAGGCTCCTTTACAGGCCGATCAAAAGCAGAGGCCAGCGGTTCAAAGGCCACATTTGTGAAGAAGATAGGCGACAGGGACTATATACTGGACAGGGATAGGGTGCAACAGCTACTTGAAAACCCTGAACAGATACTGACAGACGCAAGGCTATTGCCAAACTTCAGGAATGGCAGACAGTACGGGTTCAAGCTCTTCGAGGTGAGACCAGCGGGTCTCTATGAAAGCCTTGGCCTCAGGAATGGAGACATCCTCTTAAAGATCAATGGCCTTGATATATCTTCACCTGATGTAGCCATAAAGGCGATGTCTGCACTGAGGGGTATGGACAGGATAAGCCTTGACATAATGAGAGGGGGTTCAAGACTCTCACTGAACTATCAGATAAGGTAAGGGAGGAGAGATATGAGGGCATTCCTGCTTAAGAATACAGAGGGATACAGGGGTATGAGAGGCCCTTCCCCAACCTGTATATCACTGTATCTCGTCATCATCCTTATGCTCTTTCTCATAACACCTGTATCAGCCGTACAGGATGGGTCAAAGGATGCCAGGATCACCTTTAATTTTATCAATGTCGAGATGCCTGCACTGATAAAGTTCATAAGTGAGGTTACAGGTTACAACTTTGTGTTTGACGAGAGGGTGAAGGGGAAGGTCACCATCATAGCACCCACAAAACTCTCCGTTGATGAATCCTTTGACCTCTTCACATCTGTCCTGGGGCTTAAGGGATATACGGTGATACCCGCGGGCAAGAAAACATACAAGATCATCCCCTCATCACTGGCACGCCAGGAGGGCTGGATACCCGTTGACGAGAAGATACCCGTGAATGAGAGCTATATAACCAAGCTGTTGCCTGTCAGGCACATCGACGCAGAGGAGGCTGCAAGGTTCCTGAGGCCCATTGTATCAAAGGATGGGCATATCTCTTCATTCGGCCCTGGCAACCTCCTCCTTGTAGTCGACTCTGCAGTGAATATAGAGAAGGTGGCGTCGATCCTCAAGAAGATAGACAGACCCCCTACCCATGGTGAGCCACCTAAGATAAATGTCTATTTCCTTGAGAATGCCGATGCAGAGGAGCTGGCAAAGGTGCTTGAGGGGATATTAAGAACCCCATTGCACACCCCTGCCCCAAAATCCACAACCGGCAAGCGCAGACAGGTCATAAAACGCACCCCTGTACAGATAAGCATAACCCCTGACAAGGCAACCAATTCCCTCATAATTGTTGCCCCTCCCTCTGAATACCAGGACATCGTGAAGGTCATCAAGGCCCTTGACAGGAGGAGGAGACAGGTCTTTGTGGAGGCGATGATCATAGAGGTCTCGATGGAGAGGCTGAAGGAGGTGGGTGCAAAGTGGAGGGCAATGGCGAAACACGAGGGTGACCCTGTCTTCATAAGTGGCGTTGGGGCCATAAGCACAAGTGCCGTGGAGTCGATCATCACAGGACTGACCGGCTTCTCCATCGGCGGTATGGGCAACTTCACAACGATCCCTGTCTCTATCGTCAATCAGGACGGCACAGTCACAACAACGAACCTGACCGCACCTGGGTTCGCAGCACTGTTCAGCCTCAGTGAATTCAAAGATGCCATCAATGTCCTCTCAACCCCGCAGATACTGACCTCGGACAATGAGGAGGCGGAGATCATCGTTGGTGAGAATGTGCCCCTGATATCAAAGAGGGAGAGGGATATAACGACCACCAACACCGTGTTAACCTCGATCGAACGGAAGGATGTGGGGATAAAACTGAGGATAACCCCACAGATAACAGAGGGTGACTATGTGAAGCTGGAGATCTATCAGGAGATATCAGCCGTGAAGGAGACACCTGAGAGTGTGCTGACCACCATAGGCCCAACAACGACAAAAAGGTCAACAAAGACATCCGTGGTTGTAAAGGACGGCCAGACCGTGGTTATAGGTGGCCTGATACAGGAGAAGGAAGAGGAGATCATGGAGAAGACACCCATACTGGGAGACATCCCGATATTGAACCTATTCTTCAGATACAAGACCACATCAAAGAAGAAGACGAACCTCCTCGTCTTCCTCACCCCCCACATAGTCAAGGAGTCAGAAACCCTCTCAAAGATGACAAAGGACAAGTATGCCGCCTTTGCAAGAGAGGAGAAGCACTATATAGAGGGAGAGCTCCTCATCAGGTTCAGGGATGGTGTCTCGTATGAGGACGCAGAGGAGATAATATCCCGCATGGAGGCATCGATCATAAGCTATAATGAGAAGACGAAACTCTTCCGCATAAGACTGAAGGAGAAGATGACCGTGGAGGATGCATTAAAGGAGTTCAAGTCGATCCCGGAGATCGAATATGTGGAGCCGAATTACAGGGTAAAGATACTTGGCCAGTGAGATGGAGAGGCTTAAAGAGATAAGGGACGAAGACATAGACACCTCACTCCTGAAGGACCTGCCGATCTCCTTTGTCAAGGGTAACGCAGTCCTGCCCCTTGGTGTCAGGGATGGAGAGCTTGTGGCTGCCGTGTCTGACAACCGTGGGCTCTTTGCGCTCATGGATATATCAAGGGCACTTCATCTGAGACCCCGCCCTGTCTTTACCGATAGAGACAGCATAATAAATGCAATAAACCGCGTCTACAGTCAACAGAGGAATGTCAATGAGGTCATGGGTGACATCAAGGGAGAGGACCTTTCAAAGATAGCGACAGAATTTGAATCCCCGAGAGACCTGCTTGAGTTGACCGAGGAGGCCCCCATCATAAGGCTGATGAATGCCCTGCTCATGGAGGCAACAAAGGAGAGGGCGAGCGATATACATATAGAGCCATATGAGAAGGGGCTTGAGGTGAGGTTCAGGGTGGATGGTGTGCTGAGGAGGATACTCAGCCCGCCAAAGATCATACAGGACGCCCTGATATCCCGTATAAAGATACTGGCAGGCCTTGACATAGCCGAGAAGAGACTCCCACAGGATGGCCGCATCAGGCTCCTTGTGGGTGGCAAGGACGTGGATATAAGGGTCTCGATCATACCAACCTCCCAGGGAGAGAGGGCAGTCCTCAGGCTACTTGACAGGCAGACAGGGGTCATGAGCCTTGAGATGCTCGGGTTTTCAGGCCCGATCCTCAACCAGTTCATTGATGCGATATCAAGAAAGAGTGGTATAATCCTGGTGACAGGGCCTACCGGCTCTGGAAAGACCACCACCCTTTATGCGTCCCTGCTGAAGCTCAACACAGAAGAGAGCAATATAATCACCATTGAGGACCCTGTGGAATACCAGCTCAAGGGCATCGGCCAGATGCAGGTAAACCCAAAGATAGGTCTGACATTCGCATCAGGTCTGAGGTCAATACTCAGGCAGGACCCTGACATCATAATGGTCGGTGAGATAAGGGACAGGGAGACCGCTGAGATAGCCATCCATGCCTCACTGACAGGACACCTTGTCCTGAGCACCCTGCATACAAACGATGCCCCTGGAGCCATAACAAGGCTCATAGATATGGGTATAGAGCCGTTCCTTGTTGCCTCATCACTCATCTGCGTGCTCGCCCAGAGGCTTGTAAGGACCATATGCCCGTACTGTAAGGAGGCCTATACACCTGTTGACCAGGAGATCGCATACCTTGGCCATGTGGATAGACTATACCGTGGAAGGGGCTGTGACAGGTGCTCAGAGAAGGGATACCTGGGCAGGACAGGCATATACGAGCTCCTGAGGATCACGCCTGACATAAGATCGATGATCGTTGAAAAGAGGGATGCAAGGAGTATAAAGGAAGCGGCCGCAAGGACAGGTTACAGGAGCCTCCAGGACGACGCCTTTGAAAAGGTCAGGGCCGGCATAACCACCATAGAAGAGGTCCTCAGGGTTACACAGGTCGAGACAGATCTATAGGGTATTATGCCTGTATTTAAATACAGGGGATACAATGAGGCAGGCGCTGAGGTCTCGGGCGCAATCGATGCCGAAAACCTCAGAGAGGCCATCGTAAAGATCAAGGAACGGGGGATATTCCCTGGAAAGGTTTCTGAAGAGGCCGCCTACAGGAGGGGGGTTCTATCAAGGAGGTCCTTGACCTCCCTCCTGCCAGAGGTTACAAGGAGGCTCTCAACACTCCTCTCATCCGGTGTCCCACTTATAGATGCACTCAACGCCCTGTCTTCAGAACAGAAGGGTGTGTGGAGGAATATACTTGTGGATATAAAGGAAAGGGTCTCTGGGGGGGCGAGCCTCTCAAGGGCGATGCAGTCCTACCCCGATGTGTTCCCTGACTTCTACACAGGCATGGTCTCTGCAGGTGAAAGCAGTGGTGAGCTCAGCAGTGTCCTCAATACACTATCAGACTTCCTTGAGACACAGATGAACACAAGGGGCAAGATCAGGACAGCCCTGATCTATCCGGTATTCATGGTGATCGTCAGTGCGATCGTCCTGAGCTTCCTCTTCATATTCGTGGTGCCGAAGATAACAAGGATCTTTGAGGACTCGGCACAGGGCCTCCCTGCCATCACCATCCTCCTGATCTATATAAGCAATGCCTTCAGGAGATACTGGTGGCTGATGGCTCTGCTGCTTATCGCATTTGCAGGCATATACAGGCTGATCAGGGAACGGAGGAAGGACCTTATAGATCGCATCTTGTTGAAAGACCCAACAGGGATCATGATGACCCTCTACATGCTGAGGTTCACAACCACCATGTCCCTCCTCCTGCATGGTGGTGTCCCGATGCTCAATGCACTGAGGCTAACATCAAAGGCCACAGGGAACCTCATCATGGAGAGGAGGATCATGTCTGCCTATGAGCTTGTATCCCAGGGGGCAAGGCTATCAAGCAGCCTCGAGGGGTTCCCACCGACAGTGCTTCAGGTGATATCAACAGGAGAAAGGAGCGGAAGGCTCCCTGAGGTATTGAGCAGGCTGGCCCTATCGTATGAGAGGGAGTTTGACAGGAGGCTGCAAAAGGCCATCGGCCTGCTTGAACCATCCCTCATACTGGTCATGGGCTTTATAGTGGGCTTTATAGTGCTTGCGGTGTTATTACCGATATTCGAACTGAATCAGCTTATAAGGTGACCTTGCACCATGCATGGTGATGGGCCTATAATATCTATGATGAGGACAGGAAAGAAGGAGCACGGCTTTACACTGATCGAGTTAATGGTGGTCATTGTGATCCTCGGTATACTGGCCGCCATTATAGCACCGAGACTGGTTGGGAGGACCGATGACGCAAGGGTGACACAGGCAAAGATACAGATCAAGAACTTTGAGACCGCCCTAAAGCTCTTCAAGATGGACAATGGCTTCTATCCATCAACAGAGCAGGGGCTTGAGGCCCTCATCAGAAAGCCAACGATAGGCCGTATACCAAAGAACTACAGGGAGGGCGGGTATCTTGAGAAGAAGAAGTTAACCCCTGACCCCTGGGGCAACCCATACATCTACATATCCCCTGGTGCCAATGGTGACTACGACATAATAAGCTATGGCGCTGATGGCAAGCCTGGTGGTGAGGGATATGACGCAGATATCACAAACTGGGATTTATGAAGACCAGGACATCCCTGCTTATAACCTGCCATCCTCCGGTCATCAGGGGCTTTACCCTATTTGAGCTGCTCGTGGTCTTATTCATCATCTCCCTCTCAATGGCCATAGTAATGCCCTCTGTATGGAAGAGCAACAAAGAGAGGGTGAAGGATGAGACAAGACACCTGAGCACTACCCTGAGATATGTATATGACAGGGCCCTGAACAGCAAGGAGACCTGTGTCTTCAGATTCAATCTTGATGAGGACAGTTATGCATTCACTATGAAGGGAGAGAGCAGGTCATACAGGGTGGGTATCGAGAACGGACTAAGAGATATAGTCATACCCTCAATGGGCAGGGTCTCTGAAGGAGAGGTGATCATCGAGTTTGGACCCCTTGGTCCTGAGGAACCGATAATAGTGCATCTTGGTGATGGAGACATTGAATACACGGTATTCTTCAATAACCTGACAGGAAGGACGAGCATCTATGAGGGATACAGGCTCTGACCACGGCTTTACACTGCTTGAGATAATGGTAGCCCTTGCACTGGTCGGGATGGTCCTTGTCACCATCCTTTATACAGTGAACTACCATGCCGACCTCTCCTACGAGAACGCCCTGCTTACGGAGATGTATATGCTTGCAAGGGAGAAACTCATGGAGATGGAGATGAAACCTGCTGACTCCAGGGGCAGGGTCCCTGACACAGACTTCACATTTATCAATACAGCAAATGCCATCCCTGACACAGGGATAGTGGAGTTAAAGACCACCATAAGCGGAGATGGAAAGACGGTAAGCCTCAGGGAGTTTATAGTGAGGTAGGATGGGGTTGGGCAGGAAGGGCTTTACACTGATAGAGATATTGATAAGCCTCCTGCTTCTGGTGATCATCCTCGGCACGATATACAGTTCCTTCTTCACCGTGAACAGGGCGTTCAAACGGTTTGAGGATGTATCACTGAGATACCAGGAGGTGAGGACCACCCTGGACATAATGAGGAGGGAGATAGAGGGTGCGTTATTCAGGGCGAATGAGACGGACAGGGAGAAGACACGATTTATGGTCAAGGACAGGGACATATTCGGGAGGCCCGTATCAGAGATCCAGTTCACCTCCTTCTCACTCAGGGATAACCTGCCGGTAAGGATCAGATACTTTATAGAGAAAGAGGGTGACAGGCTCTCATTGAATAAGACAGTCCTGCCCATCACACCATCTGGTGAGACAGGGGTGGATAAGGGGTTCGATTTTGAGATGTTAGGGGAGATAAGGGCCTTTACAATCGAGATACTATATAATGATAGGTGGGTAAGGACATGGGATACCTCATTGACGGGCAGACTGCCTGGGGTCATAAGGATCGGTATCGAATTCAACGACAATGGCAGGCCTGTAAGGCTCGTTGAATATGCCCGTCCCATGACAGGCAACAGACTATGAGACACGAAGGTGGAACAGCCCTTATAGTTATACTCCTGCTACTGAGCATCCTCACAGGGATTGCCGTAGAATTCGCATACAGCGTTTACACAAACACCTCCTCTCTCACAAACTGGATCAATGCCCAGAAGGCCTCATTGCTCTGTAGATCAGGACAGCGTCTTGTCGCACACTATATAAACAGATATGCATCAGGGCTGTCAGGGACCACCCTGCAGGGCATCGCCCTGCCCATGAGCCTTGGTGATGAGGGCAGTATAAGCGTGAGCATAGAGGACGAGAATTCAAGGCTGAATATAAACAGCATCATATATCCAAATGGTTCGACAAATGAGGAGGCTCTCTCATCACTGAAGAGGCTACTGGGGTATCTGGATATAGACACGGATATAGCCCTAAACATAGCGGACTGGATAGACCCTGATACAGAGCCCAGACTGGCAGGCTCGGAAGACAGATCCAAGAACTCATACCTGTGGAGCATCGACGAACTCAGACTCATAGACGGTATCGATCAGGAGACCTTTGTGACCATAAGACCCTACATAACTATTTATGGTGATGGTATGATAAACATAAACACCGCAGAGGTGCCTGTGCTTGTAAGCCTCAGTGACGAGATGACCGAGGCACTTGCAGAGAGGATAATCCATTACCGTGAGACAACACCCTTTAAGAACAGGGCTGACATCCTGAAGGTCTCAGGGCTTGAGGCGATAGGCATCACCATACAGGGGAGGATAACGGTCAGGGGTGATTTTTATATGGTCAGTGTAAGGGCGGATGTCCATGGTGTGAAGAGGATCATCGAGAGCATAATAGACACCTCAGGGACCATTCACTACTGGAGGGAGATATAGGTGAGGGTGTGTCTGATAGACATACAGGATGAACATCTCGACCTGTATGTGGCAGAAAGAAATGGTGATGACGTCAGGATGATGGATACAGACTCCATCCCCTTTAAAGGGTCTCTTGAGCAGGCACTGAAGGGCCTCTCTGGAAGGTGTGGTGCCCATATATACCTGAGCCTGCCATTGAGCATGCTCTCTCTCAGGGAGCTTGACTTCCCCTTCTCTGACAGGAAGAAGATAGAGGAGACGATCAGGTATGAGATCGATGACCTCCTCCTTGGGAGTGCAGATGAATATATAATAGACCACCTCATAATGCAGGGATCAGGAGATCGTTGCAGGGTGCTTGCAGTGTGCATCGAGAAGAAGAGGCTCGGAGAGATGATAAATACATTCTCATCCGCAGGGATTGAGCCAAGGGTCATAACCTCACTCGATGTGCGCCTTATTGGTGACGGAGGCATGGAGTCACCACTGAGCATAACCGGTCTTCAGGGGATGGACATCAAAAGAAGGAGAGAGGTCGTCGTGAAGGAACTCCAGAGACCCTCGATAAACCTGAGGAAAGGAGAGTTTCAATACACAGGTAATATCGAGGATATAGCAAAGAAACTGAGGCTGACGACGATACTGCTCATCCTCATACTCCTGGCATTCTCAACAGGCAACCTAAAGTCCCTCTTACAGATAAAGGATGAAAACAGCATCCTCTCAAGAAAGACATACGAGATATATCGTAATGCCTTCCCTGCTGACAAGAGGGTCATCGATCCTGTAAGACAATTCAGGGGGAAGGTCAACCAGATGATGAAGAAGAGGGAGGTCTTCGGCAGCAGATCGGTCATCGATACACTGAAGGAGATATCAGGAATAATCGGCATGCCTGGTGTCAGCAGGGAGATAAGGCTCAGGGAATTCAGGAGCGGACAGGAAGGGATATTAATAAAGGGCACCGCCGGCACATTTGAGGATGTGGAGGCATTGAGGAACAGGCTTTCATCTCACTATGAGGATGTGAAGGTTCTTGACTCCTCACTCTCCCCTGACAGCAGAGTGGACTTCACCATCATGATGAAGGAGACAGAGACATGAAGAACCTTTTAAGGCTGGTGCTCTCAGACAGGCTCTCTATGTTGATCATCGTCGTCTTCATCCTGACGGCCACCTTCGCATCCATCACCTCCATCACCCTCAGGAAGGAGAGGACGATAAATCAGCGCCTTCGCTCCCAGATAAGGGAGCTAAACCTGCTCAACGAGAGGTTTAACAGTATAAAGGGATACATCGAATCCAAGGAGAAGAGGATTGGACTTGTAAAGACACAGGGCGTGGTCTCTGCAATCGAACACATACTCAATTCCCTTGGCATGAAGGCAAAGGCCATAAGGCCCATCAAGGAGGAGAGGCTCGGAGGGTACATCCTTGAGGATGCAGAGGTCGAGATCCAGGATACAGACCTGAACGCCATCGTTAACCTCCTGTACAAGGTAGAAAACTCACGATTTCCACTGAGGATCAAGGAGACCCTCATGAAGACCGCCTTTGAAGACCCCGAACGCTTCACACTGAGGATCACCGTCTCACTGATTCGGGCCATCGAGACAGGTGACAGGACATGATCAGGATCCTGTATCTTCTGATCGCAATCATCGCCTCTGCCATACTCATATGGTTGATCGCCATACCCGAGGAGGTGATAGAGGCAGGCATCCAAAGGGCCATATCCGAGCCCCTGGAGGAAGGGCTCAGGGTCTCCATAAACGGCCTCAAGAAAGGCCCTTTATTCACCGTTCATATGGACAGCATCAGGATAGAGAAGGACGGAGAGGAGATCGTGGAGATAAAGGGTCTTGTATCAAGGCTGGATTCGTTAGACCCCCTTAACAGGAGACTGAAACTCTCACTCAGGGGACGGATAGGAGACGGCGGCATCAACGGAGAAGTAACATTCCCTGTAATCAGAGGCACTGGACAGACAGGGATATTCAATATCACCAGGGTCGACCTTGGTTCGATCCCCTATCTCATCAACAGAGGCCTTGATGGGGATGGACACCTCTCTGCAGTGATCCGCATCAGTGAGGAAGGTGTCAATATCGAGTTCAGTGTCCCCGACCTTGAGATAAGGGACCCTGGCATCTTTGCCCTGCCCCTGCTTGAGACCTTCCACCATGTCCAGGGTGCGATCACCATAAGGGATGAAAGGATCCAGATAGAGTCCATCGGTCTTGAAGGAGACAAAGGGTATGCAAGGCTGAAGGGCCGTATCATGGGTGATAGCATGAATCTGAGGCTTGAGCTGATGCCCTATCCCGAAAAACTCACACAGGTTGAGGCCATGTTAATAAGCAGATACGAGGTCTCACCAGGATACTATGAGATCCCCATTAAGGGAGGTATTTAAAAAAACCTTCCATGAGGGTAATATATTTATTAAGGATTCAAGTTATGGAACAGGCAACGAAGCAGAAGGCAAAGGGTGTGCTTGAGCTCTTCACCTGGACACTTGAATCCTGAACCCTTTTTATGAGAAGAACTAAAATTCGGGATCGCGATCATGAAGCTACTGATCGTTGATGATGATGTAAACATAATCAAACTGCTCAAGCTCTTCCTCAAGGACAGAGGGTTTGACATCATCGAATCCCGTAATGGAAACGAGGCATTTGAGATAGTGGCCAAGGAACAGCCTGACATAGCGATCATTGATGGCCTGATACCAGGTATCCATGGCTTCGAGTTGAGCAAGAAGATAAAGGAAGACCCGAAGATCACAAAGAAGCCGAAGATAATCCTGATGACAGGTGTATACAGAAAGCCCCAGTACAGGACTGATGTGATAGGGACATACCAGGCAGATGAGTACCTGACAAAGCCGTTCAAAAAGGACCAGCTACTCTCATTGATAGACAGGCTACTGAAAGGTTAACCATACTCCACCCTGTTACGACCCTTTGCCTTTGCCCTGTAAAGGGCGTCATCTGCCTGCTTGATGAGGGCCTCCCAGTCCTTTGTGTCCCCATCCACAACAGCCACGCCTATACTCACCGTAACCCGCTCCCTCTCGGCCAGCTTCTCAAACCGGTGGCCTGATATATTCCTCAAAATCCGCTCCGCAACCACCAGCGCCTTATCCCTGTCTGTATTTGGAAGGAGTATGATAAACTCCTCACCACCCCACCGTGCAAGGACATCCACCTCTCTGAGTGAGGATGAGAGTATCTCTGTAACCTTCCTAAGCACAGAGTCTCCTGCATCATGACCGTATCTATCATTGATCCTTTTGAAGTGATCCACATCCACCATGAGACATGAAAGGGGACTCTTGTATCTGACAGCCTTGGAGAACTCTGTCTTTATTAGCTTCTCAAAATGCCTGCGGTTGTATACCCCTGTAAGCGGATCTGTGATCGCCATGAGCTCGAGCTTCTTTGTAAGCTCCATGAGCTGCCTGTTCCTCTGCTTCAGCTCATCCTGCAGGGCCTTTGTCCTCAAGGCAGCGTATATCCTTGCATTGAGCTCTGCCTCATCAAAGGGCTTTGGAAGATAATCATGGGCACCTGCCTCAAGCACTGCAACCCTCTCGGATATATCCGTTTTTGCCGTCAGGATGATTATCGGGATATCCTTTGTCTCAGGATTCTCGGTAAGCCACCGACAGACCTCGTTACCGCTTATATCAGGAAGCACAAGGTCAAGCAACACCAGGTCAACAGGCGTGGTCTTTGCCGTCTTGATGGCCGAGGTGCCCTTCTCCACCCATATCACCTCATACCCCTTCTTCTCAAGAAAATCCTTTATAAACCGCGCCTGTGTCTTGTTGTCCTCAACGAGCAGTATCTTTGTCATGGTCTCCTGACCATCAAGGCCTGACTTTAAAAAGCAAAGCTAACATTATAACAGCATGAATGTCAAGAAGAGGGAAAGAGTCGGTAAAGGGTAATCTGACAATGCATAAATCCTCTCTGCTAAATAATCAGTGGCCTCAAGACTCTGTGATTGAAGCCATGAAACAGCATCTGTGTAGTCCTGAGATGATACCTCATTTAATGTCTGCATCGTCTTAATTACAGAAACCGTCGCAGGAAGTGTATCGGTAACCCCTGAAGCCCATGAACCATCACAATAGTATAACCGCTCGTTTCATGTCCCCCTCCAATTAATATTTATTCTCCATAAAATCAAAGGGCCTGCCGAAAGGGCAGGCCCTTCATCCTTCCACCACTTCGACATCCCCTCTATCTGCATTAAATCATTTGTTTTTGTAATGTACAATTAATTTCTTTCACTACTGTCCGCTTAAAATAGAGAGTGTTGTAAGTCAGGTTCTCTCGCCTTGGAGATATTGTAGTGTCTACAAGAAAGCAAGTCAATAAGACTGATTCT
>Ga0180893_147_pt1 | contig 23412 bp, 25 predicted proteins | sample Deesub1362A_J573_FD_124286 | JGI IMG/M metagenome (GOLD analysis project Ga0180893, IMG submission 124286) | Nitrospirae bacterium JdFR-81 | reverse complement strand
GCTTGAACCTCCTGTCATTATTGGTTGTACAGGTGATATTCTATCACCTTTGACAGAGGTTTCAAGCCTTATGATAATTTTTTAGCGGACACTACTGATATCTAATCATAAATTTACTGAAAAATTTTTTAATGCTAATAAACCTTTTCTTATTCATTCATCAATCTTTTAAACACGATTGCTCCCCTTAATATTGATAACATCATCTAAAGGGTGGTAATATTTCATAAATATTCTTAATAAGCTATGAATAACTGCATTATATGTGGTGGTGCCGATGAAAAAAAAGTGTTGTATGGAAGCATATTGAAATGTGAGGAATGTGGGCATGCTTTTGTAAATCCACAAGTATATAATGATGAAGAGTTATTCAGGTTTTATAATGATAATTACTTTTCTGGCAATGAATATAGAGATTATGTTGCTGACAAGAAAATTATACAAAAAAATTTTAAAGCGCGCCTGAGCGTTCTCCAGAAATTTCTGAATCCATCTTTTCATCATAGACTGCTTGAAATTGGGTGTGCTTATGGTTTCTTTCTTGAAATAGCAAAAGAATACTTTAACGTTGTTAAAGGAATAGATATTGCGCAGGATGGCATTGCATACGCACATAGTCAGTTAAATCTTGAAGTGATTTGTGGTGATTTCCTTAAGCATGAGTTAAGTAATGAAAGGTTTGATGTAGTATGTATGTGGGACACAATTGAACACTTATCCTCTCCTCATTTGTATATAGAAAAAATCAGCAAGAATCTTGAGATTAATGGTTTATTAGCTCTGACCACACCTGACTATGGAAGCCTAAACGCGCGTATGAGGAGAAAAAAGTGGCGGTTTTTAAAACCTCCAGAGCATCTACACTTTTTCACTAAGAAATCACTCGCTACATTATTACATAGGTATGGATTTGAAATAATATACTATAGCCACCCTGGTGTTTATCTCGGTTTAGATAATATTGTATATAAGATATTTGTATTGCACGAGAAAGGCCCATGGGTTTACAAGCTGTTGAGCAAGATTCATTTGAATAGGGTGTATCTTTACATTAATACCTTTGATATTATGTTTGTTATTGCTCGCAAGGTTTGACAAAAACATGTATGAATCTGAAGCAGAAAAGATATACAAGGCAATTTTTGATACAGAGGTTCCCGAATCTATTCAAAAACAATTCAATATAATATCAGAGAGAATAGATTTTCTTTTTAATAGTGAGGAGATTAAAAAATATAACAAAAGTATCTTACAAATTCATGATCTTGAGGCATTAGAGGTTGCTGCAAGGTACATGAAGAAGCTCCCTCTTCTTACACTAAAATTTAAAATTATGGTCTATTTAGGAGAAACCTTACCAGAGAATTATCCAAAATATATTAATGAAAATGATAGTTTTTTTACGGGTTTTATATCTCTATTCTATTCGTTGATACGCACCTCCTATAAACTTGTAAAAGGGATAATCCTAATAGTCATTAACAGACTATGATATACGATATTATCATTGTTGGATCGGGTCCTACTGGTGTCGCTTCTGCATTGGGTTTTGTAGAGAATGGAATAAGACCTTTGATACTCGATGTCGGTTACGAACCAGAGAATGCAGAGGTAATGAATGAAAATCTCTTTGATTACAGAAAGAATCATAATTCATTCAGACTGATGATTGGGGAGGATTATGAGGCCCTTCACAATCTGATTTATAAAAAAACGATTTTTCCGAAACTCATCTCACCTTATATGCGGTTTGTTATCAGGAATGCAGAGAAATTCTCGCCGGCTGATGAGAATGGTTTTATGGTGATCCAGAGTTTTGCAATGGGTGGACTGGCAAATGCATGGGGAGCAAGTCTTTATAGAGCAATGGATGACGAATTGAGATATACTCCATTGAAATCATCTGACCTGTTGCCTTATTATGACAGGTTGACTGAAGAGATCGGTATCTCTGGTGATGAAGATGATTTAACACCATTTTACGGCTCAACAAAAGGATTACTGCCTCCTCTTGGACTATCTAAGAAATGTTCGATTTTGTATTCAAGATATAAAAAGAAGAAAAGGTGGCTGAATGATCATGGTGTTTATATGGGGAAACCCAGGCTATGTGTTTTGAGTAAAGACTATGATAACAGACCAGGATACAGGCCTGATGGATTAGAATCGTGGTTTCCTCATCTTCCTTATGTTTATACTCCTGTGTATACTCTCCAGAAACTTATTAAACAAGATAAGGTGATTTATCACAAATCTGTTTTGGTTAAGTTCTGGACAAGAGAAAGAGACTACCTGGTGGTTCATGCTGAAGATATTAACAGTGGATCAATGCATAAATTTCAATGTAAGAAATTGGTATTGGCTGGGGGAACAATAAATACTGCAAAGATTGTGTTAAATACAAAAAAAGACTTTACAACTAAACTACCAATATTTGATAACGGACTTGCACAGGTCCCTTTAATATTTCCTTTTTTTATCGGGAGAAAATTCGAAACGGATACCATGGGGTTTGAAAGTCTGGATATTGTATTTGATTTTCATGATAGAAACTTGCGATTAAAAGGTAGTATACTCGAATTAAATTTTCCTTTAAGGAGCGTTTTTTATGATATGTTGCCCTTTTCGGGCAGAACAAATCTCGTTTTTATTAAATACTTTCTGCCAGCAGTTCTTGTGGTACTGCTGTATTTTCCATCAAGCATAGAAAATGCAGGTTATCTGAGGCTAAGGGATAATGGCACACTGGAGGTCTACAGCCAGCCTTATAAATTTGATAAGGAAGTTATCAAGATGGTTAGTAGGGTATTCTGTAAATTAGGCGCTTTGACACACCCCTTACTTATAAAGTTTGCACAGCCAGGCTTTGCAATCCACTATGCAGGCACTTTGCCTATGGTTGAAAATCCCGTGAAGGACTATCAATGTAATAAGTTTGGAGAACTTTACAAAGAGCCAAATGTATATGTAGTGGATGGCTCTCTATTTTCGTATATACCGGCTAAAAATTTTTCCTTTACCCTCATGGCCAATGCTATGCGAATAGCAGACCATATTTCAGGTATGCTAAAAAGCAATGAAGAAGGTATTAATTAGCGGGGCAGGTGGTTTTATAGCAAGACACATCTCTAAGAAACTAAAAGATGCAGGATTTTATGTGATCGGAACTTCGAGGACGCCGAGACCGATTCCAAATTATGACGAGGTATACCAGGGGATATTGGGTGAACCTTTAGAGGATATCTTCGAGAATCATGAAATTGATGCATTCATTCATTGTGCACATGATAAACATGATATAGATAATAAAAAGAATGCCAAGGGCACTTGTATCTGGGCTAAACAGGCAGAAAAGAATAAAGTGGAGTTACAGATATTTATAAGTTCTCTGTCTGCAGATGAAGATGCGATAACTCCTTATGGAAGGATGAAATATGAGATTGAAAAATGGTTTATATCACACGGGCATATAGTTCTCAGGCCAGGATTGGTAATTGGAGATGGTGGACTGTTTAAGGCAACGGTATTAATGGTTAAAAAGATGCCTGTTTTGCCTCTGTTTGATATGGGAAAGAACCTGACTTATATCACAGATGTTCATATAATCTCTACTATTGTCCGGGATATTCTTATACATACCGAAAAATTTCAAAGAGGAAAGATTTATTTTCTTCAACAGCGAAACCCTGTCTATATTGTAGAGATGTTAAAAAAGATTCGAAAACAGCTTGAAACATTCTGTATATTTGTTCCTCTTCCTGCATTTGTGTTATCCTTTTTAATAAAATTTAGTGATATAACAGGGATTAGAAACTTTTTGGGAATTAATATTAATAATCTCAAGGGTATGAGGATATTCAACAATAAAACATTTAGATACGACCTTTCAGAACTTGGTTATCCTGATAGATCTTTAGATACACTCATCCATTTTCTAAGTAAATACTCGGGATAGAGTTCTTAAGGAGGAATTTTGTGAACAAAAAAATCCGTGGGGCCTTCGTTAATGTTATTGTTTTATTATTATCTCTGACCATAATCATTCTGATTACAGAGGTTGCTCTTCGGGTCTTTTCGGGTGAGCCAGGAGAGGATGAGTGGGTAGGACAGGACAGGAGGTTTTATAGATATGACCCCTTGCTTGGTTGGAGCAAGATACCAGACATTAATACAATAAGGGTTAGTGTCAGGGGCAGGAATAGGGTTTTATATAAGATAAATTCAAAGGGCATACGAGGCCCTGAATATCCGTATTCCAAGAGGCCAGGTGAGTATAGGATATTAATCTTGGGTGACTCATTTGCAGATGGTTATATGATTGAATTTGAAGATTTGTTTTCGGAAGTAATGAAAAGAAGATTAAATGGTTATGAAAAATTTAATAATTATGTAGAGGTAATTAATACAGGCGTAAGCGGATATAGTACTGATCAGGAATTGTTATTTTTTCAGAAAGAGGGGAAAAAGTATAGTCCTGATCTTACTATCCTGATGTTTTGCGAGAACGATGTGGCATACAACAATCAACCAAAGGATTGGGGGATGAATTATAAGCCGCTCTTTAAGCTGAAGGATGGAGAGCTTGTACTAACGAATGTTCCCGTCCCAAAGCCGGATAGGTTTATATATACAGAACACCTTGAATCAAAGGATGTATCTATTTTAAAGAAGATGAGAAGATGGCTACATGTCCATTCATATCTTTATAATCTTGTGAAAGATAGAATTAAGAACTCGTATGCCTTAAAGAGTATCCTAATCTCATTGCATATCTTAAATGTCTCTAAAAAAAGCACTGGAAAGAGTTTCAAGGACGAATGGGCGTTGCCGATTGAGTATAGAATATGGGAAAGAAAATATAACAACACGGTCATAGAGTCATGGAAGATCACCGAAGCTATGATAGCGAAACTGAAGGAGGAGGCTGAATCCATTGGAAGCGGGTTACTGGTCTTTTATATTCCTTTTGAAGCAAGTATATACAAAGAAGAATGGGAGAAACTTAAGAAGAAATACGGTCTTTCTGACGAAGAATGGGATATTGAGAAGCCTGGGAAAGTCCTTGAGGATATATGTAAAAAGCATGATATTGATTTTATTAATCCAACAGAGCTGTTCAGGGAAAAAGCAAAAGAGATCGAGAAAGAAGGGAAACGACTATATGACCCCATTGACCACCACTGGACAGTTGAAGGAAATAGGTTTGTGGGGGAGATATTAGCAGAATACGTTGCTCTTAACTATCTAAATGGAATGAAGGAGTAATTTTCAAGGCATCTCATAAAAGGATTAAGTTTTTTCATTTGTAAATAAAACATTCCTTCTATTTGGGTAGAATGGTTACACTGAAACGTATCCTCAGAATATTTTTGGCTATAACATTTCTATATCTGCTCGGGGAATCCTTTTATAGCTGGGATGGTTTTAGGTTTTATGGTAAATTCTTTGACTATCTTCCTATACTCTCTTTTACATCTTTTGTTAGCATTATTTTAGTAATAATAACGAGTTTGATGTTGTGGATGCTCTTCTATATCATTCAGAGACTTTTCAAAAGACTTAAAAAAGAGGAGATTGCTCTGGAATCTTTTATATTGACACTCTTTTTAATCATTATATTGGGAATATCAGCATGGAAGGTAAAGAGGCTGATATGGCCATATAATTTAAAGCCTGGATTAGAGCTTGTAATCTTATCATCCCTTGTGCTTATTTCTGCTTTTTTTTCATATTTGATTAGGGCAAAGGCAAAAGAGATAATAATCTTTATCGAGGAAAGAATTACTCCTCTGGTATATCTTTTTATTATATTTACTCTATTGACATCGCCTCTTTTAATACACGAAATATGGATGGGACAAGCCAAGGACGTCCATTTTGAAAATCTGAATAGACACAGTGATACTTCAGAAAGACCAAATATCATACTTGTTACATTTGACGCCATGACAGCAAGAAAAATGTCACTTTATGGTTATCCAAGAAAAACCACCCCATTTATAGATGAATGGGCCCAGAATGCATTTGTATTTACAAGATGTGAGGCAGAGTCTTCTTATACATCACCAGCCACTACCAGTTTAATGACCGGCAAGAGGGTATGGACTCATCAATTATATCAACCTTACGGCTACAGGGCATTTAAAATAGAGAGAGAAAATTTACCTTTGTTGCTTAAAAAGCATGGTTATTATAACATAGCCTTGATTCAAAATCCTTTTGCCTCCGTCTCAATGATAGAGATTTCCGAGTTTTTTGATTTTGTTCCTTCTTCGGCCGAATTTATGAGACCTTCTACTGTGGATACTTATATTTTAAGGTTTTTCATAGAACTGTTCGGTTATAAAGCTCACATCTATGAATGGTTTCTCAAAAGAACTTTCGTTTTCGGTTTAATCTTATCAAAGATTTCAACAGATACATCGGTGACAGAATATCCTGTTGAGTTGGTTTTTGAAAAATTCTTTGAAATAGTAGATAGAGAAAAATCTTATCCCTTCTTTGCATGGATTCATCTCTTCCCCCCACATGCTCCATATCTCCCTCCAGCTCCCTATATAGGGATGTTCAATGTCTCGGGAAAGTTGAGATCAAGCAAAGAACAAGTTAGAGGAATATATTTGAGTAAATTAATTGATATTACCAAAGCGAGATATGAAGAATTCTTAAGATATTGTGATAGTCAGTTTGAGAAGTTTATTAATGGACTGAGGACAAGAAATCTACTTAAAAACACTATTATTATATTGTCATCAGATCACGGTGAGAGTTTTGAACATGACATAATAACTCATGGTTTTCCACATCTTTATGAAGAATTAACAAACATACCATTGATTATAAAAATACCGGATGAAAGACGAAATGGAATTATAGAGGATATAGTGGAGCAAGTTGATATACCACCAACAATTCTTGATTTGGCAAACATCCCTGTGCCATCTTGGATGGAGGGTCGCTCTTTGGTGAAATTGATGAGAGGGGAGAGGTTGCCTCCAAGACCGGCGTTTGCAATGCATCTTGAAAAGAATCAAAGCGGGCAACCTATTGAGCATGGTACAGTTGCAGTATGGATGAATAATTACAAATTGATACATTATCTTGATGAAGGAAAGACACTATTATTTAATCTAAAAACAGATCCAGAGGAAACGATTGATATCTTCCAGAGGGAACCCGAGATAGGGAGAAAGCTACTTGCAACCATAAAAGATGAAATTTCCAGGATTAACAAATGGACACAGGGGAAAACCCCAATAACTGCTTCTCCACTGATTGGACATCCCGAGAGATAAGAAGACTTCTATCCGGCAATCCTTTTTGTATTTGTTAGATAATTGGATTCATCCTTTGAGCGCGAAGTAAGGCTCTTTCCCTGTCTATTCTCTCGATCGCAGTATGATTCCTTAGTAGGGGCAGTCACAGGAGGCTATTGGGCCTTCTTTACCACAAGCACAGGGCAGGGGGCATGGCCGATGACCTTCTCTGTTACGCTTCCCATCAGCAACTTCTTGATCCCTTTTCTACCGTGGCTTCCCATAAAGATAACCCCGGCCTTCTTTTCTTTTGCAACCTCAACTATTTTTTGGTAGGGCTCGCCTTCTCTGACGAGGGTCTCTATCTTGATTTTTGAGGCCTCTGCCTTCCCCCTTACGCCCTTGAGTATCCCCTTTGACCTTTCTATCATCTCTTCGACCATCTGTGGTGCCTGTGTGTAGAACTCGTCGGTCACATCGACAATAGAGACTGCCACCATCTCCCCACCATATGAGCCTGCAAAGTTTATTGCATGCTCTGTGGCTGCCTCGCTGTACGCAGAACCGTCAGTAGCAAGTAGTATATATCTCCAGCCTATGGTTGTATCCCTTGGCACCACGAGGACATCCCTTTTAGTGTGACCTATAACCCTTGCGGTTACACTGCCCATGAGCATCCTTTCGACCCTGTGGATACCCCTTCTGCCCATCACAATGAGGTCACAATTTTCTGCATCTGCCACCTCTACAATCCTCTCATACGCCTCTCCCTGGTCAGCGTTGGTTATTATGGTGGCCCCTTCCTTGTCTGCTATCTCTTTCGCCTCTGAGATCAACTTCTCCTTCGGGCCTTCTATAAGGGCCTTTATGTTGCTGACACCGATGAGTTCAAGGTCACCTTCGTAATCAGGCACAACAGCAAGCACCTTAAGCCACGACCTCTCTTCTCTTGAGAGCCTTATCGCCTGTTTCAATGCATTCTTGCTTGATAAAGACCCGTCAAATGCAACGAGTATCTTTCTATACCTTCCCATGGCTTGGCGCCTCCTTCTCTGCGAATGCAGCCTTTTCTGCCCTGGCCTTTTTCATCCCCTTTATCATGGCACCTGATATTATAATCCCTGCTGTGCCGAGCGCGGTGACAAGGGCCCAAAAGCTTACGCTGTTCAGGATGTCCTCTGTTGCAGGGCTGATGGATGCCATCCCAAGTTCTTTAAGATACACAGGAACCTTTGCACCTCTGCTTACCGCCACTATCAACATCACAGCAGCCATTACCAGTTTTATGACATAGTCCTTGACATAGGTGGTGCCAAGTGCCCCAAGCTGGACCCCTATCAATGAGGCAGACAGTATCAGCAGGGTGAGCCTGATATCGACGAGTCCACTCAATGCCCATTGTAACGAGCCCCAGAATCCCATGACAAATGCTATAACAAGCTCTGTTGCACTTGCAACGATCGCTGATGCACCCACAACATATATCATGCCTGGCACGCCGATGAATCCACCCACTGCAATCGTTGCTGCGAGCATTCCTGTTGCCAGTCCGACCGGAATCGTGATCCATGCCGAGAGTGTTACACCTGCTGTCTTGAAGTGCATCATGGGGGGTATCTTGATCTTCTGGAGCTTGAGTGCCAGTTTTGACACACTCTCATCTGTGCCTCTCTTTGCAAGTCTAAATGCATCATAAAGTACATATATGCCAACGATTACCAGCACAATGACAAATACAAGGCTGACATAGAGGTTTGAACCCGCGTTTCCCCACGCCTTAAGGATGGCCTTCTGAATGTTGACCCCTATCTGGACGCCTGCTATAGCTGACACCGCCATAACAAGCCCCAGTTTTATATCTGCCTGGCCATATTTGTATCTCTTGTAGGCACCGACCATTGCCTTGGGAAACTTGTGACACATATTACTTGCAACAGCCACCGCCCCTGGTGCACCAAGGGACATCATGCTCGGTGTAAGGACGAAGGCGCCCCCTGAACCAATGAAACCGCTCAACATGCCTCCTATAAATCCCACCACTATCAGTGCTATAAATTTTGAGAGTGTAAGGTTGAGAAACATTATCTCTGCCTTCTTTGCATATATCTGCCCCTCCTTCTCCTCAATAACCACCATTACCTTGTTATTGAGAGGCACATCATCGGCCCTTAAATCTTCAGAAAGCCTGAGGATCATCGGCTGTTCAGAGTCTGAAGGAAGGAATGTCGCTGTCCCTGCATCCCTGTTGACCTCAAGGAATATCCCCTTCTTGAAGTTCTTTGGAGGGCCTCCACCACCTGCAAGGGCAACCGAAGCAGATGATAAGACCATAAAGATCAGCACAACAACCGCTGTAAGCTTTCTCATACCGATTATATCTCCTTTCTTTATTTATTTTTATTTCTTCTTGCTCTGTTTGGCCTCAAGGCCGAGGAGACTCAGGAGGTTGCTCCCGAAGGCCCCATGTATAAATGAGAAATAAAAGGCCGTTATTATGGGATAGGCGGCGTAATACCCACCTTTTGTATAGTGCTCTGTTATCCAGTCCTGGTGGATGAATAGCAGGATATAGGATGTGAGCGAGATCGCACCAAAGAACAATGTCTTTAAAAAGTAGGGTCTCTTCTTCTTGCTGGTGTCTCTTGCCATTAATCTATCCTCCTTTAGGTTCCTGATGGCTCTGATACCACAACAAGTGGACACTTGAGCCTTCTGTAGGATTCAGCTATAGGGAGTTCTCCCTCTTTACAATTGATACCCTGACTCTCAGGTGATTCAACCACTACAAATTGTATCTCTCGATCGTTATCGGTATACCTCAGGATCTCCTCTCTGATACATCCCTTTCCCTTGACCAGGTTATGTTCAATGCCCTCCTTTTCAAGCTGTTTCCTGTAATGCTCAAGCCTTGACTCTTCATATCCTTCAATATAGAGGATCTCAAGTCCTGCCTTTATACGGCTACAGATGTTGATAGCATATCTGAAGGCATTTGTGTCAGCATTTCTACCTGTAAGTGCAAGTAATATCTTCCGTCGTTCTCTTAAGAGGCTCCTCGCTGTCTCAAACTCTCCTGCTTCTGCAAATGCAACTGCTGACATTGCGTCCTCAAGTTGCTTCAGAAGCCTCCTGATCCTTTCCCTTGTTATGCTCTCCATAGCTTAAATTGAACCTGCCTTTGAAGACAGGACAAGGCCCTTAAGTTCCCTCTGCTTGCTCCACTTGATCTCTGCGAGCTTCTCCCCAATCTCCTTCATAATCATCTCTGCCTTTTCAAACTCTCCTGCCTCTGCAAATGTGATCGCCATTGAGGTCAGGTCTTCAATCGTTAGAGAAAGGTCCTGCTTCAGTTGCCAGATCTTTTTAAATAGTGCCTTCTCCTCTTTCACCATCTCAACCGCCGTATCAAATTCCCCTGCCTCTGCAAAGGCGACCGCTGACATGGAATCCTCCCACCGTCTGAAGAATCTTTTAAGCATCTTCCTCCCTCCTCTTACGGTTTTTTTCAGTAATATCTTTTAACAAGTTTTATGCCAATGTGTAACCGATTGATTTTTCATCATTTTGTGTCATGATCTGAGAATGACTCTGTTACATTTTGCAATAGGTTTGATGACTCTTAAATGTTTAATTTTATAAGAAGATTGAATACCCCTGAGTTTTTAACGAAATACAGCCATGTATAACGAGTGTTGCGCGGAGGCGGTGTGATATTGCATTTTGCAATGATTTCTTTTAAAATCATGTATGTTCAGATCCCAGCCAAGCATCCGTAGCAAGGTTAATTATGCCTATTACTTCGGGATCATCCTCGTGATAATCGTGGCCTTTCTGAATTACTTTAACCTTACAAGGTTGAATAGAAAGGTCGAGTTTGGCTTTGTAATCTCAGAGCTGTTTGATACAGCCCTTGAGATAAGGAGGTATGAGAAGAACTATTTTCTCTATGGTCATAAAGAGGACTATCTTGAGAATCTGAGGTTTATAGAAAGGGCCGAGGAGATCATAAACAGAAACAGAGAGGCCATAGAGAAGCTCGTTATAAAGAGCCAGATCTATGCACTGGATGCAGACATCAAGGACTATAAATCCCTTATACAGAGACATTTTGACTTGAAGCAGGGACATGCCGATCCACTAACCATCTCAGAGATTGAGGGCAGGATCAGGCAGAAGGGTAAGGAGATAATCGAGGCAGCCGAGACGATATCTGCCTCAGAGCGCAGGTATATTCAATCATTGATAGGGTTATCCCAGAAGATCCTTATTGGTTCGGGGGTGTTCCTTGTAATTATCGGGTTCATTATTGCTGAATACCTGTATCGGATGGTTATAAAACCACTCAAACAGCTTGAGGATAGTATGCAGAAGATATCCAGTGGTGAGTTTTCATTCATGCCTGCACTGTCACGGGATAAGGAGATGGTATCGCTCGTTGAGGCATTAAACAGGATGCTGAAAGAGCTGGAGATAAGGCAGAAGAGGCTTATTGCACAGTCTGAAAAGCTTGCATCCCTGGAACCATGGCATCAGGCATAGCCCACCAACTCAATAATCCACTATCAAATATATACACATCCTGTCAGATACTCCTTGAGGAGATCGAAGAGAGTGATGTCAATGTGGTGAGGGAGATGCTCCAGCAGATAGGCAGTGAGGTGGAGAGGGCAAAGTCACTGGTGCATTCACTGCTTGAGTTCTCAAAAAAACGGGAGTTTGAGAAAGAACCGCATACACTCAAGACCCTTGTGGAGGAGACCATCGGGTTTATAAAAGGGGATGTCCCTGCTAAGGTGGGGATCAGATCAGAGATTCCGGAAGACATCTTTATATGTGTGGATAAGCAGAGGTTTCAGCAGGCAATCTTGAATATAATAACAAATGCCATCGATGCAATACCTGATGAGGGCGAGGTGAGGATTGAGGCAGAGGAAGATCTGAGCCAGAAAACGGTCGAGATAAGGAACCAGGACACAGGTCTCGGGATAGAGCAGGAAAACCTAAAGAGGATATTTGAGCCTTTCTTCACGACAAAAAAGGACAAAAAGGGCACGGGCCTTGGCCTGTTTGTTGCTAACGAGATTATTAAGGAACACGAGGGCGTTATAGACGTTGAGAGCGAACTCGGCATAGGGACTACCTTCAAGATAAGATTACCCATAAAGGAGATTTAAATCATGGAGTATAAGGCGAGGATATTGGTCATTGATGATGAGCAGATAGCACTCAGGAACCTCGAGCATATAATGAAGAGAGAGGGCTATGAGGTCATTGGGACGCAGAGCGGGGTGAACGCCCTGAGGCTGCTGGAGAACAGGATGTTTGATGTCGTCCTTACCGATCTGAGGATGGAGAAGGTGGATGGGATGCAGATACTAAAGAGGTGTAAAGAACTCTACCCTGATACAGAGGTGATAATGATAACAGGGTATGCAACGCTCCAGTCTGCAATTGAGGCGATGAAGAAGGGTGCATATGACTATATAGCAAAGCCATTCAAACTTGATGAGGTGAGGAAGGTGGTCAGGGAGGCGGTTGAAAAAGTGAGGTTGAAGAATGAGAACAGACGGTTGAGGGAGCAGATAGAGAGCTATCAGGGAAAGGTCAAGATAATCACACAGGATGCGAACATGCAGAGGTTGCTTGACATATCAAGGCAGATCGCACCTGCTGACTGTAATGTCGTTATCTCGGGTGAGAGCGGGACAGGGAAGGAGCTCTTTGCGAGATACATTCATTTTCAGAGCAGGAGGGCAGATGGCCCATTCTTTGCAATAAACTGTGGGGCCTTTACAGAGGAGCTGCTCTCAAACGAGTTGTTCGGCCATGAAAAGGGCGCATTTACAGGTGCTACATCAATGAAGAAGGGATTGATAGAGATGGCCTCGGGCGGGACGCTCTTTCTTGACGAGATAACAGAGATGCCACAGTCCATGCAGGTAAAACTATTGAGGGTGATTCAGGAGAAGGAGGTCTTGAGGGTTGGTGGCATAGAACCTGTAAAGGTTGATGTTAGATTCATCGCAGCGACGAACCGTGACATACACGATGCGATAAAGGAAGGGGTGTTCAGGCAGGATCTGTATTTCAGACTCAATGTGGTCTCCATTCACATACCATCGCTCTCTGAAAGGAGGGATGATATCCCTCTTCTCAGTTATTACTTTCTAAAGAAATACTCCACCCTTATGAGCAAGGATGTCACAGAGATATCAGAGGATGTGATGGTCCTTCTCATGAACTACGACTTTCCAGGGAATGTGAGGGAGCTTGAGAATATTATCGAGAGAGGTGTTGCACTTGCCAGTGGGAACACCATAGAGGTGGCCCATCTACCTGAAGACCTGAGGAAGTTGAGTATAAGGACCTTCAGGAGGAAAGGGGGGAGGATCCCCACCCTTGAAGAGCAGGAGGAGGCGTACATAAAATGGGTCCTGAAAGAGGTTGGCGGAAATAAGACCGTCGCAGCCCAGATACTCGGTATCGACAGGGTCTCGTTATGGAGGAAACTGAAGAAGTATGGTGTGGAGAAGTAAATCTTTAAGACCGCGAGGATATCTTTGCCACCAATACTGCCCGATCTATATGTCCTATAACCCTCTCACAGACGCTTCCCATAAGTAGCCTTTCAATACCTGTCCTTCCATGACTGCCCATAACGACGATATCTGCCTCTTTTTGTCTTGCGTACTCTATAATGGTCTCATGGATGGTTTCATGGGGTCTGTTCTTTACAAGGGTTACATCAACCTCTATCCCCTCTTTTTCAGCAGTGGCCTTTATATCCTCAAGTGCCCTCTCTGATATCCTTATCCTCTCTTCTGTTGCATCAGGCCTGGTGACAGCTATTGCACCGAGTGTGCACGCCTCACAACAATCCTTGATCAGTCTTACAGCAGCCTTCTCAGCAGCATAGCTGTATTCAGAGCCATCCGTTGCAACCACTATACTCTTCCATTTAATCTCCGATGCCCTCGGGACGACGAGTACATTCCTGTGGCTGTGGCCGATGACCCTTGCAGTCGCACTGCCCATCAATAGTTTCGTGATCCCTTTCCTCCCACGCCTTCCCATGATGATCAGATCTGCATCTCTTTTGTCAGCCTCCTCAATGATGAGCTTGTATACATCCTCACCCTCTCTTATCTCGATCTCACACCCAATCCCTGCATCCTCTACCATCTTCTTTATGTGCTCAAGGTGTCCCCTTATATCCTTCTCGGTTGCCTCGATTATCTGTGGGGCCATGGCCATGAATTGTGGGTTTATCTCTATAACCGAAAGGGCTGTGATTTCTGAGGCGCATTTCTTTGCAATATTAATGGATTCCCTGATAGCCCCTGAACTGTATTCTGACCCATCGGTTGCAACGAGCAGTCTCTTCATGTCAGTGTCCTCCTGCTGTTAAGATGCCACTTGCAGCAAGCAGCAGAACTGCCAGCTCTATCAGCACAATTATTGTAAAGGGTTTGTCTTTCTTCTTTAAAAATATGGGTAATATCCTCAGATAAGAGAGTATGGTCATGCCTGCAAGGAGTGCGATCCCGATATAAGGAAGCATATCCCCGTGGTTGATGAGGGGCAGCCATCCCCATCCTGTTGGAGAGTTTGTCAGGTGGATGAAATCCGATGAGCGCATCTTCCAATAGACCTGAATCTTTTCAAAATCAACCACATTGGGTAGTATACCACTGAGGTATACAATAAATAGCACTACCAGCAGACCGAGGGCGGTCCATGTGCCTTTACTAAGGAAGTTGGCATATGCCAGTTGCTCTTCAGACGCCTTTGCCTTTTCCTCAGCCATAAACCCTCCTCATGTCCATATCCCGAGCCCCTTCAAAAGGGCCTTTAATCCTGACAGGAATAATAACCCGATAACTATCCACTTAACGGCCTTTGGCTTGACCCTTGCAAGTATCTTCACGCCGATCCTTGAGCCAAGCATCACACCAACGATCGAGGGAACGATCATAAGGGGAATGACAGCGCCCTTGTTGATAAAGACCCACGCAGCTGCAGAGTCTGTTATAGAGAGGAGAAAGACACTTGATGCCACAGAGACCTTCAAGGGAGCACCCATCAGGAGATTCAGCACGGGCACATTTGCCCATCCTGCCCCAAGGCCGAACATCCCTGCCATTACACCTATCACCACAAAGAAGAACAATGCGACAGGTGTCCTGTGGACATGCCACTCAACATTTTTGCCAAGGGACTCCTCATAATATACACCCATTATCCCCAGTGCCCTTGAGAGGGCATCGGGTTTATCAACAGACGGAAACTCTGACTTCTTTGCAGATAACATGATAAACACTATCATGATTATTGTGGCACCAAGCAGGGTCTGCACCACATTTGTTGGTAGGGCGAGGCCTATCATCGCACCAAAGATTGATGAGGTTGAGGCTATCAATGCCATTGGCATGGCGAGCCTTAGGCTTGCGAGGTTCCTCTTGAGGAGCCCTGGTCCTGCCGAGAGTGCCGTAGAGAGTGCCACAAGGAGACCTGTTGCCCTGACAAAATCAAGATGAAAGGGGAAGAAACCGCTCACGATCGGGACGAATAGTACACCGCCTCCGACACCACCAAGCACAGCCACTATCCCGAGTATAAAGGTGAAGACAAAGAGGCCAAGTGGCCATACCCACCATGGACTCTGTGTCGTTTCCACCGTAGTTGGAGGCTCTGATGCAGAGGCATCAAAGACGGTGAGGATTAATATAGAAACCACAATTATCGGCAGGATGAATTTTAGTATTCCTGCAGACCTTCTGAGCATCATAAAACCCTTCCCTCTATCCACTGTAAAGTATGGTAAAAGGATCGTGATGAAAAATGAATCACTGATGCAACAATCTGCAACAGTCGGCCACTATAATAATTTATCCTGCCAGTAAAAATCAATAAAATTAAATTTATAGTCTCATAAGATTTTTTAAGTAGAGATCGGCATGAGGGATTCTATGCTGATTGTGTCGATGTTATTTTTCTTTAAGAGGGGGAGTATCTCGTTTGATGTAGGACATTTTTATAAAAGCAGGCTGAAGAGTATCCCGAATAGAGATGCACGCCTCTGCTAATTCTTTCTTGTCCACCATAATATGCCTTCCTCTTTGATTGATCTTGCAAGCCCAGCCCCTTCTGATAGCAGGTCCCCCCCTATTAATAGGAATTAAAGGAGAGCGGAAATTCTTCAGCGTCCAGGGATTCAAGGACCCTCCATTTTATCTCCCACAGCCTATCCCATAATTCTCTGTTAACGTCAGAATCAACAATTACAGCTATATCCAGGTCGCTGTTTTCATCAGGATTGCCACGGGCCCTCGAGCCAAAGATCAAGAGCATGCATGCCCCTTTCATCTCCTCGGTATATGCCTTATATCTGTAATTGAACCCGTTAAGGTATGATACTTATGGTGGTCAGGAAATGTCAAAAACGATCATCCTTCTGTATATAGCCTGGTTGAGCAGGCCCTGAAGATGAGCCATCCGATTAGGGGAAATATCGCAAGACTCAATGTGGACAGCCTGTAGCCTGTGAACTCGACCATAAGACCCCACCATAAAGGTCCGATGACAGCGGCCGTCCTCTCGGATAGTGAGAGGAACGCAAAGCGGGTTGCCGTCTCCTCCTCGGGTGAGAGGATGATGAGCATTGGCCTTATGGTTGTCCATACAGAGGCAAGGAGCACCCCAAAGACTATACCTATCAGGTATATAAATGTCTCTGGAAGGAGAGGGACCAGAAGGAACGCAATAGCCCATAATGGAAAAAGAAGGTTAAATACCCTTTTCACGCCTATCCCGTCAGAGAGCCCTCCGATCAGGGGTGAGGCAAGGGCGGCTATGATTGCAGAGGTTACGATGATGGCCACGATCCCCTGACGGGTGAGCCCATACACCTTATCAAGATACACTGACATAAAGATGATTATCGTGTGTGCTGCCTCGGTGAGGAAGAGGCAGGCAAGCACGAAGAGGATGAACTGCCTGTCCTTTATGATGCCTTTTAAGGATACACCACTTATCGCCAGGACAGGCCTCTCCTTCACAAATATCCCTGTGGGAAGGGAGAATAGTATGAATAATAGTGCAACGACCACGAAGGCAGACGTCTCTGAAGAGCTGAACCTTGAGATAAGATAAAGCCCTGAGGCCCCACCTATGTAACCAATGGATACACCTACGCCTGATGATAGTGCGCGATCCTCCTCCCTGGAGACCGAAAGGAGCAGGGAGTTATAAAGGACAAGCGATTGCTGGTAGAAGAGGTTTACAAGGAAGAAGACGGCCAATGCCGTGATCAGGGTGTTGCTTGTCGAAAGCATGAGGAGGGATAGGGCGGAGAGGGATACAGTGATCATGAATATAGATTTTCTCCTTCCGTGCCTGTCTGCGTAGCGTGCCACAAGTATTGCAGAGACAATAGAGATGAGGAGTGATGAGGAGTATGTGATGCTGTAGTGGTATGGTCTGCCACCCAACACATTGGTGAGCCAGAGGGGGAAGAATACAGACAGGATATTTGCAGAGAATATGGTCTCTGCGAAGTCAAATGAGGCCCATGAGATCAAAGGGAGAATGCCATTCTTTTTAAACATTGACTATTGACCAGTGGCTGATACCCGATGACCAATATATTACACTCGCGGCGTCTTTATTGCAAAAGGAGGGGAAAAATAAATCCTTATGAATTATGATAGAATTATGGTATGTCACTTATACTTGTAACCAATGATGACGGGATAACCTCAAAGGGCATAAAGGCACTGGCAAGGGCACTCAGGGATATTGGCGATGTGTATATAGTTGCCCCTGAGACAGAGCAGAGCGCTGTTGCACATGCCCTTACGCTACACAGGCCACTGAGGTTTGAGAGGATAAACAGGAGGGCCTATAGCATTAATGGTACCCCCACCGACTGCGTGATACTCGGTGTTACAAAGTTGCTTCCCAGAAGACCTGATGTCATCGTCTCTGGTATAAACAATGGTGGTAACCTTGGCGATGATATCACCTATTCAGGAACCGTGGCTGCTGCCATGGAGGGTACACTGCTTGGGATCCCATCTATAGCCATATCACTTGTCAGTGATACCCTTAACAGGGGGCGTCATAAAGGCTCTTACAGGCTGGCAAACGCAGCCGAGTTTGCAAAGAGGCTCGTCCTCATGGTCCTTGAAAAGGGCCTGCCACCTGATACCCTCCTTAATGTGAATGTCCCTCCTGTGAGGGAGGTCAAAGGCGTGAGGTTCACCCGTCAGGGTAAAAAGACATACGATAACTCTATCCAGGAGCTTTCAGATCCACGGGGCAGGAGGTTCTACTGGATAGGTGGGGGTGTCCCGTCATGGGAGCTCGGTGAGGACACAGACTTTGAGGCAATAAAGGATGGATATATCTCGGTCACACCTGTGCACCTTGATATGACGAATCACAGGGCATTGAGGGATATGAGGAATGGCTGGAAGTTATAATGAGGCACTATGATGTGATAATCGTGGGTGCAGGCCCTGCGGGTATCTTCTCGGCCCTGGAGATGCTCTCAGGCCCGAAGAGGCCCAGGATATTGATGCTTGAGAAGGGCAGGGATATTGATAAGAGGCTCTGCCCTGCTGGGATAAGGGATGTCTCATGCACTGCCTGTCCTGATTGTGGCCTTCTCAGTGGCTGGGGGGGCGCAGGTGCGTTCAGTGATGGTAAGCTCAGTCTATCCAAGGATGTTGGTGGTAATCTCGCAAGGTACATAGGAGATAAGGCCCTGCAGGAGCTTATCGAATACACGGATAGTATATACCTGAGATATGGTGCACCTGGTGAGGTTTACGGGGACGATGAGGAGAGGATAGCACATATCAGGAGGAAGGCAGAGGAGAACGGACTTATACTCATCCCCTCGAAGATAAGGCATATAGGCACAGACCGTTGTCCTGAGATACTCAGGAGGATACGTATTGAGCTGGACTCGAGGCTGGATGTCCTCTTCTCAAAGAATGTCAGGAGGGTGGTGGTTGATAACGAGGTTGTAAGGGGCGTTGAGACAGAGGATGGAGAGGTCTTTTACAGCGATTTTGTTGTCCTTGCCCCTGGAAGAGAGGGTTCCCTGTGGCTTGAGGAACAGGCAAGGCAGATGAACCTCTCGTTGCTGAGAAACCCTGTGGATATAGGTGTGAGGGTGGAGGTTCCTGCATCAGTGCTCAGTCCCCTCACAGAGGTGGTCTATGAGCCAAAACTGGTATTCTACTCAAAGAGGTTCAATGATAAGGTGAGGACCTTCTGTGTCAATCCATATGGTGAGGTGGTTAAGGAGTATGTGAAAGGGATATGGACGGTTAACGGACACAGTTATTCTGACAAAAAGACCCCGAACACAAACTTTGCCCTCCTTGTCAGTACAAACTTTACAGAGCCATTCGATGAACCACACCTCTACGGAAGGAGCATAGCAAGGCTCGCAAACCTCCTTGGAGAGGGTATACTGGTCCAGAGGCTTGGTGACCTCAGGGCAGGCAGGAGGTCCACAAGGCACAGGATCGCCCGTGGAAGGGTGCAGCCAACCCTGAAGGATGCGGTGGCAGGTGACCTCAGTTTTGTCCTGCCTTACCGTTACATCACTGACATACTGGAAATGATCAGGGCGATGGACAGGATCGCACCTGGCGTAAACAGTGTCCACACACTCCTCTATGGTGTTGAGGTCAAGTTTTATTCAAGACAGCTAAAACTCGACAGTAACCTTGAGACAGAGATAAGGAACCTATTCGCCATTGGTGATGGCGCAGGTGTGAGCAGGGGGCTTATACAGGCATCAGCCTCGGGGATTGTGGCCGCAAGGGAGATACTGAAGAGGATTAATTAAAGATTTAAAATTAGGAACTTAGAACTAAAAACTTAAAGCTTAGGTTTTAAAAATCCTGAGCCAGGCTTTGATGGAAGAGTTTGAGAGACTCAGGGCTTTGATGGTCGATGAGCAGTTGAGGCCAAGGGGCATAAAGGATGAGCGTGTGCTTCAGGCGATGCAGACCGTGCCAAGGCACCTGTTTGTCAGTGATGACCTTAAGGACAGGGCGTATGATGATTGTGCCCTGCCAATCGGTGAGGGCCAGACCATATCACAGCCGTATATGGTTGCCAAGATGACAGAGCTCCTTGAGTTGAAGGGCGATGAAAAGGTGCTTGAGATCGGGACAGGGTCGGGTTATCAATCTGCTGTCCTGTCGATGTTATGTGCAGAGGTCTTTACTGTTGAGAGGATCAGATCACTTGCAATAAAGGCACAGGAACTGCTGAAGAGGCTTGGATATGAGAATGTGAGGGTCTTTGTGAGTGATGGAACCCTTGGGCTTCCAGAGCATGCACCATTCGATGCCATCATCGTTACGGCCGGTGCACCTGAGATACCCCAGACATACATCGACCAGTTAAACATGGATGGCAGGCTCGTGATACCCGTGGGCACCAGGTTTTCACAGACACTCTATCAGATCAGGAAGACCCCATCAGGTGTTGTAACAAAGACCTCGACACCATGTGTGTTTGTCCCGCTGGTTGGAAGGTATGGGTGGGAGTGAAAATTGCAAAATCTGATTTTCAAATTGTAAAATATTTGACCTGAAGATCCTGTGTATTTTTAGTAGGAGGAGAGATGGTGGATGAGGCCAAGAGGATATGGTTGAACGGGAGGCTCGTTGACTGGCATGATGCAAAGGTCCATGTCCTGACGCACACCCTCCATTATGGCTGTGGCGCCTTCGAGGGCATAAGGTGCTACAGGACAAAGAGGGGGCCTGCGATCTTCAGGCTCGATGAGCATGTGGAGAGGCTCTTTAACTCCTGCCATATACTGCAGATCGAGATGCCTTACACCCCTGACGAGATCAAGAAGGCGATTATCCAGACCGTGAAGGACAACGGACTGAAGGAGTGCTATATCAGGCCCATCGTTTATATAGGCTATGGTGCCATGGGGCTTTATCCAAAGGACAACCCTGTGGATGTTGCCATTGCTGCATGGAGGTGGGGGACATATCTTGGTGAGGATGGTATAAAGAATGGCATAAGGGTTAAGGTGTCGTCGTTTACCAGACACCATGTAAATGTATCGATGACAAAGAGCAAGACCTGTGGGGACTATGTAAACTCAATACTTGCCAAAAAGGAGGCCATCTCTTGCGGATATGACGAGGCCATCATGCTTGATACAAACGGCTTTGTGGCAGAGGGTGCAGGGGAGAATATATTTATTGTAAGGGATGGTGTGTTGATAACCCCTCCACTCACATCCGTGCTCGAAGGCATAACAAGACGTAGCATAATCGAGATGGCAGAGAGGGAGGGTATCAGCTTTAAAGAGTCCAGCATCACAAGGGATGAGCTGTATATTGCCGATGAGGCGTTCTTTACAGGCACTGCGGCAGAGGTGACACCCATAAGAGAGGTGGATGGGAGGGTAATAGGGGATGGTAGACCCGGACCTGTGACAAGGAGATTGCAATCCCTCTTCTTCAAGATCGTGAAGGGTGAGGCGAGGGCCTATAAATCCTGGCTTACCTATATTAAATAAACTCCGCCAGTCTCCATTACATAAACCCCTGGTTTAATTTATAATAGTTTTTATGGAGGTCTTTCTCTCAAGGCTCAGGGAGGGAGAGTCACGGGGTGACTGCCTCAAGAGGCTGCTTGATACCCTTCAGGAAGACCTATCCATGTTTGGTGAGGGCTCGTTCGTAGGGATAAAGATGACGATAGGTGATGAGGGTAGCAGGGGATACATCAGCCCTGATCTGGTGCGTATCGTTGTGGACCGCCTCAGGAGGCAGGGGGCAAGACCTTTTGTCTTTGATACAAATGTGATATACAAGGGCAGGAGGCAGAATGCCGTTGATCATCTCAGCCTTGCCTACAGAAAGGGGTTTACCCCTGACAATATAGGCTGTCCATACATCATTGCTGATGGTGTGTTCGGAACAGACTCTGTCTCCATACCTGTTGATTTCAAGAACCTGAAGGAGATAAAGGTCCCATCCCTTGTAAGGATCCTTGATGACCTTATTGTATTAAGCCATATAACAGGCCATCTCATGTCAGGCTTTGCAGGCTCTATCAAGAATGTTGCCATGGGCATGGCCTCGAGGGCAGGCAAGCAGATACAGCATTCCTCTATCAAGCCACAGATAAACGCTGACAATTGCACACTCTGTGAATGCTGTATGGAGATGTGCCCTGTCTCGGCAATCTCATCCACAGGTGAGAGTGCGTTTATTAAACAGGATATATGCATAGGATGTGGTGAATGTATATCTGCATGCAAGTTTGATGCGGTTAATATAAACTGGCAGGAGGATGCAGAGGTATTTGCAGAGAGGATGGCGGAGTATGCCTGTGGTATTCTTTCCCGCATAAAGAGGAGGCTCTTCTTTAACTTCGCCTTTGACGTAACCGAGGAGTGTGATTGTATCTCAGGTGATGACCCAAGGATTGTTGAAGACCTTGGTATCCTCGCTTCAAAAGACCCCCTCTCCCTTGATGTGGCGAGTTATGATATGCTCAAGGGGGATGGCGATGTGTTCTCAAGGAGTGGCAAGATCCACAGCCATACCCACCTCTTCCAGTATGCCGAGGGTATAGGGCTTGGGAGAAGGGATTACAGGATTATAGAGGTATAACGGGCATGCCCAGGAGAATGAGGATCGTGATACCGATGTTCTTCATCATCATTATGGCCTGCGCATCTGTGCCCGTTAAGGAGGAGATGGAGGAGGTCATATATCCCGGGGGTGATTATGAGGAGTGTGTGGAGCTTGTGCCTGGAGAGGTTATAGAGTATTCATTTGAGGCATCTATGCCCGTGGATTTTAATATCCATTACCATTTTAGAGGAAAGGTCTTCTATCCTGTTAAAGAAGTGGGTGTCTCTTCGTTCAGTGGTAGCCTTGATGTTGAAGAACTCCCTTATTACACAGGATCAGATAGATACTTCTGCATGATGTGGGAGAACCACCACCGAAGGATGCGTATTACCTTGAGATACAGATACAGGGTTGTGGAGAAGGAAGGTCATTGGTTGAGACATAGTATCCACCCTTATTAAGACTTTTTGGGAAGAAAATCTGAAAGATATCTATCATCCTGTCAAGATCCATCACTGGAA
>Ga0180893_133_pt1 | contig 23520 bp, 27 predicted proteins | sample Deesub1362A_J573_FD_124286 | JGI IMG/M metagenome (GOLD analysis project Ga0180893, IMG submission 124286) | Nitrospirae bacterium JdFR-81 | reverse complement strand
TGTTTCCAGTGATGGATCTTGACAGGATGATAGATATCTTTCAGATTTTCTTCCCAAAAAGTCTTAATAAGGGTGGATACTATGTCTCAACCAATGACCCTCCGACATCCCCATCTGTCCAAGCATCTGCATGTCAGCACCCTCCAGGGCAACACAGAGGGCATGATCCATAAACCTCATCATCATATGCATATCATGGATGGCCTTTTGCGAGGATACACCTGCAGATGTTATAGAAGGGATGGAGAAGGTGATGAATAAAATAACCACTGCTGTAAATCTTTTCATTTCTTTACCTCCGCATTTTATATTCGGCCTTTCTCACGGCCTCCTTGATCTTTATATGACATACCGGACAACCACCCCTCCTTCACCTCCCTTTGGTTTTGATTTATATATACCATACCCCCCTATGGTATGTCAAGGAGGGACAAAGACCTCCTCCTCAAATGTGGCAATCTCGACTACCTGATGGTCTTTATCGCATAATCCTTTGACACCCTTTCTGGTGCGCGGGGGATCGCTGATGGATAGCCAACAGGGACGATGGCTACAGGCCTGAGGTTCGCCGGGAGGTTGAGTATCCTTGCCACCTCGTCCTCATAGAATGCACCCACCCATACCGTGCCGAGTCCAAGCTCATGGGCAACAAGCATCATTCCCATAATGCTTGCTGAGACATCCTGGATCGTATACAGGTGTACACCCCTCTCCCCATAATGTAGCCCTATGTTACTGTCGGTGCATGCTACTATTGTGAGCGGGGCCTTTGCAATGAAGTTCTGATTCAGTGCTGCACCTGCAAGCCTCTCCTTTGTCTCCTTATTGAATACAAAGTAGAATCGCCTCGCCTGGAGGTTCCCCGCACTTGGAGCCCATATGAGCGCCTCTTTGAGTTTCTCGATTATATCGTCAGGGATCTCTTTTGGAAGAAACTTCCTTATACTTCTCCGTCCCTTAACGGCGTCAAAGACAGTCATCTCATCCTCCTTTAAACACACAGACGGGCACTGTTTTAATTTTGTTCATCAGAAATTCAATGTAACTTCAATAGTGTCATGCCAGAGGCAGGGTCAAGCTCCCTTACTGCCTTTACACCCTTTATCTCGATAATAATTGCCTCTATCACAAGGAATGTCTCAGAGCCTCTTCTCAGACATCCCACCCTGACCGCATCGCCCTTTCCGAATGCACCATGAAGGTGTATCCTTGGTTCATCGCCCTCCCAGAATATAGTGCCCATCCCGATCACCTCGTGACTCCCACCGAGACGCCTCCATACCGGTTCAGGAGGAATCTTATCCTCTTTGGGGCCGACCACTATCTCTCCATCACGCATCCCACCGATGATATAGAATATCCCTGCCTTTATGTCCTCCTTCTGTGAGATCTTCCTCAAACCTCTAAGTATGTCCTCTCCGTCCTCGAACCTTACGATGATTATCCTCCCCGCCATTCCAGTCCTGTATTGCATCCTCTCCTCCAGGGTTCATTAATTTTTCTTATTATCATATATTTCTGTTGACTCAAAAGTCCATTCTTTGGGAAAATAAAAATTCCTATATCCAGTTTTCATGAGAAGTCGGTATCTCTTTCTAAGGGGTGAGTTATGATCGAGCAGAGGTGTAAGCCCATCCTTGAGAAATATTACAGGGAGGATGGTAGCATTATATCGATCCTTCAGGATGTGCAGGAGGAGTTTGGCTATATACCAGAGGAGGCCGTATTCTGGTTCTCTGATAAGTTGAACATACCTGCAAGCAATTTCTATGGTGTGGCCACCTTTTATGCACAATTCCACCTCAGGCCCCGTGGCAAGAACCTCATCACAGCATGTTGTGGCACGGCATGTCATGTGAAGGGGGCAGACGCGATAATCAACAGGATAAGGGAAGAGCTTGCGATGCCAGAGGGTGAGGATACGACCCATGATCAGAAGTTCACCCTCGAAGAGGTTGCATGTGTCGGTGCATGCAGTATTGCACCTGTGGTGATAATCAACAAGAAGGTCTATGGCAAGGGTACACCTGATAAGATCTCAAAGATATTGAAGGAATTTTAGATGCAGAAGAAAAGGGCTACAACTGGAAAGAAGACAAGGGCCAGAAAGCCTGCAAGGGCACCGAGGAAGAGGGAGGTTCGGGATTTTACGATAAGGGTGTGTGTGGGTACAGGGGGGCTTGCTGCAGGAAGCAATGAGGTTATAGCCACGTTCTGCAAGGAGCTCGAGAAGAAGGGGATAGAGATACCTGTTGACAGGAAGTGTGTGGACAATACAGGCTGTCGGGGGTTCTGTGCCAAGGATGTGCTCGTTGATATCATCCAGGGAGACAGTCTGTTCACCTATCAGTTCGTGACACCGAAGATGGTGCCCCGCATTGTTGAAGAACACATAATCAATGGAAGACCTGTAGAGGAGTGGCTTGTAGGGCCTGACTATCATGCCTTCCATAGCAAGCAGACAAAGGTGCTGCTTGAACAGTGTGGACAGATAGATCCTGAGGATATAGACGCCTATATCAGGGTGAGGGGATATGAGGGTGCAAGGAAGGCACTTTCATTAACGCCATTTGAGGTGATCGAGGAGGTGAAGGCATCGGGCCTTCGTGGTAGGGGTGGGGCTGGGTTCCCCACAGGGCTTAAGTGGGAGTTGTGTAGCCTTGCAAAGGGCAGTCCAAAATACATCATCTGTAATGCCGATGAGGGTGATCCAGGGGCGTTTATGGACCGCTCCATCATAGAGGGCAATCCCCATGCGGTGATAGAGGGGATGATAATAGGTGGTTATGCCATAGGGGCGAATCAGGGTTATGTATATATTCGGGCAGAGTATCCACTTGCTGTAAAGAGGCTGAGGATAGCGATTGAACAGGCGAGGCAGAGGGGTTTCCTGGGCAAGGGCATCTTTGGTAGTGATTTTGATTTTGATATAAATATAAAAGAAGGTGCAGGGGCGTTCATATGTGGTGAGGAGACAGCACTCATCGCCTCTATCGAGGGGAAGAGGGGGATGCCCCGTTCAAAGCCACCATTCCCTGTGAATAAGGGGTTATGGGGCAAGCCCACGGTGATTAACAATGTCGAGACCCTTGCAAACCTGCCTTTTATCATCATAAAGGGTGCATCGTGGTTTTCATCCATTGGGTCAGAGAAGAGCAAGGGGACGAAGGTCTTTGCCCTGACGGGTAAGGTCAAGAATACGGGTCTTATAGAGGTCCCGATGGGTATCACCCTGAGAGAGATCATCTATGATATAGGTGGAGGGATGGAGAAGGGGCGGAAGCTCAAGGCTGTCCAGACAGGTGGACCATCAGGTGGCTGTATACCTGCATCACATATAGATATGCCTGTTGATTATGAGTCGCTTGCGGGTATCGGCTCAATGATGGGTTCAGGTGGTATGGTGGTGATGGACGATACCACATGTATGGTTGACATGGCAAAGTTCTTCCTGTCGTTTACACAGCGTGAGTCCTGTGGAAAGTGCGTGCCCTGCAGAATAGGCACAAAGAGGATGCTCGAGATACTTCAGAGGATAACAGAGGGCAGGGGAAGGAGTGATGATATAGAACTGCTTATCGAGCTTGGGACAGATATAAGGCTGTCCTCCCTCTGTGGACTTGGACAGACTGCACCAAACCCTGTGCTCTCCACCATAAGATTCTTCAGGGAGGAGTATGAGGCACACATAAACAAGGGGATATGTCCTGCAAGGGTGTGTAAGGCACTCAGACAGTATGTGGTGGATATAGAGGTGTGCAAGATGTGTGGAAAGTGCATGAGGGTGTGCCCTTCAGGTGCTATAACATGGCAGAAGAAGCAGCCGGCGTCGATCGATAAGACAAAATGTATAAAGTGCGGGGCATGTTATGATGCGTGTCCATTCAATGCAATACTGTAATATACTAATTAAGAGAGGAGAGAGATGGTCAGCACAAGGCGTTTAAAGGAGATATCACTGTTTAAGGGACTATCACAGGAGGAGCTTGAGAAGCTCTCAGGGATGCTCTCAGAGGCCTTCTATAAGAAGGGTGAGCTCATATGGGAGGAGGGTAGTCCTGAGCAGGGCCTCCATATAATCGATTATGGGAAGGTCAGGGTGAGCAGGAGGACGAAGGAGGGTGACAGACAGATACTGGCTGTGCTGAGGGACAATAACTTCTATGGAGAGCTCTCCCTCCTTGATGGCAGGGCACACTCTGCATCTGTTGAGGCCCTGGAGGATACAAAGGTGTTTATTCTGCAGAGGGCTGATATGGAGAGGCTCCTTCAGGAGAGCCCACAGACTGCCTACAAGATAGTGAGGGAGATGACCATAGCGATATGCGAGATATTGAGGGATATGAATGATAAGTTCATGAGGCTTGTAAATTATGTCTGGGAATAGACCGATTCGGTAAGGGTAGGAGGCAAGATGAAGATAAGGATAAATGGCATTGAGACCACGGTTGAGCCAGGCAGGACCATCCTTGAGGTTGCAAAGGAGCTTGGTGTCCACATCCCCACACTCTGCCATGATGAGAGGCTTGAGCCATATGGTGGCTGTCGTCTCTGCCTTGTGGAGGTGAAGGGTGTTCCAAGACCACTGCCTGCGTGCACCACACCGGTAACGGACGGGATGGAGATATGCACGGAGAATGAAACCCTGACACGTATAAGGAGGAATATCATATCCCTGCTGCTGTCGAATCATCCAAATGACTGTATGAGGTGTGAGAAGACAGGTGATTGCACATTGCAGGATCTTGCATATGAATACAATGTTGACGGGGCACGCTTTGCTGGTGAGAGGTGGAACCTCCCTATAAGGGAGGATAATCCATTTATCACCTATGAGCCTAACAAGTGTGTACTCTGTGGGAGGTGTGTGAGGATATGCAATGAGGTTGTCATGGCAGGTACGATCGACTTTACCGGAAGGGGCTTCTCCACAATGCCTGACACCGCATATGGAAGGCCCCGTTCACTTGAAAACTGCGAGTTCTGTGGCCAGTGCGTCTCCACATGCCCTGTTGGTGCACTTACTGATAGGCCTTCAAGGGGCAAGGGTCGTTCCTATGAGATGAAGAGGGTCCTCACAACATGTCCGTATTGTGGTGTTGGTTGTAACTTCTACTTGAATGTAAAGGATGGAAGGATAATAAAGGTCACATCGGCATATGATGCGCCTGTTAATAAGGGCAATCTCTGTATAAAGGGCAGATATGGCTATGAGTTCATCCAGAGCCCTGAGCGGATAAAGACACCCTTGATTAAAGAGGGGGATAAATTCAGAGAGGCGACATGGGATGAGGCGCTCGACCTTATTGCAAGGAGGTTCAGGGAGCTTATTGATAGATACGGGCCTGACTCGGTCGGGGCCTTCTCTTCTGCCCGCTGTACAAATGAAGAGAACTATCTACTCTCGAAATGGGTGAGGGCCGTTGTCGGGAGTAATAATGTGGACAACTGTGCACGCGTCTGACATGCCCCTACAGTGGCCGGTCTGGCCACAACACTGGGGGCAGGGGCTGCAACCAATTCATTTGATCAGATAGAGAATGCCGATACCATATTCCTGTTTGGCTCTAACCCTACAGAGGCACACCCTGTCGTCTCCCTCTTTATAAAGAAGGCCTTGCGTAAAGGTGCACGGCTCATTGTTGCGGATCCAAGGAGGATATGGATGGCAAGGCGGGCTGATGTGTGGCTTAACCTGAGGCCTGGGACGAACAAGGCGCTTATAAATGGCCTGATCCACGTGATACTCAGGGAAGGATGGGAAGACAGGGAGTTTATTGAGAAGAGGACAGAGGGCTTTGAAGAGCTCAAGGCAAAGGTCCAGGAGTATGACCTTGATCGGGTTGAGGAGATCACGGGTGTCTCAAAGGATAAGATAGAGGAGGCAGCACGCATATATTCTCATGCCCGTAATGCGATGATCATCTACGGGCTTGGTGTTGCAGAACACAGGACAGGCACAGAGAATGCCATGGCCATCTCCAACCTCGCCCTGGTCTGTGGGCATATAGGAAGGCCATCAACAGGCATCATGGCATTGAGGGGACAGAACAATGTTCAGGGCGCATCCGACATAGGCCCTGCACCAAATGTATTTCCCGGTTATCAGCCTGTGACCGATCCTGAGATAAGGGCGAAGTTTGAGAGGGCGTGGGGTGTCAGGATAAAGCCCGAACCAGGGCTAAAATCCGTTGAGATGCTCGATGCGGCCATCGATGGAAGGATAAGGGGTCTCTATATAATAGGTGAGGACCCTGCACAGACAGATCCGAATCTCCACCATGTGTGGAAGGCGCTTGAATCACTTGAGTTCCTTGTTGTACAGGATATCTTTCACACAGAGACCACAAGGTTTGCCCATGTGATACTGCCAGGTGCAAGCTTTGCAGAGAAGGACGGGACCTTCACAAACGGCGAGAGGAGGATCCAGCTTGTGAGAAAGGCGATAGAGCCGATCGCGGGCATGGCAGAATGGGAGGTTATATGTGAACTCTCAACAAGGATGGGTTATCCTATGAGATACAAACACCCTTCCGAGATAATGGATGAGATCGCAAGCCTCACCCCTTCTTATGGCGGTGTCAGCTTTGAGAGGCTTGAGAGGGAGTCCATACAGTGGCCGTGTCCTACAAGGGAACATACAGGGACAGAGACCCTGTATACAGAGCGATTCTTAAGGCCAAATGGGCTCGCGAGGCTTGTGCCCCTTGACCACGAAGGCCCTGGAGAGACACCTGACGAGGAATACCCCCTTGTCCTTATAACCGGCAGGATACGGGAGCACTATAACTGTGGTTCAATGACCAGGAGGGTGAAGGGGATCATGGAGCTTGTCCCAGAGGAGCTCCTTGAGCTGAGCCCTGAGGATGCAGAGGAACTCGGGATAAGGAATGGTGATTGGGTGAGGGTATCCTCAAGGAGGGGTGAGATCAGGGTGAGGGTGAGGGTCACAGACCGGAGCCAGAAGGGCAATGTCTTCCTCACATTCCATCACCAGAATGCCCTTACAAACCTCCTCACATCAGGGCATCGGGACTATATAGCCGGCACCCCTGAATACAAGGCGTGTGCGGTGAGGGTTGAGCCCGTTTAGGTCGGGCTTCTGCAGGTAATCCTTTCTCTCCCATACATTTGCACCATTGTCCTGATTAAAATTACAATAGAGGGAGAGATGGATGATGAGATCAGGCTCTTAAAGGCCGAGATAAAAAGGCTCAGGAGGTCCCTGTCAAGGCTTACACCCTCACTCGAGGTGCTCCTCAAAAGGAGGGGATTTGTAATCTACAAGAAGGAACCCTCTGACGACCTGCTCCTTCCAGAGGGATCGTATCTTGAGGATTATATCAAGAAACTGAATAAATACTCCTTCAGGCTCTTTCTCAGGGATGTAATAAAGCATCAGGACCGCTTTGCCCTCCCTGATGTGACAAGATATGCAACAAGGGAGGTCACACAGGGGTATATAGAGTTTCTCTTGAAGGCAGGAATGATAGAGGGGATCGGGAAAGAGACCTACCGCTTGAGGAAGAGGCCGATCAAGAGCTTTGGAGAGACACTGGAGTGGTTTATCGCACAATTGATCAACAGGGAGTTCGAGGCCGAGACCGTGTGGGGTGTGAAGTTCAGGCGGCCGAGGGTGGGAGGTGACTATGACCTCATTGCCAAGTTCGATTCCTCCATACTTTATATGGAGATCAAGTCATCCCCACCAAAGCAGATATACGATAAAGAGATATCATCCTTTTTAGACAGGGTTGATGACCTGTCTCCTGAGATATCCATCTTCTTTGTGGATACCGAATTGAGGATGAAGGATAAGATCGTGCCCATGTTTGAAGAGGAGCTCAGGAGGCGCCAGCTCAGCAGCATGGGGGTTGAGAGGCTTAAGAAGGAGCTCTTTTATATTGGGAGGAGAATATTTATAATAAACTCAAAGGGTGGAATAGCCGAAAACATCAAAGAGGTCCTGAGCTTTTACTGGCATAATAGAGACGGGGAGGCTGAAGAAGAGGTGAGTGACAGAGAGACGGTTGAGCAATGTGCAATCTGTGCATGGAGGGCCGATTGTCAGAAGAAGTTCTCCATAAGTGGAAGGGATATGAGATGCCCTGACTTTACCAGGGATGTGACCCTTTCGAGGCTCAGTGAGGAGGATTCCCAACCTCCTCAATCTCCTGATACTCCTTGAGCGTCGGTAACTCGGAGAGGTCTTTAAGCCCAAAACACTGGAGGAACTCCTTGGTTGTCCCGTACATCAGGGGCCTTCCTGGTGCCTCCTTCCTTCCGAGTATCCTGATGAGTCTTCTGTCCAGCAGGGTCTTTATCACCCCGTCAGAGTTTACCCCCCTGATGGCCTCTATCTCTGCCTTTGTAATGGGCTGTCTATAGGCAATTATGGACAGGGTCTCGAGGGATTGGTTCGATAGCCTTGTAGGAATCGCTGTGGCCAGAAGCCTCTTTACCCATGTGGCATAGACAGGGTTTGTAACCATCTGAAAGCCACCTGCCACCTCCACGATAAGGACGCCCGAATTCCTCAGGGAGTACTCACCCACAAGCTCACTCAACAGGGCCTCTATCCTTGGCTTATCGACCTCAAGGATGTCCTTCAGGGTCTCTATACTGATGGGGTCGCCTGATATGAAGAGAAGTGCCTCGAGTATGGACTTGATCTCTTTATCCTCCATCTCAGGGAAGCGAGCCATTACACAGGAACCTGCCCAGGGGATGCTCTCTTAATACAACGGACCTCTCACCCTCTATTAACAGGTCAAACATCCTCTTCAGGGATTCCTGCTGGAAGTTCTGTATCTCTATCACAGGGATCTCATATGTCAGTCTGTTATGGATGAGGTTTGAGACAGGCCTGTAGCTTGGAAATCTTGACAGCAGCAGAAAGCCCTTGAAGATCCTCTTGTTGGTCTTGAACGAGAAGAACACACTCTCAAGGACGCTCTCAAGGAAGAGGTCATTTCTCCTCTGTATAGATCTGTTAAGGCTTTTGAGCGTCTTCCTGTGGCTCTTGTCCACCATGCTGTCAGACTTCATCTCGATTAAGGAATGTCTGAAAGGGATAGTGGATGTGTCGAGGTTATGCACAACCGTGTCTGCAGACAGGTGTGTTAGATACCCGTATGCAAACGCCCTCTGTCTGTCTGTGCCCGCAGAGTCAAGTAACCTCCATGCCACAGACCAGGTGTGTGAATTCTTCTCTGATTCCTGGAATCTCCTGCCCAATATGATATCTGCACTGAGGTTCCCGTATAGAAAGTCCTTCCTGAATCTCTTTATGAGCATGTATATACCTGCAGGGATCACACCTGCGCCGAGTTCAAGCAGTTGGTTGCCAAGGTAGAGGTGTGTAAGTGGACCCCATGCCTCGGCAATGGATGGCAGAAGGACTATAGATATAAGCACTAAGAATATAAACATGGTAGATATAGTTTATATTATAGAGAAAAGAAAATCCAGCAATCCATGGTTGACTTTACTATTGACAAAGACAGGAAAATTTTGTTAGAAAAGGTATCAAATAATTTACGATAACCCTCAAACAGGGAGGAAGAGATGGAACTGGAATTTGAGACGATATTGGGCATCTTGATGATAATCGTTGGTGTCATCTCCTTGCTATTCGTCTTAAAGGCGAATTCGAAATTCCCTGCTGAGAGTGAGCTGAGGATGGTGACCTCGAATGTCATCACGGTGATAATCTTTCTGACGGCCTTTTCCCTATGGCATGTCGTGAGGGAGGCGTTTCATCTCAAGAAGCTATACGGAGAGGTTATTGAGTATCCTGAGTATGCCTTCATAATCCTGACATTCATCATGCTATTCAAGACTGCAAAACACCTTTACGATTCTGCAAACAGGCTCGGTCTGACAGAATAAAGATGAATGATATCAGTCAGAAGATATACGAGATCCTGAGGAGTGAACTATCCGAGATCACCTCAAGGACCATTCTGACTGAGAAGGTAAAGAAACTGGGCAGGGATACCGAGACCCTCCAGAAGGGTGATCTAAAGGACCTCATACCACTTATACTGGGACCTGTTTTGTTGTTTGGAGGGGGGAAGAAGGCACAGGCTATAAAGGAGAAGCTGAACCGCCTCATGGATTAAGGAGTTCCTTTAACTTCTTCTCATACACCCTGTATGCCTTCTCACCAAAGAGCACAAACCTTATCAATTCAATATCGTCGTGTTCCTTGAGATACTCAATGGCCGTCCTCAGGGCTATCTCTGCAGCATCCTCCATCGGATATCCATAGGCACCTGTGCTTATCGAGGGGAAGGCTATGGATTTTATGCCCTTTGATGATGCGAGCCTCAGGCTATTCTTATAACAATTCTCAAGTAGCTGTGGTTCTCCATGGCTGCCATCCTTGTATATCGGTCCAACGGTGTGGATTACATACCTTGCCTTGAGATTGCCACCGGTTGTTATAACCGCCTCACCCGTCTCACAGCCTCCTATCTTTATGCATTCCTCTAATATCTTTGGACCACCTGCCCTGTGGATTGCACCATCCACTCCTCCTCCGCCCCTCAGGCTCTTGTTGGCAGCATTGACTATTGCATCTGTATCCTGTTTTGTTATATCTCCCTCTACCAGGGACAACATGCCCTTGTTTATCTTTACTTCCATCATCTATCCTCCCTATCTCGATAGGATCTCGATGAGCCTGTCAAGCTCTTCAAGGGAGTAATACTCGATCTCTATCCTCCCTTTGTTACCCCTGTGCCTGAGACGAACCTTTGTCCCCAGGGCGTGCATCAACCTCTCCTCGACCGAGGCGACATGGGGGTCTTTATACAGGTGACGCCCCTTCCTGCTGACCAGGCCTGTCGATGCCACCTTCCTGCCCAGGGCCTCTGCCTCCCTGACACTCAGGCCCTCACGGATTATCCTCCTTGCAGCCTCCACCTGGAGAGCAGGGTCTTCTATCTGGAGAAGGGCCTTTGCATGTCCCATGCTCAGTGAGCCATCTGCTATCCATGACTTGACCTCGGACGGCAGTTTCAATATCCTCAGATAATTGGTTATGGTTGCCCTGTCCTTGCCGACCTTTCTTGATAGCTCATCATGGGTGAGGTTGAAGTCCTTTATCAATCTCTGAAAGGCCTCAGCGGTCTCAACAGGGTTGAGGTCTTCCCTCTGGATGTTCTCTATAAGGGCGATCTCAAGGGATTCCTGTGGGGCGACGTCCTTTATGATGGCAGGTATCTTGCTGAGCCCTGCCAGCCCTGCAGCCCTCCATCGCCTTTCACCTGCGATGAGTTGATACGAATTGTCAGAGACCTTCCTCACTATGATGGGCTGGATGACCCCCTTTGTCTTTATCGATTCGACCAGCTCTGTAAGGGTGGAGTCCCTGATGGCCTTTCTTGGCTGGTATTCGTTTGGGGTTATAGAGGTGATCTCGATCTCATATACCTGAGATGCGGCAGGCCTCTCTGGTATCAGTGCAGAGAGCCCCTTACCCAGTGCTGGTTTCATCCCTCAGTATCTCCTTTGCAAGCTCAAGATAACTCTGTGCACCCTTTGACCTAATATCATATATTATAACAGGTTTGCCATGGCTTGGGGCCTCGGCAAGGGTCACATTCCTTGGTATCATCGTCCTGTAGACCTTGTCACCGAAGTGCCTTCTTAACTCCTCTGCCACCTGGTTGGCAAGGGTTATCCTTCCATCATACATCGTAAGCAGTATACCCTCAATAGAGAGTGAGGGGTTATAGTTACTCTTTATCAGGTTGTATGTCCTTAAAAGGGCGCTTATACCCTCCAGTGCATAGTATTCACACTGCATAGGGATGAGGAGGCCATCAGCAGCCACAAGGGCGTTTAATGTAAGCAGGCTCAGCGAAGGGGGACAGTCTATGAAGATGAAGTCATAATCATCCCGTACATCTATGAGGGCATCCCTGAGGATTCTCTCTCTCCCATCCCTGTCAGAAAGCTCGATCTCTGCGCCTATCAGATCCAGGTTGGATGTGATGATGTGGAGATTCTCGATCTCTGTGAGCCGTATTATCTCCCTTATCCCCTTTTGCTGGGAGTAGAGGTCATAGAGGCTCCCGTTAAGGTCGCTCGTATCTATCCCGAGCCCGCTCGTTGAATTCCCCTGCGGATCTGTATCGACCAGGAGGACATGTTTCTTTGAGAGGGCGAGTGATGTGGCTATGTTTATAGCGGTTGTGGTCTTTCCGACACCGCCCTTCTGGTTGGCTATGGCTATCACCCTGCCCATAGAAATAGGTAGACGACCTGCCCTGTCTTTATTAATCTATGCCCCATCCTGGACATACTTGAATCCCTTCTCTATGGATAGTTCTGCCCTTGCAAGTTCCTTGCCAAGATATGCTGCGTGGCTGAGGTCACTGACCCACTTATTCTTGATGATGGTCAGATAGATATCCCTGCTGTTGTCACCCTCTATGACCCTCAGTAGTTTATTATCGTAGGAGTAGTGTTCCACTGTAATGGTCTTGTCCCTCCTTGAAGGGATGATCACAAAGTACCCTGCCTTGTCAAGCCTCACTGATTCAGGGGGGGTCTTCTCTGCCCTTATCAGGGGAGGTCCTGTCTCCCTGGTTTGTTCACCCTGCCTCTTGAACGCCATCTTCAGGGTAACGGTCTTTTTTCGGGGTATGGCCTGCCTTGCAAGCTCTCTGATCCTCTCTGAGAGCTGGTCGGCATCCTCACACCCGATCTGATCATCTATCCTGATCTGCCTCCTGAAGGCATCGACATCCTTCGTGGTGATGTTCTTCAGCACAGGCCGTCTGCCAGGTGAGCCGATGACACGCATATCACCATCCACCCCGTTCTCCCACAGTGAGATCAGCGTCCTTCCGCTCCTGTGCCCTTCAGGGTCCATACCAGCGACTATGAGGAAGTTGATGGCAGGGTTTGTAATGATATTCTTGATGAGTTTATCGATACCGATATTCTCTGTCTCTGTCTTTCCAACAATACACAGCCCCTCGGGCCTGAGGTTAGCGAGCCTCTCCTCAAGCCCTGTGCTTGCAAGCGTTGAGACCGCAACAGGTGCATCCCTGTTGATGATGGTATACTCACCCTTTACAGGTGGCCACGAATCAGAACATACATCAAACTCACAGCTTGTAAGTGTTGACGAGGCAAGTGATGGGAACCTTGATGTAAGGAGGTTCATGGCCTCTGGTGGGATGCAGTATTTACATTTGAAACAGGCATACTCCTGTGGTTCAAGCTCTTCTATCCATCTGTTCACGGCCTCAAGGAGTTCATCAGCATCCTTCATCTTGAGTGTGGGGAGGGCCTCTTTGAGGTTCCTCAGTGTCCCGTGCATACAGCCGCACTTCCTGCATTTGGACAGCCGCATCCCCCTCTGGATCTCTGAGTGGACTTCCTTGAAAGGGGATTCCATGGTAGATTTATTATGTCCAATAATCAGGGAAAACTTCAACAGCGCCTAACCCTTGGTCATCTGTGTCTCCTGACCCCCACCTTGTCACAATACATACTGATCCTGCATCGACTGCAGAACGGAGAGAGTGGCTTGCATATCCCCTGACCAAAGGCAACAAGCAGGCCGTTTATCTCACGCCAGTATCTCCTTGGTAGCTTCTTTCTCAAGGCGAATTCGGTCTCCTCAGGCGTCTCTGTCTTCACATAGCCCCACCTGTTTGTGATCCTGTGGACGTGTGTATCAACACATATCCCATCACCCCTGTATCCAAGGGTTATAACGAGGTTTGCCGTCTTCCTCCCAACACCTTTAAGCCTCAGCAGCTCATCCAGCTTATCAGGGACCCTTCCATTGTATCTCTCCACAATCACCCTGCTCAGTTCCCTTATCCTCCTTGCCTTGACACGATAGAAACCCACAGGGTATATGGCCCTTTCGATCTCCCTGATACCAAGCTCTGCCATATCCTCAGGGTGTGAGGCAAGCCTGAAGAGCCTCTCAGAGGCATCACCTGTTGTCCTGTCCTGTGTCCTGAAGCTCAATATACAGGAGATGAGTATCCTGAACGGGTCACTGGAGTGGAGCCTGGCCATCTTCTCAAGCCATGGCACATTCAGCTCCCTGACCTGTCTCTTCAACAGTGGCCAAGCCTTTCTGAGGGACTGGTTATCCATATAAATATAAGGGGGCTATCTTCTTCGCCTGACAGAGGTTGTTGAGGCCTTCTTTTTGGCTGTTTTCTTTGAGCCTGTCTTTGGCTTCTTAGAGGCGGACTTCTTTAAGGAGACCTCCTTCTCCCTGACCTGTTTGAGGGCCTTTGGCAGCATCCTCTCAAGGATCTCGCAGAGTTCAAGGGCGTTCTTTGGTGCGTGGCCGTAGGCATCGTTATTGAAATACATATATACATCCTTACCATCCTTGAGGTATGCCTTTATACGGTTCGCATCCCTCTTCAACTGCTCGGTGGTGTAGTCTGTCATATAGTTTCCGCCCTCACCATGTCTCCGGATATACACGAAGTCAGCGGTCAGCGGGAGCTCGTCTATAAACTCCGGCCAGTCAGCCATACATGCCGCTGCATTATATTCGCTCAGAAGTTTGAACACACTCTTGCATATCCAGCTCTTGTTTCTGAATTCAAAGGCGTGCCTGACAGGGTATGACTTCAGGTATTTGAGGAAGTTTTCAAAGTTCTTGAGGTTCAGCCTTAGGGTGGGGGGTAGCTGCCAGAGGACGACCTCAAACTTCTCCTTCAGTGGTGCTGTCAGATTGAAGAAGGTTGACAGTGGTAGCTCAACATCCTTGAGTTTCTTTATATGGGTGATGAAACGGCTCCCCTTGAGGACGAATGTAAAATCAGAGGGTGTCTCCAGATACCATCGCTCAAATGCCTCCTTCTTGAGGAGCCTGTAGAATGTGACATTCAGCTCCACGGTCTTAAACCTCTGGGCATAAAAGGAGAGCCACCCCTTATGGGGTAGGTGTTCAGGATAAAAGTTACCACGCCACGAATCGTATAAAAACCCGCTACACCCTATCCTGTACTTCGTCATCCCATCATAAGTATACTATGAAATTTGAAAAATAGGAATAATCCCTATTCGATCACCCCTCCCCCCACAACCACATCCCCACTGTAGAAGACGGCGCTCTGTCCAGGGGCTGGTGCCCACTGTGGCTCATCAAACTCCACAAGCACCCTCTCTCCATCAAGCGGGAATATCATCGCCGGTGTGTCCGCCATTGTTGAGCGGATCTTGACCGAGACCCTCATGGGGCCTGACAGGGAGTCCACTGATATCCAGTTTAAATCCCTGACACGGATGGTCTTCTTAAAGGCCCTCTCCCTCGGGCCTGCTATAATCCTGTTATTTTCCGCATCGATCGCGATCACATACAATGGTTCCTTTGATGGTATATTCAGTCCCTTCCTCTGACCCACTGTATAGAATGCGATACCCTTATGCACGCCTAACACCTCGCCATTGATATCAACAACCTGCCCCTCCCTCAACACATCCTCACTGAAGTGCCTTATAAAGCCACCATAGCCGTCCTCACCAACAAAGCATATCTCCTGACTCTCGGCCCTCAGGGCATTCTCAAGCCCTGCCTCCCTCGCGATCTCCCTTGTCCTGTCCTTTGTCAGCCCTCCAAGGGGGAAGATGGTCTTTGATAACTGTTCCTGTGTCATTACATACAGGACATATGACTGGTCCTTCCTCTGGTCCTGTCCCTTCATAAGGAGGAATCTCTCCCTGGCCTGTGATCCATGGGACGGGCCTTTTATCCTGGCGTAATGGCCTGTTGCGATCATCCCTGCGCCCAGCTCCCTCGCCTTCATCAGGAGGAAGTCGAACTTTATGTGCCTATTACAAAGGATGCACGGGTTGGGTGTCAGGCCCGAGACATAAGAGTTGCAGAACTCCTCGATCACATATCTATAAAATGCATCCCTGACATCAACGACATGATGTTCTATCCCTATCCTCCTTGCGATAGCCTTTGCGATCTCGATCGTCTCGACAGAGCAGCACCTGTTTGCACCCTCAAGCCCCCTCCTGTCCCATAGCTGGAGGCTGAGGCCAACAACATCATAACCCTGCATCTTGAGTAGATACGCAGATACAGAGGAGTCAACGCCTCCGCTCATTGCAACAACAACCTTCATAATATTAATAATAACATACATTATGATCCACAGATCCCCTCCTTGTCCCTTTCGTAACCATGGGTGTTTATGTTATATTTCTATGTGGAAAAGAGGATCATTGGAGACTCAAGGAGATACCTTATAAATACCTATAATCGTGCCCCCATTGTGCTGATCAAGGGGAGGGGTGCGAGGGTATGGAACTCTGAAGGTAAGGAGTTCCTTGACTTTGTAGGCGGTATAGCGGTAAATTGCCTTGGCCATTGTCATCCCAGGGTGGTGGTGGCGATCCAGAAGCAGGCCCAGAGGCTCCTCCATGTCTCAAACCTCTATTATATAGAACCTCAGGTCAGGCTCGCCCGTCTGTTGGTCGAGAACTCCTTTGCGGACAGGGCCTTCTTCTGTAATTCAGGTGCAGAGGCGGTTGAGGCTGCGATAAAGCTCGCTCGAAAGTATGCAAATGACCATTATGGCCCTGAAAGATACGAGATTATAACAGCCTATAACTCGTTTCATGGAAGGACAATGGGCGCACTGAGCGCAACAGGACAGGAGAGGTTCAAGAAGGGGTTTGAACCATTGTTGCAGGGGTTCAGGCACGTGCCCTTTAATGACATAGACGCCCTTAGAGAGGCCATAACAGCCAAGACCTGTGCGGTGATGCTCGAGCCCATACAGGGAGAGGCAGGGGTGAGGGTTCCATCAGATGACTATCTCAGGGATGTGCGTCAGTTGTGTGATGAGAAGGGGATACTGCTGATCCTTGACGAGGTTCAGACAGGGATGGGCAGGACAGGCAGGCTCTTTGCCTATGAGCATTTTGGCATAGAGCCTGATATAATCTGTCTCGCAAAGGGCCTTGGAGGAGGGGTCGCTATTGGTGCGATACTTGCAAGGGAGAAGGTGGCAGAGTCATTCCAGCATGGGAGTCATGCCTCAACATTCGGTGGTAACCCCCTTGCATGTGCTGCGGCAGTTGCGACCATTGAGACGCTCATAGAGGATGGGTTTATACTGGATAACTGTAATCGTATGAGTGAATACCTTATGGAGGGTCTCAGGAGGATCAAAAGGGAGTTCCCATCGATCGTTGCAGATATAAGGGGCAAGGGATTGCTTATCGGCATGGAGATAACGAAGAATGGTGGCCCGATAGTTGAGAGGTGTGCAGAGAGGGGCGTGCTGATAAATTGTACAGGAGGGAATGTCCTCCGTTTCACCCCCCCATTGACCATAACAGAGAGGGAGATCGATCGTCTCATAGAGGTCCTTGAGAATGTCTTTGAGAGGGTCTGAATAAAGGGGTTTTGATCCATGAAGAGAGACTTCCTCACAGTGCTTGACCTTTCAAAGGAGGAGACAGAAGACCTCCTCAACCGTGCGATCAAGATGAAGTCCTCACAGGGGATGTCAGGGTGTCCTCTGATAGGTAAGAGTATAGGCCTGCTCTTTGATAAGGCCTCTACAAGGACACGCATATCATTCCAGACCGGGATATATCAATTGGGTGCACAGGCGATATATATAAATGCCAACGAATTACAGCTTGGGAGGGGGGAGACCATAGAGGATACTGCAAGGGTCCTCTCAAGATACCTGAGCGCTATAGTGATAAGGACATACTCCCACGAGACCATAGAGAGGTTCGCAAAAGAGGCAACCATCCCTGTAATCAATGGCCTTACAGACCTCCACCACCCATGCCAGGCCCTTGCAGATATGATGACCATCCTTGAGAAGAAGGGCAGGCTGGAGGGTATAAAGATGGCCTACGTGGGTGATGGTAATAATGTTGCAAATTCATTGATTGAGGCCTCTTCATTGACAGGTATACACCTGACACTCGCATGCCCTGATGGTTATGGGCCTGACAGGACGATATATGAAAGGGCCGCCTCAATCAATGCCGATATCAGGGTCATGAGCTCACCCGAAGAGGCGGTAAGGGATGCCGATGTTGTGTATACCGATGTCTGGGTGAGTATGGGACAGGAGGGGGAGGCCAGCATGAGGGAGGAGGTATTCAGGGAATATCAGGTGAACAGGAGGTTGCTCTCACTCGCAAGGCCTGATGCCATTGTGATGCACTGTCTTCCTGCCCACAGGGGCAAGGAGATAACGGACGATGTCATAGATTCATCCCAGAGCGTTGTTTTTGATCAGGCCGAGAACAGGCTCCATACCCAGAAGGCACTCCTTGAGATGATTGTAAGATGAGACCCCTTATGCTCATAGTCCTTGACGGCTGGGGTGTGGGTAGAGACCCGGCGGTGGATGCAACCAGGCTTGCAGACATCCCCTTTTACAGGGGTCTGTTAAAGGACTATCCCAACACGATACTTGAGTGCTCTGGTGAGGCGGTTGGACTGCCTGAGGGCCAGATGGGGAATTCAGAGGTGGGTCATCTGAACCTTGGTGCAGGGAGGATCGTCTATCAGGACTTTGCAAGGATCAATAAGGCAATAAAGAATGGTGAATTCAAAACGAATCCTGCACTCATCAGGGCCATGGATTCAGCAAGGTCGAACAACAGGGCCCTCCACCTCCTTGGACTCGTCTCTGACGGTGGTGTACACAGCCACATCAAACATCTATATGCACTTATAGATATGGCCATTGAGTCAGGTGTTGAAAGGATATTCATACACGCGTTTATGGATGGAAGGGACACCCCTCCGAAATCAGGTATAGAGTATATAAGAGGGCTTGAGGAGTTTCTAAGACAGAGGCCATCCGCAAGGATTGCCACGGTCTCCGGGAGATACTGGGCGATGGACAGGGACAAGAGGTGGGAGAGGATAGAGAAGGCGTACAGGGCGATTGTGCATGGCAACGGGAGGATCGTGGGTTCGGCCATAGAGGCGGTGGAGGAGGGGTATAGAAAGGGGGAGACTGATGAGTTCATCACCCCATCTGTAATCTACAACAATTCTGAACCAGTGGGCAGGATGAGGGATGGAGACTCTGCAATATTCTTCAACTTCAGGGCAGACAGGGCAAGGGAACTGACAAGGGCATTGAATGACAAGAATTTCACCCATTTCCTGAGGGGGAATGCCCCGAGCCTGAGCTCATATGTGACCATGACCCTTTATGATGAGACCTTCACATTCCCTGTTGCCTTCCCTCCTGTCCAGCTCAAGAATATCCTGGGCGAGATCCTCAGTAAGAATAGACTCAGACAGCTCAGGATTGCGGAGACAGAGAAATATGCCCATGTCACTTATTTCTTTAATGGTGGAGAGGAGAGATCCTTCCCAGGTGAAGACAGGTGCCTTATCCCCTCTCCAAAGGATGTGCCCACATACGACCATAAGCCAGAGATGAGCGCCTATGAGGTGACAGAGGAGGTTATAAGGAGGATAGACAGTGGTATGTATGACTTCATCCTCCTTAACTTTGCCAATCCTGATATGGTCGGTCATACAGGTGTTATGAGGGCTGCCATAAGGGCGTGTGAGGTGATCGATGAGTGTCTGAAGAGGATTGCACAGAAGGTTATGTCCACAGGCGGTATGATGATAATAACGGCTGATCATGGAAACTGTGACGAGATGAAGAGCAATGGCCATCCTCATACCGCGCATACAATGAATCCTGTCCCATTCATAATCCTGAAGAAGGGCCTCAGGCTGAGGGAGAGGGGGATTCTTGCCGATGTTGCACCCACCATACTTGAGATAATGGGCATAGAAAGGCCTGATGAGATGACAGGCAGAAGCCTCATACTCGGTGATGGTTGAGAGATTGCTGGACATCCTCTTCCCGCAGTCATGCCCCATCTGTAGCGCATCCTCCATCAACCACAGGATAGCACCTATATGCCCTGAATGCTGGCAGGCCATCTCACCATACAATGGCACCATGTGCAGGCGGTGTGGTAGGCCCATTGTCTCCGGTGCTGCGACCATGTGTGGCGACTGCCTCAGGGATGAACCGCCCTTCACATATGCAAGGGGCTATGGGCTGTATCGTGGAGGTTTGGAGGTGGCGATAAAGGAGATGAAGTATCATGGTATAAAGAGGCTCTCCTCGCCACTGGCAGAGTTACTGCTGAGGCTTCCCATGCCATCTGTTGATGTGATCATACCCGTGCCATTACATGGAAGGAGGCTTAGGCAGAGGGGGTTTAACCAGTCTGCATTGATTGCAAGGTATGTGTCAAAGGGCCTTGGGAGGCCACTTCTGGTGAATTCCCTGGTGAGGACGAGGGATACGTTACCACAGGCAGGCCTATCGGCGAATGAGAGGAGGAGGAACATAAGAGGGGCATTCAGTGTGAATGAGAGAGGGCTGATATATAAAAAGAGGATAATGCTCATAGACGATGTGATGACAACAGGGGCAACAGTGATGGAATGTTCAAGGACACTTAAAGAGGCTGGCGCAGGTGATATCTATGTGTTCACCCTTGCCCTGAGTTCGCCATCCTTATGATCCTGTAGAGCAATTCTGCAGAGCACTCCTGGGCAACATCGGTATCGGAGAATCCATTGATTACAAGGTCAGCCTCTATATCTCTCAGTATGTAAGGACAGCAGAATCCCAGGACCACAGAACATCCAGAGGCCTTGACGGCCTTATTTAATAAAGACAGCAGCCTCCTGCTCAACCATGCCCTTCCCTTAAAGCCTGATATCCTTGAGAAGACGGCTATAATCAGCGGTCTGCGCGAGATGGGCCTGAGGATCGAGCCCAATCCATCCCTATGGTTATTATCAACATAGATAAGCCTGAGTCCTGGGATGTACCTCCTGATAGAATGATAGAGGGGACTGCCTGAGCCAAGGTTGTCGTCATCGATCACAAGCATGGTGGTCTCTCTGGAGAGGACCTTCTTGATATCTGAAGGCGGCTGGGCCCTGATCTGTATGGACTTCCTGGTGATACTCCGTGATAGATCCATGTGCACCTTTTTACCAATATGACGGATATCCACGGGCTCAATCCTCATCCTCTTCTTCACCATGATGACCCTGTTGAATGCCCTCTCTATATGGGGCATGAGGGACTTCCCATCCTTATAAAGCACATCCATTACCCTTTCAGGAGATTCGGGATGGAGTATCAGATCAATGCCTGCCTTGAGTGCCATGGAATACGCATCATCACCCTGGTCTTTTACCGCCTTCATATTCATGGCATCCGTTATCACAAGCCCCTTGAACCCCATCCTCCTCTTTAAAAGCCCTGTCACCACCCTCTTAGAGAACGGAGAGATGGTCTCATCAATTGCAGGAACCACTATGTGGCCCACCATCACCATCCCCACACCTGCCTCTATCGCTGCCCTGAATGGATAGAGCTCTACATTATGCAGCCTCCTCCTATCAGTCTTTACAATCGGGACAGCAAGGTGGGAATCGACAGAGGTGTCACCATGTCCTGGGAAATGTTTTACACATGCCATAATACCGTGCCTCTGAAGCCCTTTTATATATTCCTTCACAAACCAGCCTGCCACCTCTGGCCTGTCAGAGAATGCCCTTGTGCAGATTATGGGGTTTTCAGGGTTTGTGTTTACATCAGCTACAGGGGCGAGTATGAGGTTGATCCCGACCGCCTTTGCCTCGATCGCAATCGCATCTATGACATCCCTTAACAGACTCACATCCTCTCTGCTATTTCTATCAATGGCTGATGCGATCGCCATTGGAGGGGGGAAGGTGGTCCCGCCCCTTATCTGCTGACCAAGTCCCTGTTCAAGGTCAGAGGCTATAAAGAGCGGGTATTCTGCCCCTTTCTGGAGCCTCCTTATTCCATCCCTCACCTCCCTTGCATCCCCACCAAAGATGATAAACCCGCCTATGCCCTCTCTTACGAGGGACTGATAGTATCTGAAACCCCTGCTGATCTCATCACCATCAAGCCTTGCAATTATGAGCTGTGCTATCTTCCTCTTATCCATCTAAAGTGACCTGATAAACTCCATGACAAGCATCTGACAATTTTTTGAGGCAGTCTGCTGATCCCATCCCCTCCGGTCCCTCGTGCCTGCTATATTACTTATGCCCCTTATCTCAAGCAAGGGGAGGTTATAGATTCTGCATACATGGGCAACGGCAGCACCTTCCATATTCTCACATATGGCATTGAACCACCTTCCCACCTCGGCTGCCCTTTCTGGTGTGCCTGAGACAGATGATAGGGTGATGAAAGGGCCCTGTTTGACCCTTATCCCTTCAAATGATGAGCCTAACGATATGGCCTTTTTAACGAGTCGTTTATCAAGGGGGAATTCATTAAAATACCTCTTACCACCTTTCCTCAGGATGGGTATGTCTATCTCCTCCATCCCCCTTAATGAACCATACACCCCTTCATCGCCGTATATCTCCTTTGAGGCGATGGCGATGTCCCCTATCTCAATACCTGAACCAGGATAGGCACCACCAATACCGCACAATATCACAAAAACCAGGGAGAAGTGTTCCATGAGCAGGGTTACAGAATGTGCAGCATTCACCTTGCCGATCCCTGTATTAAGCAGGATCACATCATGGGCTGATAATTCACCTTTATAGGCTATTTTGCCTGTTATAGAGAGCCTCTTGAGATTACTGACCTTTGCCTTGACCAGTGATAATTCATCAGGAATGGATGAAAGGATCGCAATAGGTCTCTTATTAATATCTTTCATATCTTACAAACTCATCCACATCCCTCCTGAAGGCCCTTGGAAGGAGTGTAACACCTGATCTGAGATAACCAACAGCTATCAGCATGGGGATGACCTTATCATCAGGGATGTCAAACTCCCTTTTCACGCATTCCTCATCAAATCCATCCATGGGATGGGTTTCAAGACCAAGGCCCTTTGCAGCGATCATGAGGTTCATGGCAAATAGTGAGGTGTTCTTTACTGCAAATAACCTCCTCTGTTCACTTTCAGGGGTGCCATAAAGGTTATTTGCCATCTCCTTATATGTCTCTCTCATTTCGGGGCTCATGTATCCAAGCCTCTGCCAGCTGTCGAGCATCCTCTCGATATTCTCTTCTTTTGCCATCGGATCGGCAATGATTATCAATACAGCAGATGCCTCCTCCACCTTGGGCTGATCAAAGGCACACCTTCTTAATGCCTTTTTCTTTTCGGGGTCTTTCACAACAACCACCTTCCATGGCTGAAGATTGAATGATGAAGGCGCAAGATTGGCGAGCTCAAGTAACTCCTTTAAAGTAGAATCAGGGATTTCTCTTCCTGCTTCAAAAAAGTTTATAGAACGCCTCTCCTTTATTGCCTGTATGACATCCATGATCCCCCCTTAAATCTCATGCTGGAAGACACAAGTTTTTGTTAACATCCTTATATCACTACTGTCCGCTTAAAATAGAGAGTGTTGTAAGTCAGGTTCTCTCGCCTTGGAAATATTGTAGTGTCTACAAGAAAGCAAGTCAATAAGACTGA
>Ga0180893_193_pt1 | contig 25440 bp, 30 predicted proteins | sample Deesub1362A_J573_FD_124286 | JGI IMG/M metagenome (GOLD analysis project Ga0180893, IMG submission 124286) | Nitrospirae bacterium JdFR-81 | reverse complement strand
GGCCAAGCCTATAGAGATGTTAAAGGGAATATCTTACGCGGACAATATTTTGATCGAACCAGTAGCCCATTTCGCGGACAGTCAATTTTGATCTAACACGCCACCGGCTCTTAGAAGACCATCCAGGGCTGTGGGAGGAAGAGCCTCTCATACATCATCAGGGCGAACCTGTCGGTCATCCCTGCTATAAAATCACAGACGAGCCTCTCCTTATCCCCTATATCCTCCTTTGGAAACTCCCTGAAGACCTCCTCAGGATGTTTAAGGTAGTAGTTATAGAGGTCATGCAGTATCTTCCGTGCCTTTGTAAACTCCCTCTTTGCCACCTCACTCTCATAGACATTCTCATAGAGGAAGTCCCTCAGGGCATAGGTGAGCCCCTTCACCTCCTGGCTCATCCTTATATGCCTTAGGCCTGTTGAGAGGGATGTGTATATCACATCCTTCACCATTGTATCTATCCTCTTGGCATGGGAGTCTCCAAGCCTCAGGAACTCAGGTGGTATGTGCGACTTCTTGATAACACCAGCCCTCATCGCATCATCAAGGTCATGATTCACATAGGCGATAACATCCGAGACCCTCACAACCTGTGCCTCAAGGGTCTCGGCCTCTGTAGATGTGAATATCTCTCCCCTGCCCTTTGAATGCCTGAGTATCCCCTCCCTCACCTCATGTGTAAGGTTGAGACCCTGCCCATTCTTTTCGAGGACATCAACAACCCTGAGGCTCTGTTCATAGTGGTTGAACCCCCCTGGGTATATCTCCCTCAGGATATCCTCGCCTGCATGACCAAAAGGGGTATGGCCCAGGTCATGCCCGAGTGCTATGGCCTCGGTGAGGTCCTCATTGAGCCTGAGAGCCCTTGAGATGGTGCGGGCTATTTGGGATACCTCGAGAGTATGGGTGAGGCGTGTCCTGTAGTGGTCACCCTTTGGGGCAAGGAAGACCTGGGTCTTGTGTTTCAGCCTCCTGAAGGCCTTGGAGTGGATGATCCTGTCCCTGTCGCGCTGAAAGCATGTCCTTATCTCGCCCTCCCTCTCCTTCTTGAGCCTTCCCCTGCTCTCTGAGCTGAGACACGCATTCGGATGGAGTATACGCCTTTCTATCTCCTCTGTCTGCTCCCTGATGGTCATCACAACCAAACGCCCTTAACCCCTGACCCCCATCACCCCTTTCTGCCCTCAATGAGCACCGCGTCCTCAAGGGGTTTCACCTTTATGCGTGTAAACCCTGAGCCCCTGAGCCATCCCTTCATCTCTCGGGGTGTGTAACACCTTCCTGCCTCTGTGTTAACGAGCATGTTCACTGAAAAGAGTGCACTCTGTAAAGGGGCTGTCCTCTGCTCATTGATGAGGAACTCCTGTATGGCGATCACCCCAGAAGGGTTTAATGCCCTCCTGCACTTCCTGATGATCCTTATACACTCCCTGTCTGAATATGCATGGAGTATCTGACTCACCAGGATGAGGTCATATCCATGGCCTATGTCATCACTCATAAAATCGCCCTCCATGTATTCAACGCCTTCAACCCCTGATTCAGCCACCAGCCTCCTTGCAATCTTTATGGCCTCAGGCCTGTCAAAGAGCACCACCTCTATCCCCCTCTTTGCCATCTCCATCGCATATGTCCCCGGACCACCTCCGAGGTCAAGTGCCCTCTCTATACCTTTGAGCTCAAGCATCCCTATAACCCTGTCTGCCTTCAGCCTGGCAATGTCATGCATACCCCTTATGAAGGAGTCAAAGTCCTGTGCCTTCTGGGAAGGGACACCATTCTTCATGACATCGTCAAGGCCTGACCAGTTCCTCCAGAGGACATCCACATGTCTTATGATGTTACCCTGATAATAAGGGCTGTCTGAGACAAGGAAACGCATCGCCATAGGTGTATTCCTGTATTTACCATCCCTCTTCCTGAGGAGCCCGAGCGCTGTCAGTGCGTCAAGCAGTATCTCTGTGGCACGCCTGTCTGTCCCTATCCTCCTGGACAGCCAACCTGCTGTCCTCTCTGACCTTAGATGGTCAAACACCCTGTAGTTGTTTGCCGTAAGGAGGACCCTTGCCTGCTGAAAACCAGACCATATCCTCCTCAGCTCCCTTGCCTGTTCGTTGATACCCATTCATCCTCCTCCTTGTGTAATGACCTTTTTTACAGTCCCATCTTCCTCAGTGCCTCGTCAGCCGAACTCCTTGGCTGGGGCGCATCCTCTGGCAGATAAAGCATCACCCCGCCCTTAACAGGCCTTATCACGATCTTCCCCTCCTTTGCAAGCCTGTTTGTAACCTCAACGGGGTTCTCACCATCAAAATACTTCTTGAATGCCTCGTTAAATCCGGAATACACCGAATGGATACCCTTGTATCCATCCTTTCGCAGGCTGACTATTGCCCTCTTTACAAACTCCTCATGACTGAGTTTCTCTGACATGATATGCCCTCCCCTCAGATCAAGATATTTATACACCTGTCTTACTCATGCCTATTGAATCACTTGTCATCCTCATCGTACCTTAAACCCCCTGTATCCCCTAATAACTCAATGGTCTCAGACGGTGGGAGCTCCTGAACATCCCTCAATCGTCTTTCTATCACACGCGATCTCCTTGCTGCATCATCTATAACATTGGCCGTCTCATCCAGCTTCTTCTTGGTCTTCTCAAGGAGCCCGCCAAACTTGCCAAACTCTGTCTTGACAGCTCCAAGCAGTGTCCAGACCTCACTCGACCGCTTCTCAATTGCCAGGGTCCTGAAACCCATCTGCAGGCTATTAAGGAACGCCGACAGCGTTGATGGTCCCACCACATTCACCTTGAAATCTCGCTGTAAACTCTCCATCAGGCTCGTCCTCCTCACAACCTCAGCATAGAGACCCTCAACAGGCAGAAACATGATCCCGAAATCGGTTGTATTTGGAGGATCAATGTATTTATCCCTTATATCCTTGGCACACTTCTTTATCGTGTTTTCAAGGAGTTTCGAGACCTCATCAACCCTTGCCTGGTCTCCTTTCTCATACGCATCCACGAGTGAGTGGTAGTGCTCAATGGGAAACTTGGAGTCTATTGGTAGATATATAAAACCATTGGTATCGTCCCTGCCCGGGAGCTTGATGACATACTCTACAGCCTCCCTGCCGCCCTTCTTGGTGACCACATTCCTTGCGTACTGCTCAGGGGTCAAGATCTGCTCAAGGATCCTGCCCAACTGTATCTCTCCAAGGATGCCCCTGGTCTTCACATTTGACAGAACCCTCTTCAGATCACCCACCCCAACGGCCAGTGCCTGCATCTCTCCCAGGCCTTTATAGACCTGTTCTAATCTATCGCTTACAAGTTTAAAAGACTGGCCCAGCCGTTTCTCTAATGTTGAGTGGAGCCTTTCATCAACCGTCTCCCTCATCTGTTCCAGCCTCCTCGCATTGTCCTCCTGTAATAACCTCAATCTCTCCTCAACAGTGTCCCGCATCCTCTCCAGCCTCTGCTCATTGGACTGTGTAAGCGCAACAAGCTGTTTTGAAAAGGCCTCGAATTGATTGATCAGGGAATCATTCAATGATTTCAAGGACCTGCTCACCTCTTCTCTCAGCTGTCTGGCATTATTGGCAACCTCCTCCCTGTTCCTGAACATCTCCTCCCTTATCGCCCTCTCAAGCCTTTCATTATTCTTCTCAATAGACTGGAGGCTGGACTCTATCTTGAGCAATCTTGTGCTTGAGCTTCGTGCCAGCAACACGAGCAAAAGGACGAAGGAGGCAACCCCGATTATCACCAATACAGTCACCAAAAGCTCGGTCATAATATCAACCTCAAACTAACACATCATAAACTTCAAGCACCCTTGGCCACCTCGGGCGTAACCATCCACTGCACAGACCAGCTCCCGTCATCTGCCCTCTTAAGGGCAAGGATACAACCCATCCTGAAATCAACGATTCCCTTATCCGTGTCTCCATAAAGGAGTAGATCTGCAAGCCTTGCAAGATGCGGAAGGTGACCCACAAGCATGATATCCTCATCCATGTCCATGGTGCGCTTAAACCATATGAATGGATCATCCATCGGCGCAAGACCATCTGTCTGGGAGATGCCCTTCTCGGGCCTGAGGTGCCGTGAGAGGACCTCTGCCGTCTGCAATGCCCTTGTCTTACCACTATGGAATATCTGTGACACCTTAACGCCCACCCTCTCTGCAAAGGATGCAACCCCTTCGATATCAGCAAGGCCCCTATCAGTGAGGCCCCTCTGGGGGTCTTCCTCCTCACTCTTTGCCTCTGCATGCTGAACAAGATAGAGAAGCATGATAGCACCTCCCTACCACAAATTTTTCTTTTATTTTCAATATATTACAACAATTATCTCATGAAACCCTTTAAGTCTGAATCAGAACAACAGGGCCTGCCTCTCGATAAGGCCTCCACCATCAACCCAGGGACTGCAGAACTCCCATGGAAGGTCAGGGTTCTTGCAGCCACAGACCCTCGTGTCCAGTCCATATCTTCTGGCAATGGCCTTGAACCTCCCATAGATGTCCATCCTCAGAGCCTTTGGCAGCAGTCTTGTCCTGGCCGATGTAATAACCCTTTGATAGGGTTGTCCCTGGTAGAGCTTAATAATCCTCCATGCTATGCTTCGTGGGAGTTCATCAAAGAGTCTCATTATCGACGGCCTCATTATGATGGCACTGATGGAGATCTCCCTCACGCCCGATGCCCTGAGCCCCTTAACGAGATGCTCAAACGATCCATCTGAATCAGTGACGCCTGGTATTACAGGGTCAACCCTTACCGATACATCCACACCTGCCTCTACAAGCCTCCTTATATTCCTGAGCCTCAGAAATGGTGTGGCTGAATATGGCTCAAAGAGCCTCTTGTATTCTTCATTAAGGGAGACTATCCCTATCCTTGCCTTTACCCTATCAGGGAACCTCCTGAATAGTCCGATAAAATCATCAGGTATCCTCCCCTTTGTGAGAAAGCTTATACCTATGCCCCTCTCAAGAAGCACCCTCATGCAGGCATATGTGACCTTCAGCACCTCATCCATATCCTGAAAGGCATCAGAGGCCGTGCTGAATGACACCCATAGGGGTATCCTCCTCTTCCTCTCAAGCTCCCTTTCAAGCCTCTCTGCTAAATTCCTGTAAAGATAAACCTCTCCCTTGGGTGGTGCATCAGTAAACCCCCTTGCGTAACAATAAACGCAGGAGTGCATACACCCCCTTGTTATGTTTATGGATGGGACATCCCTCAAACATCCAAAGGCAGGCTGTTTCAATATGGCTGACCTGCGCTCCTCTTTAACTAACCTAATCCCCATGATCCCTGTCATCCTCTGAAATATACCATCTTTCTGCCAGCAAGGTGAAATGGAATCTCTGCCGTATCAACCCACGAGCCCCTTTTGAAGAACCGTGTGTCTGCATAGGCGGTCACAACCTCACCAAAGAACGCGTTACATTCCCCTGCAACCACACACCTCAACACCCTGCACTCAATATATCCTATGCATCCCTCAATAATCGGGGCCCTTACCATCCTGCCAGGGTGATACCTCAACCCTGCCTCTTTGAACTTATCCACATCCCTGCCAGAGGTCCTGCCACAGATCCAGAGTGCCTCAAGCTGTCTCTTTACAGGGATATTTATAACAAACTCCCTTGTCTGTCTGATAAGTGCTGATGTGTGGCTGTCCCTGGACACACAGACAACGACAATCGGTGGCTCATCACTCACAGGCGTGGCCCATGCACAGGTCATCACATTTGGTACGCCCTTCCTGCTTATGCTCGTCAGGAAGAAAGTCATCTTGGGATGAAGAAGGTGATAGACCTCTGAGTTTATCCGTTTAATCATGATCGCCCTCCTCGATTAACTGCCACTCGGCATAACCATCCTTTTTATCCTCAAGCATCCTGCCCCTCAACACAACCCTCTGTCTTTGAGGGTGTGTCTTTATATTAATATAGGCCCTCACAATATTAGCAATAGTGGCCTCCTGAAAGGTGATCTCCGAGCCATCCTGAAGCACGATGGTCGTCCTCAGGTGCCTGTGTCCCTCGGGTATCTCTGCGATGACCTCTCTTATGTCCTCATTTCGAAGGATCATCCCTCAGACCCCTCAGTCTTTGCCTCAGATATATCAGGCACTGAAGATAATCAACAAACGCCCTGTAGAACTTGGCATCATCCCCCTCCAGACTCCTGAGCAGGGTGTCACAGAAGAAGTAGGTGCACCTGAAGGGCCTCCTCCACCTTGGCAGGGAACAACCCTTCTCTGTAAGGTAACGGCATGGATCCGTCTCCTTCAGGCCATTGCTGTCCACCACCTCTACACCAAGGGCACTTAAGAATAAGATATCATCCTCATCATATCTGCCATGTTTATCAATACAGCATACATCCTCACATTGTGGACAGACTATGAGTGTGTGCTTCTCTATAAATGGTGAGACCGCTTCAAATGCCTGTCTGAGTTCATAGGCAAGCTCTTCTTTATTGGACAGACAGGACATCCCTCCCCTCCTCCGGGCCTTTATCTATTTTACAACTCCATGAATATTTTATCAGAAGAGATATACTCAAAAGGCTCTTGTTGATCCTGAGAGCACATTTTTCAGAGACATGACCTCAGCGTATACATAACAGACCATGGCTCGGGGTGGTAGAGGTATGTCCTCCGAACCACCAGACCCCATCTGTTAATCACCATCGAGGCTGCGAGAGGGATATGCTACCACATATTCGCAAAACTGTTTCAGATAGCGGCTGCAGAATATGGAGAATTTTGAATTTAAGACGGGGTTACTCACATAGGCTATGCAACAACCTCTAATATCCTGCTCCTCTTTTCAGGCGGGGTGTCGCCTATCCTGACACCCTCAAGGAATATCCTCTCTGCCATGGAGACGGCCTCCTCCCTTGAGGTGCAGAAGGTGCACAGGACGTCATCCCTGCCCACATAATCACCAACCTTCTTTTCAAGCACGATGCCAGCGGCATGGTCTATATCAGAATCCATCCTCTCCCTGCCTGCACCAAGCATCATGGATGCAATCCCTACCTTCTCTGCATCTATCGCGGTAATAAAGCCTTCTCTATCAGATGTGACCTCAACACTCAGGCATGAATGGGGCAGTAACGAACGCCTCTCCACAATGGCAGGATTCCCCCCTTGAAACTCCACCATCTCGATAAACTTCTTAAGGGCAGAACCGTCCTTTATAAGACCCCTGAGCCTCTCCACAGCCCTGTCAGTCTCCTCTTCCATCCCCACCACCCTGAGCATCATCGCACCAAGATACAGGGTCACCTCAAGGAGGTCGTCTATCTGCCTACCATTCAGGACATCTATACATTCATTCACCTCAATGGCATTCCCGACCGCCATGCCAAGTGGCTCATCCATATCTGTGATCACTGCCACGGTCTTCACACCCATGGAGTTACCTATTTTGACCATCGACCCTGCCAGCGCCCTTGCATCATCGATATCCTTCATAAAGGCACCCGAGCCTGTCTTCACATCAAGGACAAGGCCATCTATACCCTCTGCAAGCTTCTTTGACATTATGCTCGCCGTTATAAGCGGGATGGAATCCACGGTCGCTGTAACATCCCTCAATGTATAGAGCCTCCTGTCAAGGGGTGCCATCTCTTCAGAGAACCCGACCATGACGCAACCGACCCTCCTCAGTCCTTCCTTTATCTCATCATTGGTCATGGTCGTCCTGAATCCAGGGATGCTCTCAAGCTTATCCATTGTGCCACCTGTATGCCCAAGCCCCCTGCCTGTCATCATGGGGACGATAAGCCCTGCCGAGGCCACAAGGGGGGTAAGGATGATGCTCACCTTGTCACCAACACCACCTGTGCTGTGCTTGTCGACCTTTCTGCCAGGGATGTCAGACAGGTCAAGGAGGCTACCCGAACGGAGCATTGTCTCGGTAAGACATCTCGTCTCCTCTCCATCCATCCCCCTGAAGAAGACGCTCATAAGAAAGGCTGACATCTGATAGTCAGGCACATCACCCCTGAGATAACCCTCAAGGAGGAACTCGATCTCCTCCCTCTCCAGGGCATGACCATCCCTCTTCTTCTTTATGATCTCATATACCCTCATGGGGAAGGATCAACCAGCACGGCCTTTAAATCATACACATCAGCCTCCACGATCTCAACATCCACGAGATCGCCTGTCTTTATGGCCCTTTGTTTATCTTCGATCACCACCACACCATCAACCTCTGGGGCATGACTGTAGAGTCTTGCTATCGCCACACCCCTATCAACACCATCGATGATCGCCCTGAACCTCCTGCCTATCAGCTCCCTGTTCTTTGTAAGGGATATAAGGGCCTGACGCCTCATGATCTCATCATATCTCCTCTGCTTCACCTTCTCAGGTATATGGCCTTTAAGCCTGCCTGCGTATGTCCCCTCCTCCCTCGAATATTTGAATACACCGAGCCTATCGAAGCCTATCTCCTCTATGAAGTCAATAAGGTGTTTAAACTCTTCCTCGGTCTCTGTGGGAAACCCAACGATAAAGGTGGTCCTCAGTGCAATGTCAGGGATATCCTGCCTGAGCCTCCTCAGCAGATCCCGATACGCCCTCTTCGTACCGCTCCTGCCCATGAGCCTGAGTATCCTGTCTTCAGAATGCTGGAGGGGGATATCCAGGTATTTAAGTATCCTGTCATTTGTAGCTATAAACCCTATAAGTTCATCCTTGATCCCTGTCGGGTATAGATATAAAAGCCTGATATAGAACTCCCCGCTCAGGGATGTAAGATCCCTTAATAGTGATAGGAGATTATAGCCCTTCAGACCCTTGCCGTAACTGGTGATGTCCTGTGCAATGAGTATTATCTCCCTTATCCCGTTCTTTATATGCTGTTCAGCCTCACTCAATATCACATCAGGCTTAAAGCTCCTGAATCTGCCCCTGATAGAGGGGATAACACAGAATGTGCACCTCTTATCACAGCCCTCTGCGATCTTCAGATAGGCATACGATGAGTTCAAGGTGCCCCTTGCAGCCCCCTCCCCATCTCTACTCTCCTGCCCCCGGCCTTTTGCCAGTTGTTCACAATACTCAACAACCTCCCCCTCTTTACCAACACCCCATATGACGTCTATCTCGGGGATCTCTTTTATGAGCTCCTCTCTATACCTCTCTGCAAGACAGCCTATAACAACCAGCCTCTTTGCCCCTGAACTATTCTTTATCTCTGCAAGCCTCAACACCTCTCCAATGGACTCCTCCTTTGCGTCCCTGATAAATCCACATGTATTCACCACGAGTATATCTGCGGCCCTGGGATCATCCACAACAGGGACACCCCTTGACAGGAGAGACCTGACAAGCCGTTCAGAGTCCACGACATTCTTCGGACAGCCAAGTGTGGAGATGCTCACCCTCATCCCTGGATTATCCTCCCATCGATCATCCTTATAACCCTCATGCACCTTGATGCAAGGGCCTCATTGTGTGTAACCACTATGAATGTTATCTTCCTGTCCCTGTTCAGCGCCAGCATCAGCTCGAACAGCTCTTGGGCCGTCTTTGTGTCCAGATTGCCTGTTGGCTCATCTGCAAGCACCACATCAGGCTGGAGCATAAGTGCCCTCGCAACAGCCACCCTCTGTTGTTCACCACCTGAAAGCTCTCCTGGCCTGTGCGTCAACCTCTCAGAAAGCCCGACCTCTCTTAACAGCCTGTATGCCCTGTCTGTGGCCTCCTGCCAGTCAAGCCCATTAATCAGGGCTGGCATCATCGTGTTTTCGATGGCCGTAAACTCGGGCAGAAGATGGTGAAACTGGAAGACAAACCCTATCCTCCTGTTCCTGAAAGAGGCAAGACCATCGTCATCCAGCCTGAATATCTCCCTGCCGGCGTAAAGGACCCTCCCTGACGATGGTCTGTCGAGCGCCCCGAGGATGTGCAGGAGTGTACTCTTGCCTGCACCAGAGGGCCCCATTATGGCAACCATCTCACCACTGTAGACATCAAGGTCTATGTCCTTCAACACATGGAGGCTCCCTCCCTGGGTAGAAAAGGACTTATTGAGACCTTCTGTCCTTATCAGTGGCTCCACCTTCTTCATCCTTCCCGGGCCTCTTCTCCTTGGCCTTTATGATCTCCTTCAATTCTTTGTATGTCTTCTCCACCCTCTCCTTCTTGCCCATCAGCTCATCAACTATGTCACCAAACTCGACCATCGTCCTGCCTATGTACTCTATCCTCTTGCCTGCCCATTTAAACGGTTCACCGCCCTTCCATACGGCAAGGGCGATGATAAGGATGATGCTGAATACCGTCAGTGTTATTATCCTGAATATAGCCCTAAACATCTGTTATGTAGAAGGACCCCCTTTAATTTTACACCTTTGATCCCATGTTATTCATACCTCAATGGCTCAACAGGGTCGAGCCTCGATGCCAGACGGGATGGATATATCGTGGCGATAAAGCTTATGAGGACAGCGGATACAGAAACGATCAGGAAATTGAAGGGGTCTATCCTTACAGGAAGATAGCTGAGATAGTATATATCAGGTGGGAGGCTTATGAACCTGTATGTCTTGAGGAGCTGGCACAGTATATAACCGCTGACAGTGCCGATCACCGTCCCCACAACCCCTATCACGAGGCCGTGTATCATGAATATAACCATGATCCCCCTTGCCGTTGCACCCATGGCCCTGAGGATGGCTATCTCCCTTGACTTCTCGATCACGATCATGATGAGGTTGCTTATTATATTAAAAGAGGCAACGAGTATTATAAGGGTGAGTATTATGAACATCACTATCTTCTCAAGCTTGAGGGCTGAGAAGAGGTTCCGATTCATCTGTATCCAGTCCCTTGCATAGTATGGTGGGCCGAGCCTCCTCTCTATCTCCTTTGCTATCTCTCCTGCCCTGTATATATCATCCACCTTGACCTCCAGTCCACTCACACCCTCCTTAATCCTGAAGAAGCTCTGCGCATTATGGATATTTATGAAGGCGAGGCTCGAGTCATACTCATACATGCCTGCCTCGAAGTAACCCACGACCCTGTACTTCCTCATCCTGGGTATCATCCCGAGCGGGCCTATCTCTGAAACAGGCGATAATACATCAACCTCGTCTCCATAGAAGAGGCCGAGGTTCCTCATGAGTTCTATACCGACTATGATCCCTGGTGGTGTGGAGTCCATCTTAAGGTTATCAAGCCTCCCTTCCTTAAGGTGCCTCAGGACATCCGTGGTGTATGTCTCCATGTCAGGCTCTATTCCCTTTATAACCACCCCCTGTGCCCTCTGGCCGTGCCTGAGCATCACCTGCCCCACCACAAATGGTGAGGACGCCACCACCCCTGGTATCCCACCTATCACACCCCTTATTGAATCTGCATCCTTTATCGTGCCCTCATAGCTCTGAACAACTATATGGGCATTCACCCCTAATATCTTATTCCTCAGGTCTTCATGAAACCCATCCATAACAGAGATCACCGTCACAAGGGTCATCACACCAAGGGCAACACCAGCTATTGATATAATCGTGTTGATAGAGATACCCCTGAACCTCTTTTTTGATCTAAGGTATCTGATGGCGATAAAGAACTGGTAGGGAAGGCGCATATTTAATTGATTAATCCATCCTTCTTTCTGGTCTCAACTGTGGGAATAATATCACATCCCTTATTGAGGGTGAATTCGTGAGGATCATCACCAGTCTGTCGATCCCTACCCCCTCTCCAGCAGCAGGGGGCATGCCATGCTCCAGTGCCCTTATAAAATCCTCATCCATATAGCCTGCCTCCTCATCACCCATCTGGCGCGCCTCAACCTGTCTGAGGAAACGCTCCCTCTGATCAATCGGGTCATTCAGTTCCGAGAATGCATTTGCAATCTCCCTTGCACCTATAAACAACTCAAACCTCTCGACAAGCCCTGGCTCCTCCTTCTTCCTCCTGGCCAGTGGAGAGAGCTCAACAGGATAGTCCATTATAAATGTCGGCTGTATGAGTTTCGGTTCCACCCTCTCCTTGAATATCTCGTCTATGATCTTTCCATGGCTCGCATTCCTGTCCACATCTATCCCGTTATTGATGACAAACTCCAGGGCCTTCTCCCTATCCTCAAACACCCCCTCATCAACACCCTCCCTTGCCATGGCCTCCTTCATCGTGAGCCTTGGCCAAGGAGGAGAAAAATCTATCACGTCTCCGGCATCACCATAAGGGACCCTTGTGTCCCCGTTCACCTCCTTACAGAGGTGGACCAGGAGCTCCTCTGTAAGGTCCATGAGGTATCTGTAATCCACATAGGCGATGTAAAACTCGAGCATCGTAAACTCGGGATTATGTCTTGTTGATATGCCCTCGTTCCTAAAATTTCTGTTGATCTCATAGATCCTCTCAAAGCCACCCACAAGCAGCCTTTTAAGATAGAGCTCGGGCGCGATCCTGAGATAGAGGTCTATACCCAGGGCATTGTGGTGTGTCTTGAATGGCCTTGCAGTCGCACCACCAGGGATCGGCTGCATCATGGGTGTCTCCACCTCTAAAAACCCCCTCTCGTCAAAGAAGTCCCTTATCGCCTTTATAAGCCTGCTCCGTTTTAAAAAGACCTCCCGCACACCAGGGTTCACGATAAGGTCGAGATACCTCTGCCTGTATCTCGTCTCGATATCCCTCAGACCATGCCACTTCTCAGGCAGGGGTCTGAGGGACTTACACAGGAGTGTGAAATCATGAACCTCGATGGTGAGCTCATTGGTCTTTGTCCTGAAGAGCCTGCCACTGACCCCTATGATATCGCCTATATCGATATTCTTCAGGATGTCATATTTATCACCAAGCACATCCTTCCTGAAATAGACCTGGATCTTCCCGGTGCCATCCTGTATATGGGCGAATGTGGCCTTGCCAAAGCTCCTCAGTGCGATAATACGGCCTGCAACGGTGCAGTCGATCCTCTCATCCTCAAATTCCTCTCCCCTTCTATCCCCATACCTCTGGAATATCCCTGATGCGGTATCCTTCACGTCAAAAGGAACGCCATAAGGCTCGATACCCATCCCTCTGAGCCTCTCAAGCTTCTTCAGTCTCTCCTGCATCAATTCGTTGATCTCTTCCATTGGCCAACCAAGAGCTTAAGATAAAGTAAAAAATTATTCTATCCTCCAGACGCGGGAGGGGACGACCCTTCTCCTGTGCCAGCCTCTGCCTGCCCTTGACCTTATTCTAAAAAACCGGAGAGGATCCTGGTCTTCTCTTCTATCATCCTGTCGATCTCCTCCTGCTTCCTCCTCAACCTGAAGAGCTCGTCTGTAACACTGAAAAGGGTCATGATCATGGCCTTTGAGTGGCTGATATTAGGGGCATGGGTATATATCTCCTTCAGCTTCTTATCAATATACTCAGCAACCCTCTTTATATATGCCTCATCCTCATCGGTCTTGATGGCATACCTCTGCCCCAGTATCTCAACCTCTACCGATCTCATGCTTAGACCTCGATGGATTCAAGCTCCCTTATCAGCTCCTCCACCTGTGACTTCACCATCTCACGCTCGTTATTGAGCCTCTCGATGGTCGTCCTCAGCTTATCAACCTCCTGCAACTCCCTCTTTAATGTATTCAACTCCTCATCCTTCCTGCCAAGGGCCTCTTCAAGCTCACCGATCCTCTCCTTTAAAGACCGGTTCTCCTCGGTCAGGGACTTGATCCTTTCTATAACCTTTACGATCTTCTCCTCAAGCTCCTGTATCTTCTCCACAAATACCCTCCTCCTCTGAAAGATCAGATATAGTATATCAGCATGTAACTTATCAAAAGCAAATGAAAAAGTAAAGACCACCCTATAGCCTACCCAAGACCCTTCAGGGGAAGCCCGTATAGCCTCCTGTACTGCCAGTAGCTCTTCAGGACCTTCTTCACATACCTCCTCGTCTCCTTATACGGGATGTCCTCGATAAACTCGTCGATATCAACAACCTCTGTACCTTTGTTAAGCCATCTCCTGACCGCATTCTCACCTGCATTATAGGCAGCGATAGCGCAGGGCAGGGCATTAAATTCTTTTATAAGCCTGGAGAGGTAGCCTGAGCCTATCAGTATATTATTCCTCACATCCATAAGCCCATTCCTCTTAACATCCCCTGCATCCAGCCCATCCAGTGCCCTTAAGAGCCTCTCTGCTGTCTGCGGCATCAATTGCATAAGGCCCAATGCACCTGCCCAGGATACCGCCTCTGGATCGAACCTGCTCTCCTCCCTTATAAGCGCAGCTATCAGATAGGGATCGAGGCCGTATCTCTTGGAGGCGGTCCTTATCACCTTCCAGTAACCAAGTGGATATGAGAACACAAGATACTCATCACCCTCCTTCTCTTCATTGAGGGCTATAACGGTCTTATAATCCCCCACCCTCTCTGCCATCCCGCAGAGATAGAAGAATTCATCCCTCGTCCTGACCCTTGATATGGCATCCCTTATCTCCCTCGATGCCCACTCCCTCATCCCGAGGATGGTAAGGGCCTCTATCCTGTCATACACCTCGCCATCCGGTTTTTTAAAAGATGGGGATACCCTTACAGTTGTGGCGGCTGCCCTGGCCTTAGGATATCTGAAACCTATGAGATATCCGTAGTAGAGATTATCTATAGAACGCCTGTTGGCCTGATGGAACCTGTTTGTCCCGCATTCCCCTGACACCCTCTCGCAGGACCTCAACCACCAGTAGAGATACTTATTGTATGAGATGCTGTCTCGGTATCCCTCCAGCAATCTTGAGAAATAGCCCTGTGCCTTATCATAATTGCCTGCAAGATAATGCATCCACCCAAGTGCCCACAAAGCAGCCTCCTGTCTCTGTGGGAACATCTCCATGAGCCTCTTGTAACCCCCTTCTGCCCTCTCTATCTCCCCCCTCCTCCTGAGGTCATCTGCCGAGATAATAAGGAGCTCGGCAAGATACCTGTCCCCTGGATATTCCCTCTTGAACCTCTCCACAGCCTCTTCAAAGCCCTTCCTATCATCCATCCTGTAGAGTGACCTTGCCTGCCAGTATAAGGCCCTGCTCCCTTTGACCTTCCTGAAACTCTCAACAGCCATGTCATACTCTTTTAATCTGAACCAGCATCTCCCGATCTCAAATATAACCTCATCCCTCTGTTCATCATCAACGAGCGTCATCGCCTTCTCATAGGTGGCTATTGCTGCATGATAGTCACGATTATCAAAGAGGTTCTCGGCCCTTGCAATCAACTCGTCCTTTGTAAAGACATCCGCCCTTAACCCCTTCAGCTCGATCAGGGCCTCCTCTGCAAGATCAAGGGCATTAATATAGATATCCTTGAAGACCCTTATAGCAAGGGCCTTCCTCCCGCTCTCCTTATAGAGTGTTCCAAGCAGAAACCTCGATCCCATATCCTCAGGATACTCATTCACATATCTGGACAACACCCTTATAGCCTCATCCTCCCTCTCCGCGGCAATCAATGCATTGAACTCCACCCTCTCTGCGTCCTGCCTTAAAAGGGGATTTCTTATCGCCCTTGCTACCCCTATGGCCCCTTCATATCGCCCATATGATAGATATAGCCTGGCAAGCAGGATCGAGGCATAATCACCGAGCAGGGGATATGCCCTTATACTCTTCTTGAGAAGATCCTCTGCCTTTTCAAAAGAACCCTCTTCCATATATAGCCTTCCAAGCAAGAACATCGCCTCTGGCCGATCCCCCTGCCTGAGGAGCAGATATTCTGCATCCTCATATAACCCTTCATTAATGAGCCTGCTGGCTTCCTTCAGGTCATCAGACAACCCTCCATAGGCATTACAAAAGAAGGCAGTTTGAGAAAGGATGAGGATGACAGCAAACAGGAAGGTCCTTATAGGTGAAGAAGGATGCATAGACTATATTAACTTAAAACCAGTGGACAGGCAACGGTGAAATGCGACGGGCAGTCTACGTAATGAAGGTGATCGACCTTTACCAACTACTTAACTGTGCATCGGAGTGCCTGGAGGCGGCGGCCGGATTCGAACCGGCGGATAAAGGTTTTGCAGACCTCTCCCTTAGCCACTTGGGTACGCCGCCAACTGCTATACACACCTCCGACTTTGAGACTCAACAATTACTGGAGCGGGCGACGGGATTCGAACCCGCGACCCCAACCTTGGCAAGGTTGTGCTCTACCAGCTGAGCTACACCCGCAAAAAGAAACAACGTTAAAACCGGGATAAAGACCCTTTTTATTTTTAACTTTTGGCCCCTCTATGGGTTATAATACTAAATGTTTTACCCCGATTTCAAGGAATTCAAGAGGCGCTCAAAGGAAGGCAACCTCATCCCTGTATACAGGGAGATCCTTGCTGACCTCGAGACACCCCTCTCTGCCTTTCTCAAATTAAGGGGCAGAGAGGGCTTCCTGCTTGAGAGTGTTGAGGGCGGGGAGAAATGGGCAAGATACTCCTTCCTCGGCTGTAACCCATCCATGACCATTGAGGGGAGGGGCAGGAGTGTCATCATAAAGAGGGGCGGCCATAAAAAAAGGATGGATTTCAAGAATGACCCCCTTGAGATCGTGGCTGCGGAGTTAAAGAGGTATAGACCTGTGGTTACCCCCGGGCTTCCGAGGTTCTACGGGGGCTTTGTGGGTTATATCGGATACGATGTGGTGCGTCATTTCGAGAGACTGCCTGACATGGGGCACAGGGGCCTCAACCTCCCTGACCTCTACCTCATGTTTACAGATACATTGATTGTGTTTGATAACCTGAGCCAGACCATGAAGGTGATCTCAAATGCATATGTGGAGGATGAACCTTCTGTTGCCTATGATAATGCCTGCAGAAAGATCGAGCGGATAGTCAAAAGGTTGAGATCAAGGATCGTCCGTCCAGAGGCGACCATCTGCAAGCCTTCCAGCATAACCTCGAACTTCACAAAGAGGGACTTTCTGAAGGCCGTAAAAAAGGCGAAGAGGTATATAATGTCAGGAGACATCATCCAGGTGGTCCTATCACAGAATTTCAGGCGCAGGACGAGTGCCAACCCTGTAAATGCCTACAGGGCATTGAGGGTGATAAACCCATCACCATATATGTTTTATCTTGATACAGGGGAATGTGTACTTGCAGGCTCTTCACCGGAGATATTGGTCAGGCTTGAGGATGATATCATCGAGCTCAGGCCCATCGCAGGCACAAGGAGGAGGGGCGAGACCCCTGACGAAGACCTGCACCTTGAAAGAGAACTTAGGTCGGATCCAAAGGAGATAGCAGAGCACATCATGCTTGTTGACCTTGGGAGGAACGACATAGGAAGGGTTGCAGAGATAGGGACGGTCAGGGTTACAGAACTGATGACCGTGGAGAGATACTCCCATGTGATGCACCTTGTATCCAATGTGGTCGGAAGGCTTGAAAACGACAGGGATGCCTTTGACCTCCTGAGGGCCACATTCCCTGCAGGGACCGTGACAGGCGCACCAAAGATAAGGGCCATGGAGATAATAGAGGAGCTTGAGCCCACAAGGCGCGGGCTGTATGCAGGGTGTGTCGGATACTTCGGTTTTTCAGGGAATATGGATATGTGTATAACCATAAGGACTATAATATTCAAAGGCAGGAATGCCTATGTGCAGGCAGGTGCAGGGATAGTGGCTGATTCAGAACCCGAAAGGGAATACATGGAGACGGTGAACAAGGCAAAGGGGATGATAAAGGCGATAGACATGGCAGAGAAGGGCCTGGTCTGAAGGGGAGCGAGGATATGCTGTTGATGATAGACAATTATGATTCCTTTACCTACAACCTCGTCCAGTATCTTGGCGAGCTTGGAGAGGATATAAGGGTCTTCAGGAATGACAAGATAACCATACCCGAAATAGAGGCGCTAAACCCAGAAAGGATCGTTATCTCACCAGGGCCTTGCACACCAAAGGAGGCTGGTATCTCGGTCGATGTGATAAGGCACTTCACAGGAAAGGTCCCGATCCTTGGTGTATGTCTTGGCCATCAATCAATAGGTGCGGCCTTTGGAGGGGAGATAGTAAATGCACCAAGGCTTATGCATGGAAAGACATCCATGATACACCACGACGGAAAGACTATATTCAAAGGACTACCAAACCCCTTTGAGGCCACAAGGTATCATTCCCTTGTCATAAGACCCGAGACCCTGCCCGACTGCCTTGAGGTCACTGCATGGACTGATATGGGCGAGATAATGGGCGTTAGACATAAAGAACACAGGGTTGAGGGGGTGCAGTTTCATCCTGAATCCATACTCACAAAGGTTGGAAAAGACCTCCTGAGAAACTTCCTGAAGCTCAAATAGCCGTCCATGACCGATATCCTGAAGATATCCCTTGTCCTGCTGATAATAATCCTGCTCCTCAAGAAAAAATGGGGCCTTGGGCCTGTCATGGCCATATCCTCTGTAATACTCGCCGTGCTCTACGGGTTTAGGCCTCATGATCTTCTCAACGCCATCATAAGGGCACTGGTGGATAAGACAACAATAAAACTGATGCTGGCCCTCACATTGATAAGGATCTTTGAGAATGTGATGAGGAAGAGGGGGATTATGCAGGAGATGATGGACTCGTTCAAAGGGATGGTCAGGGACAGGAGGATAATAATGGCCTCCATGCCAGCGATAATAGGGCTCCTGCCTTCCATGGGAGGGGCCCTATTTTCAGCCCCAATGGTTGAGGAGGCATCCAAGGGGGTGGATATAAGCCCTGAGAAAAAGGCCTTTATAAACTACCTGTTCAGACACCCATGGGAATTTGTCCTTCCCCTGTATCCTGGCCTTGTGCTCGCATCTGCAATAACAGACTATCCATTAAGGGAGATGATAATTGCCAATATCCCTTATGCCCTCTCCCTCATCGGTGGGGGGATAATCTGGGGATTAACAGGGATGAGGTCGGAAAGGCAGGGCGAGAGGAGATTGTCATGGAGGGGACTGCTCAGCTTTATACCACTGATCTTTATAATAGGTATGGTCATAGCCTTCCATTTGGACCTCTCATTGAGCATCGGCCTCTGTGTTCTGGGGCTTTTTATTGCACTGAGATACTCCCCAGGAGAGATAGCAAGGACCCTGAAGGAGGGCTTCTCATGGGAGATACTCATAATAATCCTTGGTGTCATGACATTTAAGTCTGTAATGGAGCTGTCAGGGGCTGTCAATAACATAAGCACCTATCTCTCTGACAAGGGCATACCTGTGCTGCCCATACTCTTCCTCCTTCCGTTCATCTCAGGCCTCCTTACCGGCCTGACAATAGGCTTTGTAGGAAGCACATTCCCGATCATACTCGGGCTTGAAGGGGCCAAGGGGCTTGCACAGATCTCCTTCGCCTTTGCCGCAGGCTATACAGGGGTCTTCCTCTCGCCTGTGCACCTCTGCCTTGTGCTCACGAGGGAATACTTCAAGGCAAACATATCAGAGATGTATGACAAGATAATAAAGACAGGCACCCTGATAATGTTTATCGCCCTGATGAAATACCTGATCTTCAGATAATCTCCAGGGCGGGAGCCATTCCCTGTTGCCTAATTAGATATTAAATTATATAATAATCCGATTTATTCCATCGGACTCAGGAGAAGAGGATATGAGACTTAAGGGTCTTAACGCCCTTATCACAGGGGGAGCCCAGGGCATCGGAAGGGCGATAGCCCTGAGGATGGCTGATGAAGGGGCAGGAGTCTGTATAGCCGACATAAACCTTGAAAGCGCGAGGGCAACCGCGGGAGAGATAGAGAAGAAGGGGGCCAAGGTCCTTGCGGTCGAACTAAATGTGGCAGATCCAGATAGCGTCTCAAAGGCATTTGCAACATTCATTAGGGAGTTTGAGAGGCTTGATATACTGGTGAATAATGCAGGCATAACAAAGGATGCCCTGCTACTGAGGATGAAGGATGAAGAGTGGGATGCTGTGCTGGATGTCAACCTCAAGGGTACATTCCTCTGTAGCAAGGAGGCCGTAAGGATCATGTCAAAACAGCGCTCAGGAAGGATCATAAATATCTCATCAATTGTGGCCTTCACAGGCAATCCCGGACAGGCAAACTACAGTTCCTCCAAGGCAGCCATTGTGGGTCTGACAAAGACCATCGCAAAGGAGTATGCATCCAGGGGTATAAGGGTAAATGCCATAGCCCCTGGCTTTATTGAGACCGCCATGACAGATGCCCTTCCGGAGAAGGTCAAGGAAGAGATGAAGAGGGCTATACCACTTGGCCATTTTGGTAAACCAGAGGATATCGCCAGTGTCGTTGTCTTCCTTGCCTCAAGGGATGCAGACTATATAACAGGCCAGGTGTTCCATGTCAATGGCGGGATGTATATGTAAAGAAAAGTCTTAATCAAGACGGGAGGTGTTATATGGTCATTGAAGAAAAGGTAAAGGAGATAATATCAAAGCAACTTGGTGTTGACAGCGATAAGGTGACACCTGAGGCATCCTTTGTGGATGACCTTGGTGCTGACTCACTCGACACCGTAGAGCTCGTGATGGCCTTTGAAGAGGCATTCAACATCGAGATACCTGACGAGGACGCAGAGAAGATTGTAAAGGTCCAGGATGCGATAGATTATATAAAAGAGAAGGCCCAGGTGGTCTGAGGACACCTTGTGCTATGACTCGCAGACGCGTTGTTATAACGGGGATCGGCCTCGTCACACCGCTCGGCACAGGGACAGAGAAGACCTGGGACGGGATAGTAAAAGGGAGGTCAGCGGTCAGGCATATATCCCTCTTTGACCCCTCTGGCCTGCCTTCAAGGATCGCTGCAGAGGTCACGGATTTCGATGTGGACTCCTTCATCGAGCTAAAGGAACAGAAGAAGATGGACAGGTTCATCCACTTCGCCCTGGCAGCGGCCTCGATGGCGATGGAGGACTCGGGCCTGAAGATCACAAAGGATAATGCTGTAAGGGTTGGGGTCATTGTGGGCTCAGGTATAGGTGGATTGCCTGCCATCGAACGGTTCACGCTGACACTCTCTGAAAGGGGCTTCAGGAGGATATCGCCCTTCTTTATCCCGATGTCCATAATCAACCTGGCCTCAGGACAGATATCCATAAGGTTTGGTGTAAAGGGGCCAAACCTCGCCATTGCGACCGCCTGTGCAAGTGGCACCCACTCCATAGGCGATGCCTTCAAACTGATCCAGTGTGGGATCGCAGATGCAATGATAACAGGTGGTGCAGAGGCGACCATAACATCTGTTGGTGTGGCAGGCTTCTCGGCGATGAAGGCCCTCTCAACAAGAAACGACGAGCCTGAAAAGGCAAGCAGGCCCTTTGACAGGGACAGGGATGGATTCGTCATGGGTGAGGGATCGGGCATCCTTATACTCGAGGAACTCAACCATGCGATAAAAAGGGGCGCGAGGATATACGCAGAGGTTATAGGATATGGCATAACATCAGATGCCCACCACATAACAAGCCCGCCCCCTGATGGTGAGGGTGCCGCACAGTGTATGAAGGCAGCCCTTGAGGATGCCGGTATAAGGCCTGAGGAGGTGGATTACATAAATGCCCACGGCACATCAACAAAGCACGGCGATGAGATAGAGACACTGGCAATAAAGAACGTCTTTGGAGATCATGCCTACAGACTGTGCGTAAGCTCCACAAAGTCCATGATCGGCCACCTGCTCGGGGCCTCAGGCGGTGTTGAGGCAGCTATAACCACACTGGCCATCTACCACAGGGTTGCTCCACCAACCATCAACCTCGACAACCCTGATGAAGGATGTGACCTTGACTATGTGCCACACAAGGCAAGACCCCTTGACATCAACATAGGGATGTCCAATTCATTCGGTTTTGGTGGGACCAATGCGTGCATCGTCCTCAAGAGGTATAACCCTGCTTGAGCGGGCCATAGGATACTCCTTCAGAAAGAAGGCACTCATCCAGGAGGCGATCACCCATAAGTCCTTTACCCACGAAAACCCCGAGAAGTCTCCACTATTCAACGAGAGGCTTGAATTCCTTGGAGATGCCGTATTATCACTGGTCATCAGCGAATACCTCTTTAAGAAGCACCCCTCATACACAGAATCCCAGCTATCGAGGCTGAGGGCATACACCGTGAGGGAGTCCACGCTCGTAGAGGCTGCCATGGACCTGAACCTGGGGAGATACCTGAGACTCGGCAAGGGAGAGGAGCTCTCTGGGGGGAGAGAGAAGCCCTCCATACTTGCAAATGCATTTGAGGCCCTGATAGGTGCGATATACCTTGATGGGGGGATCAGAAAGGCGAGGGATTTCATCCTCAATGCCCTTAAGAGCACAATAGAGGAGATCGAGGGGAAAGACCTCGTCTTTGATTATAAAAGCAGGCTCCAGGAGGTATCGCAGGCAAGGTTTGGTGTGCTTCCAAGGTATGTCATCCATAAAGAGGAAGGGCCTGAACATAACAAGACCTTTGAGGTCAAGGTGTATATAAAGGACAGCCTCTATGGAACGGGCAGGGGTAAGAACAAGAAGTCTGCACAGCAACTGGCTGCTGAGGCAGGACTCAGGAAACTGAAGGAATTAAAGGGGGACGGATAGATGGGGATTACATACAAAAAATCGGGCGTTGATATAAAGAAGGGGGCAAGGTTTGTAGATCTTATAAGGCCCCTCATACGCACAACATATAGTAGAGGCGTGCTTGGTGATGTTGGATCATTCGGGGCCTTCTTCAGGGTGGATACATCAAAATATAAACAGCCCGTCCTCGTAAGTAGCACAGATGGGGTCGGGACAAAACTAAAGGTTGCGTTCATGCTCAACAGGCATGACACAGTGGGGATAGACCTGGTTGCCATGTGTGTAAACGATATACTCACATCAGGCGCAAGACCCCTCTTCTTCCTTGACTATCTTGCAACAGGCAGGCTCTCGATAAGCCAGTCAGCGGAGATCATAAAAGGGATAGTCGAGGGATGCAGGGCTGCAGGATGTGCCCTCATCGGGGGTGAGACAGCAGAGATGCCAGGGTTTTACAACAGGGGTGAGTATGACCTCTCAGGCTTTGCAGTCGGTATCGTTGAGAAGAAGGAGATAATAGATGGAACAACAATAAAGGCAGGTGACCTCATCCTTGGCCTCTCATCAAATGGCCTCCACAGCAACGGATACTCACTGGTGAGAAGACTCTTCTTTGACATAAAGGGCTATAGTCCTAAAAAAAGGCTTAAGGGGCTTGGATGCACAATCGGCGAGGAGCTCCTCAGGCCAACCCGCATATATGTAAAGAGCGTCCTGAGGGTGATAAGGTCTTTCAGGATAAGGGGGATAGCCCATATAACAGGCGGGGGTATCACCGAAAACCTCCCGCGCATTATGCCCGAAGGATTGCAGGCCGTTATCAAGAGGGGCACATGGCCAGTGCACAGTATATTCAGGATCATCCAGGAGATGGGTGATATAGACGAGGAGGAGATGTTCAGGACATTTAATATGGGCATAGGCCTGATACTCGTTGTGCGTAAGGGGGATGTAACAGGCGTGAGGAAGAGCCTTACCCATTCGGGTGAGGAGGTGTTTCTGATCGGGGAGATAGAAGAAGGTAAAGGAGGTGTAAGATATGTCTGATATCCTTACACTTGGTGTGCTTGCCTCAGGAAGGGGATCAAACTTCCAGGCAATAATAGACAGCATCGAGAAGGGCCATCTCAGGGCAAGGGTGGCCGTGTTGATAACCGACAATCCGGGGGCATACGCTATAGAGAGGGCGAAAAATCACAACATAGAACACATCGTCCTGAGGCCAAGGGATTTTACTGACAAGGACGCATACTACTCACATATTGCACATGAGCTTGAGAAGAGGGGGGTCGAGCTCGTAATCCTTGCAGGGTTCATGCGGATCGTGGGTAAGAGGCTGATAGAGAGGTTCCCCAATAGAATCATGAATATACACCCAGCACTCCTGCCATCATTCCCTGGCCTCCACGGGCAGAGGCAGGCGGTTGAATATGGTGTCAAGATATCAGGATGCACCGTGCATTTTGTAGATGAAGGTGTGGATACAGGACCGATAATCATCCAGGCGGCTGTTCCTGTGTACGACGATGATACAGAAGAGAGCCTCTCTGAGAGGATACTCAAACAGGAGCACAGGATATTCCCGTATGCGATAAGGCTCTATTCCGAGGGTAGGTTGATGGTTGATGGAAGGAGGGTGATCATTAAGGGAGAAAGAAGGGACGCTGTGATAACAAATCCACCACTTGAGGAAGCCTAATCAGGCTATCTTATATCAAGCTTTACCCCTGGATCAGACAATAGCCTCTTGAAGTATCTGATCGTCTCCTTCAGGCCATCCTCAAGGCCCACCCTGGGCTCCCACCTGAGGACCTCCTTTGCAAGCGTTATATCAGGCTGCCTCTGGACAGGGTCGTCCTCAGGCAGGGGTTTGAAGACGATCTTTGACCTTGATTTTGTGAGGTCAAGGACCATGTGTGCAAGCTCGAGGATACTGTATTCCCTGGGATTACCAAGGTTGACAGGACCGGTGAAGTCATCCGGAGAATCCATCAGCCTTATAATCGCATCTATCATGTCATCCACATAGCAGAAGCTCCTGGTCTGGCTTCCATCGCCATAGACCGTCAAGGGCTCGCCCTTCAGGGCCTGCACGATAAAATTGCTTATCACCCTGCCATCATTGGGGTGCATCCTCGGCCCATAGGTATTGAATATCCTCGCCACCTTTATCCTCAACCTGTGCTGACGGTGATAGTCAAAAAACAGTGTCTCGGCACACCTCTTGCCCTCGTCATAGCAAGAGCGAACCCCTATTGGATTCACATTCCCCCAGTATGTCTCCTTCTGTGGGTGGACCTTTGGATCGCCATACACCTCTGAGGTCGATGCCTGAAGGATCTTTGCCTTCACCCTCTTCGCAAGACCGAGCATATTGATGGCCCCGTGGACAGAGGTCTTTGTGGTCTGCACAGGGTCAAACTGGTAATGGACAGGCGATGCAGGACAGGCAAGGTTATATATCTCATCCACCTCAACATACAGAGGAAAGCATATATCATGCCTCAACACCTCGAAGAGAGGATTGGAGAGGAGGTGCATGATATTTGCACGCCTGCCTGTATAGAAATTATCCACACAGAGTATCTCGTTGTCGTCATTCAACAGCCTCTCACAGAGGTGTGAACCAAGGAAACCTGCCCCACCTGTAACAAGTATCCTCTTCATAAGACCCGTCCTTTGAGACTATGGAGATTGAATATCGAATAAAGATCCTTCAACTCATCCTGTTATTATATACAAAAAGGCTGAAATTTGCAGAGGTTGGGTAGCGTAAAATATTTTGTGTAAAAATCTTGAGAAATATAAAAATAGGGTGTATCCTCCATTGATTAAAAAACAAAATTTAAAGAAAGGAGGTACACCCC
>Ga0180893_128_pt1 | contig 27743 bp, 19 predicted proteins | sample Deesub1362A_J573_FD_124286 | JGI IMG/M metagenome (GOLD analysis project Ga0180893, IMG submission 124286) | Nitrospirae bacterium JdFR-81 | reverse complement strand
CCACCGGAGTTATGCTATCAGTGTCATGACGAGGGGATGTTCAAGAAGAAGGTTGTTCATCCAGCGCTTGAGATGGGCTGTACCACGTGCCACAATCCCCATAGCTCTGATGCAGAGGCAAGGATGCTCGTTCAGGAGCCCCCCGAGCTATGTTTCCAGTGCCATGACCAGTCAGAATTTATGGCAAAGTCAACAATACATCCGCCGGTTATGGCAGGCATGTGCACATCCTGCCATAACCCCCACTCACAGGACACAGACAGACTCCTTATGGCCGAGCCACCTGATCTCTGCTTCAACTGTCATGATCAAAGTGACTTCAAGGATAAATACACCCATTCACCTGTAGAGGCAGGCATGTGCACGACCTGTCATTTCCCGCACCAGTCTGATAATGAGAAGCTCCTGCAGGCAGAGGTCCCTGGACTGTGTTTCAACTGTCATGACGATACAGAGTTTACAAGGAAGAATGTCCATCCAGCACTTGAGATGGGCTGTACCACGTGTCATAGCCCCCATGCCTCGGCAAATATCTTCCAGCTGTTACAGCCTATAAATGGAGTATGTGCGCAATGCCATCCTGATATAGGCAAGAGCCCACATGTCATTAGTGGCTTTGGCCGTGGGAAGGGACATCCCCTGATGGGCAAGAAGGATCCGGCAAGGCCTGGACGTGCGTTTGCATGCTCAAGCTGTCATAACCCCCATAGCTCTGATTCGATAAGGCTTTTCAGGTATGAGGCAGATAACCCCTTTGGGATATGCACATACTGTCATAAATTTTAACACTCATGAACAGGTGAAGCTATTCTCACCTATCAAAAGATTAATGAAGAGCGGGTCAGAATGACTTTATCTTCCATCTCTATCTCAATGATAAGAGGAGACTCAGGATGAAAGGTATATATAGAGTCATCTTTATCATCACCATAGTCGCGTTATTTGTGTTCATTATTGGGTATCTAATGGTTGATGTGTGGGATCCTGACTTCTGGTGGCACCTTGCCACAGGGAAATGGATTGTGGAGCACGGCAGACTCCCTGATCAGGACCCCTTTTCATTTGCCACATTACAAAAGGACCCTTACACTCCGATAAACAGAGTGAAATTAATACTCACTCAATACTGGCTCGCGCAGATCCTCCTCTATAAGATCTACTCTCTATACGGCTTTGCAGGTGTGAGTGTCATGAGAGCGATGATACTCACTCTGACAGTTGCCATCCTTTTCCCTCTTCTCAGGCTATACAGGGTAAGCACCACGATAATCCTTCCGCTTATCATTGTTTCTGCATATCTATTGAAGCCTTTTGCAGGAGAAAGACCCCAGCTCTTCTCGTTTTTATTTGCAGGCATTGTGATTTATCTGATGGAAAAAATGAGCAGACCATTAATGTCGGATAAGGATAGCAGATCTTCCCGGCTTAAGATCTATCACTTGCTCTTGTTGCTCTGTATGCCTCTGTGGGCAAACCTCCATGGAGGTTTTATATATGGTATCGTTGTTATCGCCATTTATCTTGTATCCCACTGGCTCTCGTTATTCATAAGAAAGAGAAGACTCGAGACTGTTGATATAAGACCATATGTAAAATTCACTACCACAACAAGTCTTGCAGTCCTGTTAACCTTATTGAATCCGAATACCTATTATTCCCTTATTAACCATTTTCGATATAAACCATTCATATATCTTATGTATGTACAGGAATTTACTCCCACATTCAAGCTATTCCACACAAACAAGGGATACTTTGCAATGCTTGTTCTGCTTACCCTGCTGATATTTGTGGAACTGGTAAGAACGAGGAGAATCAATATAAGCCATCTCCTTTTATTCATCTTTAATGCCTTCATCTCCCTTTTGGCAGTCAGATTCGTTCCTTTATTTTTGGTAAGTGGTTCATTTCTCATAGGAGTCTATCTCAACAAACTTATCAAACTGAAGATATTCGAGAAGAACAAAGGACTTGAAGCAATAGCTACCCTCCTGATCTGTATGTGCATAATAGGTGCAGGCTTTTTAACAGGACGTGTGTCTGTGGATAAGCTTTATCTTACAGGGGTGGAATACACACTTTATCCATATGCCGCGGCTGACTTCCTTAAGACACTGCCACCAAGGAGGATATTCAATCCATATACATGGGGTGGGTATCTTATATGGAGGCTTTACCCACAGTATAAGGTCTTCATAGATGGGAGGGGGTTGAATCAGGAGATATTCCTCCAGTATATGGAGGTTGTTAGGGTTAATCAGACCGAATTTGGAGGTCTCCCAAAATGGAAGGCTATCCTTAATAGTTATGGTATAGATTATATAATCATTGCTCCCTATCATGAATACAGTATGGGGCTTGCCCTTACCTATGCACTTGTTGATGATCAAGACTGGCAGCTGATTTTTGCAGACGATTTTGCATTAGTCTTTGTAAGAAACACAAAGGAATTTAAGCCACTTATCAAGAAATATTCACTCCCTGGCGATATTGTGTACGCAGTGACAGCACAACAGGCCCTAAAGAAGGCATACACTAAGACCACTCCAAAGAAGAAAAAGGTTGCAGCCTTCGTGACGGCTATTGATGCACTCGTAAGGATAAATAAACTTGAAGACGCAAAGTATGCGCTCTACAGGGCATATGAGATAGCACCTGATGATAAAGCTGTGTGGGAATGGATTAAAGCACTGGGGCTTGAGGAAGAATTTAAGTGATGAAATACTTCTTTGTTGCTCTCATCGCTATATTATTGTTTTCATGCGCCACACATGAGAGAGAGCCACAGGTAGAACTCTACTGGCCCCTTCCACCTCTCAAACCAAGGATCAAATATCTGAAGACATACGCCACCAGTAAAGATGTGGAAGAGATATCCCCCTTTATAGAATTTCTTGGTGGTGAGATGACCATTGCTCTTGCAAAGCCTTATGGTGTTGCTGCTGATAACAAAGGGAGGATATATGTTGGAGATACTATCGCTGGCAAGGTCTTCGTCTTTGATACCCTAAGAAAGGCACTATGGTTTATCGGGGATGAGCCTTCCACTAAGCTCAGGGTTCCTGCAGGGATAGCAGTGGATAACGACAATGGGATTGTTTATGTATCCGATGCAGGGTTGGATAAGGTAATAGGGTTTGATATGGAGGGTAGAGCTGTTTTTTTCTTTGGAGGGAAGGAAGAAATGAAGAATCCTTCTGGAATCACCATTGATCCACAGAGAAAGAGGCTTTATGTGATCGAGACTTTTGGTCACAAGCTCAGGGTATTTGACCTTAAGGGCAGAGAACTTTTTACAATTGGAGAGAGGGGAGCCGCACCAGGTCAGTTCAACTTCCCGACGGATGTTGATATCGACTCTGAAGGCAACATCTATATACTTGACAGTGCCAATTTTAGGATCCAAGTGTTTACACCAGAGGGTGAGTTTATCAGGTCATTTGGCAGGATAGGCGATTCACCCGGCCATTTTGCAAGGCCGAAGGGTATTGCCATAGATTCGGATGACCATGTCTATGTGACAGATGCTGCATTTTCGAATTTTCAGATATTTGATAAATATGGGCAACTCCTGTTATTTATAGGGGGGCCTGGTATAGGGCCTGGCAAATTTGACATGCCAGCAGATATCTTTATAGATGAAAATGACCGAATCTATATCGCAGACCAGTTAAACAGAAGGATACAGGTATTTCAGTATTTGAAGATAACAGATGAGTATAGCCAAAAGGGCAAGAAGGTTAGACAGGACAGATAGACCAAAAAGGTTCATGATTAAACCGCATTAATTTTTAAACTTTTTAAGGTGTTTAAATGGACGGTATGATAATCACTTATGTCAGATACTAAGTATCATATCATCCTTCTATCCCTGACTATTCTTGCTGTTTTTCTCTATGCGCTCATCCCCATAAATGACTTCGACTTCTGGTGGCACCTCGAGACAGGGGACTGGATAATAGAGCATGAACGTCTTCCTGATGCCGACCCGTTCTCTTACACATCTTTAAAGGACGATCCAGAGGCCCCTGGAAGACCCGATTTTGTTTTAAGGCAGTATTGGCTCGCTCAGGTGCTCTTCTCACTGATTGTAAGGTTTTTGGGCCTGCAGGGATTTATCATACTGAGGGCCGTAGTATTCACCCTCACCGCTATCTTCTCTTTACTGTTAATAAGACATTACAGGGCTAACATGGTTGGCACTATAACACTTCCACTCCTCGCGCTTGTCACAACAGAGTGTCTCACAGATAGACCACAGATGTTCTCCTTCCTCCTTGCCACCATGGTGTTTTATCTGTTAGAGAGTGGTATCGAAAAAAAACAATATCTCCTCTTCATAATACCACCACTCATGCTTCTGTGGGCAAATATACATGCAGGCTTTCTTGTGGGTATCATATTCATCCTCGTCTATCTCGCCATGATACCGTTTGAAGAGAGGATCAGGGGTGTCAGAAGGACCCTCATCCCTGTGGCCATCCTTTCAATCGCCTTGACATATCTTAACCCAACCCACTGGGAGGCGATAAAGAGGGTATTTGTATTTTATAGAGGCGGCCTTCTCCTCAGAGAAACACTTGAATATCACTCGCCATTCAAGATAATCCCCTACACAATGGACAATCCTGGCTGGCTCTCATACTGGGCGATTGTCCTACTTACAGTCTTTTCAGCTATACTTCTCATAAGGAATCGCACATGGAGCAGGTTTATAATACTTACAGGCACACTCTGTGCATCCCTTATATCCATGAGGTTCACCTATTTCTTTGCACCCGTTGCCGTACCTCTAATAAGCAGTTCACTTAAAAATATGACAGACGTAAAGGTTAAAGATCAAGGCTCCAAAATCCATGATCTGAGGCTGGTGATCCCCAAGGTCTTTCTTCTAATCGGGGTTTCTCTTTTGATATTTATCTATTCGAGAATGGACCTCCCCGACCTCCTCAAGTCAGAGACCGCGTATGGATACTTCCCTGAACAGGCAGCAGAGTATATTATCTCGAGACCTATCCCAAGCCCGATATTCAATGATGTAAACTGGGGAGGCTATCTTATCTGGAAACTATGGCCCAATTACAGGGTCTTCATTGATACAAGGACACTCAATGTAGATACATATAGGCAATACATTAGCGTAATAAATAATTACACAGGAGAAGGTAGATTCATACTCGAGGCGTATGGCATAAAGAGTATCATCACCCCTGCAATAAACCCTTATACGGGCGAAATATTCCCTTTTGTAAGGGCACTTTACCGGGACGATAACTGGGCATTGATCTATCTCGATGGTGTCGCCATGATCTTTGTTAAGGATGAGTATGCCAAACAGAGACTTCCCAAGTCTGCCATATACGAAGAGGTGCTTTATGAGGCAAACTTCTGGTGGCCTGTTTTTCCTCAAATGCCAGGATATAAAAAGACTATAGAAGAGGCATATAGGATTTTAAATAAATAATATGCAAAGCTCATGAATCAAAGTGTGAAGATCTTCACATTCATTGTAATATTCATCTTCTTTCTGATCTTTACCTCGATCCCGCTCTGGGACCCTGATTTTTGGTGGCATATAAATACTGGTAGATATATCCTTGACCATAGAGCCTTGCCTGATGAAGACCCCTTCACCTTCACCACCATGGAAGGACAGACCCTGAGAAAGACCGGAATACTCAAAGGATACTGGTTATCTCAAATCATCCTCTATCTTATATACTGGGCTGGTGGAGTATCAGGTGTAATCCTTCTTAGGAGTTTTATCCTTATCCTTTCACTCCTATTGATTTACCATTTTTTTCTTAGAAAGGCTGATCCTTATTTTAGATTGTTCTGTATTGTGCTAACTGGGAGTATATTTATCTATTTCACGGGCGAAAGACCACAGACTCTTATCTTCCCGCTTGTCATCTTGATGTTTGCCACCCTTGAGCGTCATGGACACAAGGGAGGAAAATCCATTCTCTTTCTACCCTTTATAATCTTTCTATGGTCAAATATGCACGGAAGCGTCCTCTTTGCCATCGGCATAATAATCATTTATATTTTAGCCACCTTGGTAGAGTCCTTTATTAAATATCCTACTAAAAAAGATACGCGTCTATTCGTTGTTATCTGCCTCATAGCGATCCTGACCTATCTTATTCTTTCTCCTGTGGGGATAAAACAGATAATTGGTTTCTATCAGTTTCAGCCCAGCCTGCTACAGAGAAACAGCATTGAATTTGCCTCTCCGATTAAGGCGTTCCTGGATTATGGGCAATATCTCCCTTATTATTGGGTCTCTCTCATTGTCATAGTATCTCTTATCATTCTTGCCATTAAAAGGCTCACCATTCCAACAATAATGGTTATGATCTCCACAATTACATTGAGCCTTATCAGCGCAAGGTATATGGTGTTCTTTATCCTATCAACACCCCTACTATTCAGCCAACTAAACGCCGGCAGGGATAGAATATCGCTATTGTTAAGGTGGTCTGTGCTCACACTGAGTGTGATTATTCTCACCACCCTTGTTACAAGTTATCTCCATCCTTTCAACTTCCGTATTCGCTCAACCTATCCTATCGACACAGTAGAAAGACTCAGGGATGTGGAGGGGTTACGGATATTCACACATCTTGAATGGGGCGGCTTTGTCGGTTATCATATTCCTGGCTCCAAGGTGTTTATAGACGGAAGGACACTGAGTGAGGATATATTTGTTCAGTATAACGCAGTTATCGAGGGTACGGAGTTCAAAGGCCAAAAGGAGTGGGAATGGATACTTGACCGTTATATGGTGAATATGGTAATCCTGCCATGGAGAGACTTGGTTACAGGTATGCCACTCAGAATAATCAAAAAGCTGATGGTCTCTAAGAAATGGAGGGTGATATTTTTTAATGACAATGAGGTGGTCTTTGGTAGAAGATGAATCAGCACAATCGATTGACATCGTTAAATATGTCATGATAGGATTAATTGTTCAGGGACTCAAAGAAATCTCTATTCCACAAAAAGAGTGTAAAAATTAGGGATTATCAATGAGACTTCTTAAACTTTTTATACTATTTGGCCTTTTTGTTCTTTCTCTCATGGCTTGTGCTGCTCCACCGCCTGAGAAGAAGCCAGTGGAGCTCTACTGGCCACTTCCGCCTGATAAGCCAAGGATAAAGTTCATCGCCTCATACCACAGTGAGCGAGACCTCAAGCCACCTGCGAGATGGCTTGAGGCACTTGTCGGCCCTGACCGCACAAAGGCCCTCAGGAGGCCATACTTTGCCCTTTCTGATGACGAAGGGAATATCTATGTCTCAGACCCTGAACAGAGTGCTGTCTTCAAGTTCGAAATCAAGAAGAAAAGGGTTTCGATATTCGCTCAACTTGCGGTACCCCTTGGGATGGACATCATCCATTCAAAGGGAATACTACTTGTTGCGGATGGTAAGGCAAAGGTTGTATATGGCTTCAGGCTCCGCGATGGTTCACCTGCCATGGGCATCTCGAGCAAATTTAAGAGGCCTGTGGCTGTGAGGGTTGATGAAAAGAACAGGCGGATATATGTTGCAGACTCCGCCAGGAGCGACATCCAGGTCTTTGACCTGAACGGTAGATACGTTTCTACAATAGGCAGGAGGGGCATGGGCAAGGGAGAATTTTTACTGCCCCTTGGTATAGATGTCGATAGTAAAGGCAGGATATATGTTGCCGATGCATTTAACTATCGCGTTCAGGTCCTTGACAAGGATGGTAATTATATCACCACCATTGGATATGGCATTGGCAGGAAGTGGGGTAACTTTGATAAGCTCAAGTCCGTTGCCCTTGATTCAGAGGATCACATCTATGCCCTTGATGCCTCTCACTCCAATGTCCAGATATTTGATATAGACAATAATTTATATATGTTCTTTGGCTCGCCTGGCAGTAGGGAAGGTCAGTTCTTCATTCCTACCGGGATATATATAGATGATAAAGATTATATCTATATCGCCGATAGCCTGAATAGGAGGGTCCAGGTGTTCAAGTACCTTGGCTCAGATTAAGGTGCTGTGTGATTTCACTCACTATATGGGTTATTTCACACACTCAAACATAACGCTGCAAGAAAAATCTCTTGATTTTTCAGTGTGTTTCATGATGGCATGAAAATTGCTTTTGCTTTATTTAAAGCCCTTAGCTAAAGGCTTTGCCTTGGAAAAATTTAAAGAAGGAAGGAGGTGAAAGGGGATGAGGTATTTAATAGCTCTTCTTGCATTTGCGCTTGTATTCTCGGCAGTGATTGTTGATGCATCAGTGGTCAACAGCCCGCACGACATAGCGTGGCCTCTAAGTGGTCGTTATGTCTGTGTAAACTGCCACACACCTCACCAGAGTGGGCAGGGGTCAAATACCAACCTCCTCTGGAACCGGAACCGCACAGCACCCACAGTGAGTGCGTATTACAACTCTGCCACCTTTGATATGGGCCCTGCAAACAGTACTAACCTCGGTCCACAGACTCTCCTCTGTCTCTACTGCCATGATGGCGCTGCGAGCACACTGGTAAACTATCCCGGCCCCGGAAGCACTCAGGATACAAACTACGACCTTGCAGCAGGTGATATAGGAACATTCGCAAACATCGACACCGACCTCTCAGATGACCATCCTGTTGCGTTTGTCTATGATAACACGGCCGACAATGACAATAACGGGTTCCCTGCCAAGAATGCTAATAATGCGATACCTGGAAACGGGACCGGCACAGAGTATAAGCTCTATGACAACGACACATTCCAGTGTGCGACATGCCACTCAGTGCATGACACAGCAACCTACACAAAGGCAGGGTGGAATGGTCTTGGCAATGCAAGGTCAAGCAGTGGTGAGGTCTACTTCCTGAGGACATCCAATGCAAGCTCTCAGATGTGTAATGACTGTCATGTGAACAGGTAATTGAGAGGAGAAAGGGGGCCCCTAAAAGTGGGAAGGGTCCCCTTTTTTATTTCTGACCATTTCAAGAAGATAAACCTTTCCTTAAGATGTGGCAAGGGGGGTGCATGATGAGATATGTGGTTATCTTCTTATTAAGCCTTGCCTTTGCCCTTATAGCAAGTGTCATAAATGCACAGGTTGTTAACACACCACATGACATAGCGTGGCCGTTAACACCGCGTTATATTTGTGTAAATTTCATACACCTAATGGGTCCTATCCAGGCCTTCCCCCCTCTGGAACCGGAACCGCACAGCACCGACTGTCACTGCATACTATAACTCTGCAACCTTCGATATGGGTCCCGCAAATAGTACCTATCTCGAGCCCCAGACACTTTTCTGTCTTTACTGTCACGATGGTGGAGCGAGTACATTGGTGAACTATCCTGGTCCTGGAAGCATCTCTAATTCCAACTATGATCTTGCGGCTGGCCAGATTGGAACATTTGCAAACATTGGTACTGATCTATCAGATGACCATCCTGTTGCGTTTGTCTATGATAACACGGCCGACAATGACAATAACGGGTTCCCTGCTGCGGTTAATGGCGCTATACCCGGGAATGAGACCGGCACATAGTATAGGCTCTATGCCAACAATACATTCCAGTGTGCAACATGCCATGCAGTGCATGACAATGGTGGCCCCTACACAAAGGCAGGGTGGAATGGTCTTGGCAATGCGAGGTCAAGCAGCGGTGAGGTCTACTTCCTGAGGACATCCAATGCAGGCTCTCAGATGTGTAATGACTGTCATGTGAACAGGTAATTGAGAGGATATCTTTTAATAAAAGCCCCTCTTTTAATTTTTAAAGAGGGGTTTTTTATGTAACCTGTTGGCATTTTATGTAATTTTTTGTATCTTACGATATCTTATGGTTGACTTTCTCTTTCAAAAAAAATAAACTTTAACATTTCCAATGAACCAGCAGAAAGTAAGAGGTGGATGTATTGTCTTATTGATAATATCTCTCATCCTTCTCCTTATTTCCGTGGACACATACGCACTTGGTATGAGAGGGTACTATCTGGGCAGGAAATATGTCTTCAATGGCAGTGTAACCCTCTCTTACTGGAGGTTTCAGGCCGATGATCTCGAGCCTGAAGAGACCTTTACTCATAGATATGCTCTGCGATTGAGGGGTTACATCGTCCATCCACGACTGCTAACATTTAATCTCGGAACATCCTATTCAAAAAATCATGGCACAACAAAGAGTGACTGGCACCTTCATAACTCCATCCAGCTAAATATACTCCCGTATAAACCCCTTAATCTCTCACTCAGGTATTCAAGGAGTGATTCAGACATAGACAACGATTACAATGCCTATGGGCTTACCATTACATATACGAGAACCGTTGGCTACGGAACACGGGGGATGCGGGGGTTCAGGAGAATGAATAATAAAAAACCCGGTTTCCTCAAACTGATCTTACCCATTACCACGGTCTTTGACCTCGACAGGATGGAATACGCTGACTCCAAAAGAACCCTTGCCTCTCTTAGACTTAAGGGAGGGTATAAAAAGACAAGCTACAACCTGGGCTCTTCTTATTCGATCGAAGAGCGCAAGGGAGGGGAGGAGATAACAAGGGCAACCATATCCTTGGACACATCCACACATATAAATGTGAGACACAGATTAGGGCTTGGTGGAGACTATGCAGTGCGGGAGGCAGAAGACACAACCACTGATCTCTTCCTCTACGGAGATTTTGCGGGACGGAATAAGAAAAATAATCTCTTCTATGGCTTACATGCAGACATGCAGAGGTATGGTGAGCAACAGGAGGTCTATTATGTGTCAGCGGATACCACAAGGGTTCACACCCTTGCAGGAAATATGCGGCTTCAGTATTCAGTCCGCGCCTCTTACAGAAGAATAGATAGAGACAGTTACGGTCTTTCAGGTGATGTGGGTCTTTCAAAGGCACTCAGCAAGGTGGTGACCATGTCAACAGGGCTTGGAGTTACAGTGGGTAACGCAGGGAATGCCACATTTAATTTGCAGCTTTATGAAAGGCCATCAAGGCGGTTCAGTTTCAGCCAGTACTACCACCTCCTTTACGGCTATGGCTCCGAACTATCTGAGGAGAACAGGGGATTTGCACACAGGCTTGGTGCCTCGGCAAACATGCGTCTGCACAGAAGGCTCTTCACATCAGCAAGTGCATATTATTACACAAAGCATGAGTTTCAGAACATCGGGGGGTCTATATCAGCAGGCACCTGGCTCTGGAGGTTTGGTCTGAGAACTGGTATAGGTGGTTCAGAAACAACCTCTGATGGCAATGAATATCAAAATTATCAGGCATTTATAACAGTGAGCGGGAATATTATAAGGGGCCTCCATATGGTTGTGGATACGAGGTATCTCTATAAATCTCAAGATGACCTGAGAATGACGATTGTCAGGCCACATCTATACTGGAATTGGAGAAGGATGTCGGCAAGGCTTGAGTATGAATATGCAAGAGAGGAGAGCAGCATCAAAGACCCGACTACTACACATAAGCTTTTCATTATTATAACAAGATACTTCGGGAGAGTCTTTTATAGATGAATAAATTGTGTGATATTTATGTTAAACGTTAAACACACAATATTAACCACTGCTATAATCCTTCTGCTGGTATCACCTCTCTGTGCCACAGAGAGAGTCGTGGTGGAGGTCAACGGTGTGCCAATTACCGAGGCAGAGGTAGAACGGCAGATAGAGAGGGAGCTTCCGAATGTCATGTATCACAGGAATGTGACACCTGAAAGAAGGCAGAGGTACCGTGATAAGGCCATAGAGGACCTCATCATTATGGAGCTTTTCTATCAGGCGGCAAAAGAGAGAGGTATAGAGGCAAATGGCTCAAAAGTGGATGAAGTATACGAGTTTTATAAGAAGAGATACGGAGGAGAGGAGAAGCTCAAAAAGGCGCTTGAGAGGGTTTCCCTTGGAATAGAAGATTTTAAGAGAGAAATCGAGAAGGCCCTTGTGGTTGGGAGATTCAAGAAGATATACATCGAGGATAAGGCAAAAGTCTCAGATAAGGAGCTTAAAGAGTATTATGAAGAGAATAAGGAGAATTTCCGCGAACCTGATAAGGTCAAGCTTAGGGAAATATTTATCGCTGTCCCCTATGATGCAGATTATGAGACCATCCAGAAAAAGAAGGCGAGGGCACTCGAGGTGCTTAAAAAGGTGGAGGCAGGAGAGGATTTTGCAAATCTCGCATGGAATTATTCAGAAGACCCCTACGCTGTAAAAGGCGGTGACATAGGCTATGTCCACCGTGGAAGGCTTGATCCTGCTATCGAGGAGGTCGCCTTCAGACTAAAGAAGGGTCAGACAAGCGGGCTGATAGAGGTGAAGGCAGGCTACTTCATCATAAAGGTTGAGGATATCGTAAAAAGTAAACTCCTTGAATTTGACGAGATAAAAGATAAGCTTAGAAGAGACCTTGAAGCCAGAAGAAGGAGGGAGATAAAAGAAGAACTTATAAAAACCCTAAAGGAGAAAGCAATAATAAAAAAGTTTGAATAAAGCAGGCAATTCGAGAGGGCTAATAAAGTAAGGGATATGATTAAAAGATTGGAAGAGATTATCGCGTGGCAAAGGCCACGAGAGTTTTACAGATATATAAAGTTACCAATAAATGGATGTCTCTCATTAGTTAATCCGTTTGATCTTTTTAAATTTTTTGCCATTTTCTCCTTTCTTATTGTGTATATTAGTTGTGCCCCGCCCTTTAAGGCACGGATTGACACATATGGTTCAAGAAAGATAGTCTGGCCTGGCCCGCCTGAAAGGCCGAGGATACAGTATCTATGGAGCGTCTCATTACTTGGGGAGGAACCCGAGACAGTAACAGACTTTTTCTTCGGTCAGGAGTATGTGCTTGACCCTGTCAATGCACGGTCATTCAGGACACCATCGGCAGTTTACAGAGCGGGTGAGAGGTTGTATGTGGTTGACCCTGGTGCATACAGGGTAAGCGTGATAGATTTGAAGACCCTTGATGTGTTTCACATCTATAGATTGGATAATGAGGGCAGACTCCAATACCCTGTTTCTGTGGTTGTGGATGGTCATGGCGATATATATATCTCCGATAGTGAGATAAGGAAGGTCTTTGTATTTAATCAGGAAGGCAAATATGTCAGGTCACTGGATATCCAAGGCCTCAAAAGGCCGGCAGGCCTTGCCTTATCAGATGGTTACCTCTTTGTTGCTGATTCCACTGGTCACCGCATCTACAGGATGGGTCTCACGGATAATTCTATAACCTCCTTTGGCAGGCATGGCACAGGCGATGGAGAATTCAATTATCCTACATTTATAACTGTAAAGAAAGGAAGGCTCTATGTAACGGATTCTATGAATAACAGGATACAGGTATTTGACATAGACGGCGGTTTTATTACAAAATTTGGTAATATTGGAGATACCTACGCAGACCTTGAAAAACCGAAGGGTGTTGCGGTTGATTCTCATGGTAATGTATATGTTGTTGATTCCATCCAGGATATGGTCAAGATATTTGATCCCTCAGGGAGATTGCTGCTCTTTTTTGGAGAAAAGGGAAGCGAGCTTGGTGAATTCTGGCTACCCTCAGGGATATTTATTGATAATTATGACAGGATATATGTGGCCGATACATTCAACAGCAGGATACAGGTCTTTGAGTTGATAAAGGATGAAAGTGGACAGAGTTAAAAATCGATTCAAAGGCCTCTTTGTGATAGCAAGTGTCATATTACTACTAACAGGAGAGATATTCGCCCTTGATATAACATCTACAAAGCATAATCTCTCGGTGACAGGCCCTGGGCCTATAAAGGCCCTCCCTGGTGCAGAGCCGTCTCGAAGGATATGCGTATACTGCCATACACCACACAGGGCAAATCCTGATACACCCCTGTGGAACCATACCCTCTCGCCAAGAAAAACATATATATTGCCTGAAAGCCCCACTCAGCTATCAAAACCCTCAAATCCACCTGATGGCGATTCCCGTCTCTGTCTGAGCTGTCATGACGGTATGGTGGCAATAGGCTCTGTTGTCCATATGAGAGGTGGGCCAACAACCATCAGTATGCAGCGTGTAGGACCAAGACAGGAGATGGTGCCCACTACAGAGAGGGGCCTCACAAATCTTGCAGGAGACCTCTCAGGGACACACCTTATCTCCATCGCATATAATGATGACCTCAAGGTGGATAAGGATAAACAATGTCAGACAGGCATTGTCTATTTTGGTCTCCGGTATCCAAGCGAGATTCCCCCACCTGTGAGACTGAGGCCAACAGACAATACCTATAATGGGAAGCCAGGATATAAAGGTCTTGGTGTGCAGTGCTCCTCGTGTCATGAACCTCATGATAATGGGTATGGCAAATTCCTGCTCGTTGACTATTTCAACAACCCTGAAGACCTGTGTTTGTCCTGCCATACATACAATTGTTCGCAGCAGTGAATGGAGGATATGAGAGGAGGAAATGTGAATTTGATAAGAGGTAAAATTTTTCTTATAATTCTTATAATCTTTATTGTAACTGCTCCAGGTTCTGTGGTTGCACAGATAAGCATGGTGATGACCCATTCAAAAAGGGGTGTACTTCCCAAAGGATGTGCCTCATGCCATCAATCGCATGGTGCACCTGCCACCATGTTGCTCTTCCAAAGGGAGGATATATGCTTTAGTTGTCATAGTGCAGAGTCAGCCTCTGAGTATAAGGGTACCGATATTAAATCCTTGTTTCTCAAGACATATCGTCATCCTGTAATAGAGACATCGAAGGATCATTTCAAGGGTGAGGAGCTGCCAGAGCGTGATCCCTCCATCCCGAGACATGTCGCATGCGAGGATTGTCATGAGGTTCATTCAGTGAGGAGCGATAAGAAAACAGGTGATGTTTCGGGATATACCCGGTATGGGACAAAGAGGGGGCGTGCAGGGTATGAGTATGAGGTCTGTTTCAAATGCCATTCAGACAGCAATAACCTGCCTGCTGAACAGGAGAACATGAGGATTGTTTTTGATCCAAGCAACCCTTCATATCATCCTGTGGTGGATTATACAAGGAATGGATCAGTAAGCATAAGGATATCGTTAAAGAACAGAAAGATAAAGTGCAGTGATTGTCATGGAAACAGCGATCCCTACGGTCCACAGGGTCCTCATGGATCAGATTACGAGTGGATACTCAAATACAACTATAATATGAATGATGGTCCAGAAACCCCGTTTGCATATGAACTCTGCTATCAGTGTCACAGGCGCGATAGTATCCTTAACGACGAGAGTTTCAAGGGCTCACCCGATATGAGACCCTTTGGCCATAAAGGCCATATTGTTTATGCACAGACTTCCTGTAACACGTGTCATACACCCCATGGCAGTGAGGAGTATGAGCATCTCATCCGATTTAACGAGCGTGTAGTATCTCCTGACTCCTCAGGTCTGATCCAATACATCAATGTAGGCGGAGGATATGCCAGGTGCTACCTTACCTGCCATGGCTATGAGCACAAAGAGCAAATGCTTGAACCCCCAGTAGGTGGTATGTAATATATATAAATGTGTGATATCTCACATTAACTGTGTGAAATCACACAGGAGAGGTGGTGTGATACTCTCTTGCATTTGTAAAAATATTTAAAATACAAAAGGTTAAGATTTGTGGGGGAAAGAGGCATGGTTTTTGCTTCCTCCCAGAGAAAGGAGAAGCGATGAAGAAAGGCGTTTTTATATCCCTAATTATCCTCTTTGTCTTTCCGGTATTGTTGCACGCAGGTGTGGAAGGAACGAAACATGACCTTACTCCAACAGGGAGTTCTAATTTTAGTGGCAACTTTACCGATCCCAATGGTAGTCCCATACTGAATAGATGTGTCTTTTGCCATACACCTCATGCAGGCGGGACAACGATCTACCCTCTTTGGAACAAGAATCTGCCAACAGGTACTTATACTATGTATTCAAGTGCAACCATCGATGCAACCATACCCAGCGAGCCAAATGATAGATCAAAGATATGCATGAGCTGTCATGATGGGATATCGGCCTTAAATGTAATCTTCAATGCACCTGGCCCTGGAACATATACCCCTCAGGTGCCTGTTGGTTTTTATGATCAGATATCTGATGTCTATTACCCTGGCTCTCCTTTTGCCTGGTATCCGGGTGCAAATATTGGCGAGATGGGTCCTTGGAATACAAGCACGGTGTATCTCAATAATGATCACCCAATATCAATGAATTACAGATCTGACCTTGACACAAACCTCAGGCCACCCACCACAGTAGGCAGTAGGACATGGGTGATTAATGGTTCGATACAGCTACCACTATATGGTCCTGGTACAGGAACAAGTGCAACGGTAGAATGTTCAAGTTGTCATGATGTCCATGACACAGCAACATATTCAGGGAAGGGTTCAACAGAGGTTTATTTTCTTAGGACCTCAAATGTTGGCTCTCAATTATGTAGAACATGCCATTTATTTTAATGGTGTATAGAATAATGAAGAGAAAAATAGTATTGATAGGCCTGATCTTATTGACGTTTCCTCTAATTTTGGAGGCAGCAACAGCTCCTGTATTTGTGAATCTTGGAAGTATCACAAACGGGCTTAGTGATCCTCTTGATCTTGCCATTGACAACGCTGGTAACATCTATGTCACCCAGAATCACCTTGGTCAGGTTGCCATCCTCTCAAGGAAAGGTGAAAAAATTGGTTCTTTCCCCTTCACTGCACCCATCTCAATAGCGGTATGGGGTGATATGCTATATATAGGCTCAAGGGAAGGTTATGTGGCTGTCTATGACACAGCAGGCAACTTTATAAAGAGGATATGGGAGAAAGATTTTCATTATCATAGGCCTGCTGCGATAGCAGTAAATGACACTTATATATTTATAAGTGATAATCTATCGGGTGTGATCGATGTGCTCGATCACTCAGGCAATCAGATTATGCAGATCGACTCGGTCTTTAGGCCCATGGGGATGTGTATATCAGGCAATAATCTCTATGTAATTGACCTTGATCTCACACCTGAGGGTTATCAGGGTGCCGAGATAAAGGTGTTTGATCTTTCGGGCAATCTTCTCAGTATCTTTGGTTCCCATGGTGTTGGTGAGGGGAAGTTTGCCTTCCCCTATGATATCCTTGTGGATGATGCGGGGAGGGTATATATTACTGATGGGAACTATATAGGCGTTCAGGTGCTTGACACGAGTGGCGCCTTTCTTACAGCCTTGTATGACCCCTCTGCTCCTATGAGCGTCCCAAAGGGAATAGTAATGGGACCTGATGGAAGGGTTTTTATAGCCTCTCAGATGACTGGCCAGATATATATATATGGAATAGATGATTATACCTATCTTACGGTTTCACCGTCGAGCCTCTCTATAGAGGCACAGGTGGGTAAACCTGTCTCTCCAGCTGTCCTGACCATAGGTAATGAGGGCGCTGGAACTCTTACCTATACCATCACCTCATCCGCAGATTGGGTTACCATCTCAGCACCATCAGGCGATGTTCCTGGTGGCACCTCTGTGGATGTAGAGATAGGGGCAGATATTACCACCCTTACGCCAGGCCAATACACTGCAACCCTTACAGTTGTGGATGACTCGGGTATCTCAGAGGTGGTTGATATCACACTGGATGTGTATGAGGAGCCAGTTCTTAATGTATCACCGCTGTCTCTGAGCTTCTCATACACTATTGGTGAGGCCCTTCCTCCATCACAAACAGTCACTGTTGAATTGAGCAACGATATATTTGGCACAACCACATGGACAGCGACAACAGCGGATGCATGGATATCGTTCTCACCATCCACTGCCTCAGGTAATTCATATACCCAGATGGTCGTTGATGTGAATCCTGATGGCCTTGCTGCGGGCACCTACACAGGAAGCATAGTGATCACTACAGACTCTCCAGTAGCAGGCTCTCCAGCAACCATAAACATCAGCCTTGAAGTAATCGACAGCGCCGGCGGTGGTGGCGGCGGAGGTGGAGGAGTGGGCACCGAGAGGATAGTTGCGACATTAAAGGATTATAAGGGTTCGCCGATTACCATAAGGATCCTTGATGCAGACGGTAATATCCTGAACGAGATAGCACCCCAGGGGATGAACAAGGGTGTAGATACGGCAGTCTCTGATGTGGACGGAGACGGAATAGGAGACATCATAGCAGGTTCGATAAAGGAATCATCAGAGGTTATAATCCTTACATCACAGGGTGTCGAGATAGCAGGCTTTACCGCCTTTGGCACATACAAAGGCGTTAAGGTCCAGGGTTCAGACCTTGATGGTAATGGCATAGGAGAGATCATGGTCATGGGTAATAATGGCTCTTCAGGATTGAAGGTCTTTGCCTACGAGGATGGAAGCATCGTGGAGACAGGCATCGACATTACTATCAAGGGAGTAAAGAAGATGGTTGCAGATTCAGGTGACATAGATGGCGATGGGAGCGTGGAGCTTGTCACATCAGTCAGGAAGAAGAAGGACACGATCATAAAGATATGGGATATAGACACCTCACAGGGGATGGGTAACTGGACGGCAACCCTTTCCCAGGAGATAAATCTCCACAAGGAGAAGGTAGAGGCTGTTGTGGTTGAGGATATAAACAGTGATGGATTGGCCGATATCCTTCTTTCCACCAAAGACAAAGTAAAAGTTCTTGAAGGTGGACAGACCACCACCATCCTCAGCGCAAAGGACATAAAGGATATGGATATAGGAGATGTGAATGGGGACGGTGTATCCGAGATAGTGATAGGTTCAAAGGACGGGAAGGTGAAGATATTTGCCCTGGATGGGACATCCATTAATGAGTTTAATGCGTTCCTGATAGATTCAGAGACGAGAGTAAGTACTGGATATATAGGTTATTGATATGAAGGGAATAACAAAGACATTAGTGTGTATCTTTATAACAATGGCTCTGTGGGTTACAGGCGCATATGCCCTTGATCCTCCACATAACCAAAATATTAATTACCAGTGTGATGATTGCCACTTTGTGTATGGCGATTCAAAAGCATGGTATAACAATGGTTATAATGATCCGACAACCGATGATACCCCACTCAATCGTTTGTGCAATACATGCCATGATGGAATCACTGCCCCTCAGATGAAGACCCATTCTGCATATGCAATGCAGGACTATTCATATGGGACATGGAACTATCAGTGTATAGATTGTCATAACCCTCATTATCAGAGACAGATAAGAAGGTACGGGAACACTTCATATCTTTATACAGGTACATCTACATCTATACAGGTAGATCAGCCACAGGCAGGACAGAGCCAGCTCACCGAGGCAGGTGCGGGTTGGACGAGAGATCAGTGGAAGGACATGGTATTGATACCTGACACGAGTCAATGGTGGAATATGTTCAGGATAAAAGGTAACACTGCTGATACCATTACAGTTGACGGGTCTATTAGCGCTACAGCAGGCAGCACCTTTGCTATAGCATATGGTAAACTCATCAAGGATGTTGTGAATTCAAAGACCGTGAGATTTATCACGAACTTTGATACAGTTGCCAATAAGAGTGGTTTCATACAGGATGATTATACAGGGATATGCCAGGTCTGTCATACTCAGACGAATCACTGGCAGAACGATGGTACCGAGCCTCAACCAAACCATAATCAAGATAACGCGAGTCAGATGTGTACAGATTGTCACTCACACCCTGATGGCCTAAAGCCGACAGGTGGATGCACGAATTGTCATGGTGGCTCTGGTTCGACAGGTGCACCACTTGTGTATAATGACCTTGTGGGTGTCCAGGATCCGAGCTATCCTACAACAGGACACACAGAGGGTGCCCATAATACCCATGTAGAGACACAGGGATTTACAAATTGTGATATATGCCACAATAACAACGGGATGCCCAGTGTAGACCAGAAGATCACGATAGCATTCAGCGGATATGCCACAGCAAATGGTTCAACACCTGTTTATGACGGCACGGCCCTGAGCAATGGATACACATATCAGGGAGATGTTACAGGCCCGAGCACAGCCACCCAGGACTGCTCCAATGTTTACTGTCACAGTAATGTCCAGGGAGCAAACGGGACAGGCTCTCCCACATCCTATGGAACACCTGACTGGGCAAATGCATCCTCTGTCCAGTGCGGTTCATGTCACAAGGCGGATGGCAGTCAGGGTGATGCCAGCCTGATGGATAGTGGTTCACACACAAAGCATGTAGATCCATCAACCTATAACAAAGCATGCTCGACCTGCCACAGCGGTGCAGGCTCTGGCACAACAAGCCATGCAAATGCAACCATCGATGTAAGCATAGATACCACCTATGGTGGTTCATATAACGGTTCAACCTCAAGCCCTGGTGATCATTCACCTGGGCAGGGCTATGGCACATGTTCAAATGTCTACTGTCATAGTGATGGACAGTCTACCCTGAGCTATGCAAACAGGACATGGGGCACAGGCACTGCTGATTGTGTATTCTGTCATGGCGGCGCAGGTGGTTCAACCGGTGGCGCAGGCACAGCGCTTACATCATCACACTCAGTGCATACAGATACATCGGGTTTTGCATATACATGTAACTATTGTCATACTACGACAGCAAGCAATAATACCACTATTACTGATTATACAAGGCACGTCAACAAAGCCAAGAATGTCGCTGTTGACTCCTCTGTTGGTGGTACAGGTACTGATGGAGGAAACTATAGTAGCGGGACATGCTCAAACATTAACTGTCATGGCTCTGCCTCCCCCGATTGGTCAACAGGTGGAACCACAGGTGACTGCTCACTCTGTCATGGCATGGCAGCCAGTGCATCTGACGGGAGGGATACAAACGGCGACACTGCGAACACTGACCCACAGGTTGGTGCCCATGTGGCACATCTGAACAACACACATGGTTACAGAAGCAGTGGTATTGCATGCAGTGAATGTCATACGGTGCCATCAGGTGCAACCTATGTTGATAAGGTGAAGGCGGCAGGACACATAGACTCATCGCTTCCTGCAGAGGTGCCTCTTAATGGCACACTTGCCACAACCAATGGTGCAACACCATCCTATTCAGGTTCACCTGGCGGAACCTGCGCAAATACATACTGTCATGATGGAAGGAATTTCAAGAATGGCTGGTCGACAGCCGCACAGATAGAGTTTGAGACACCTGACTGGAATACGCCGATAATGGATGGCACGGTGAATGACTGTGACAACTGTCACGGTTATCCACCTGGTGGAGGCCATACTACACAGACCACATGTCACAACTGTCATACCCATGTTAATAGCACAGATGATGGATTTACAGACGCATCACTCCATATCGATGGACAGGTTATCGCCCAGCAGGGTGGCTCATGTGATTCCTGTCATGGCTACCCACCTGCAACCGGTGCACATCAGGTGCACTATGATAACATCAGACAGTCATACAACCCATCTGGCTGGAATACAGACCCGACCCAGACAAGCTGGGATGGCACAACACATAATGTCTGTGGCACATGCCACGATATGAGTAACACTGCGAACCACATGGATACAGCGGACCACATCAGTCCTGCTGGTGAGGCATTCGATGCCGGAGCAGCCCCTGCTTATGAGGCAGACTTCACCTGTTCGAATATCCGCTGCCACTTTGGCACATCGCCGGCATGGAAGTGAGGGGGGATTAAGGGATCATGATAAGGGATGATAAAATAAAGGTGAAAGAGGCTATGGGGTATATGAAAGGGCTTTATATATGGAAGGTGTCACTGGTGGTCATCTTCGCCTTGATGCTGTTGTGGGGATTAAGCGCGGAGGAACTATATGCTGCAACAAATTGTTCAACCTATGGGTTTGCGTCGGATGGCTATAACATTTTGAATGCTATTTCCTATAAATCGGCGAATCCTGGTTCATCAACAGATGCTGACTCAACCAATGGGGGTATTGATGACTCTGATAATGGTACAAATACCAATGATTGCGATCTGATGACCAGCGGTGCTGCTGCAAAGTTGAAGATTAAAGACAGAGGCACACAATATAACTGGCTCAGGATAGAGACAGGAGTTGCTACAGGCAAGACCCTTTCGATCCCATTTAAGATCAGAATTATCGGTTCGGATGAGAAAGGGGATGGTACATGTCGTGGCAAACAGATGTTTAGTAACTTCCAGTCTATTGATGTTTACAATTATGCAGCAGATGATGATAATGTGGTGACCGGTACCAAACTCTCATTTACACCTGCCTCTATCATCACTTCATCAGGTACCACCGCAAATGGCTGTAATTATGAGATAATAGAAATGGATATTACAAGCTTATACAACTCTTCTCCATTATCAACATTTAATATACGAATTGTGGGGGAGGATGGAACGGTTGATAATACCGAAGTAGCACAGATTGCAGAGATTTACATTCAATGGGCAGAAGTTACCGACACCACACCACCAACCCCCGGTACCGTCACCGTATCACCTGACGCAAATAGCTATACATCGTCATCTCCAACGATAACTACTCAATTTACTGATAACGAATCAGATGTTACATCATGTGAATACACAACCGATGGTTCCACATGGAATGCAGGTTCTCTCAGTGGTACAAGTCCCACATGGACATGCACGGCCAACCCGACAGGACTTTCAGGTTCCCTTACAATCAACATGAGGGCCACGTCAAGTGGTGGCACAGGCACAGCCACACCCATTAATAGAACCGTAGATTCTACTGCACCAACAGACGGCACACTCACGGCCACACCTGGTAATGCACAGGTAAGTCTTTCATGGACTGCAGCATCTGATGGAGAGAGTGGACTCGCCTCAACCAACACATATAGAGTGGTTTACGACACCGCCGGCACACCGGCGAACTGTAACGCAGGCACACAGATATACCAAGGCACAGGAACATCATATACACATACAGGCCTGACCAATGGGACAACCTATTACTACAGGGTCTGTGCAACTGATGCCGTTGGAAATGAGTCAGTAGGAGCAACTGCATCCGCTACACCTCAGTCATGTCAGGCCACCGCGCCGTCTGATCTACAGGCCACGAATATAACATCAAGTCAGGTTGATCTCCAGTGGACAGGGGGCAACTGTTCAGTAAATAGTTTCTACAGGGTATACAGGGATGGTCAGCAGATATCAAGCGACAGCGATCCAAACCTTTCCTGCACCGCAGGGACGATGACCTACTCAGATACAACCGTACGACCCAATACATCATATACATATACTGTAAGGGCTTATGATAATGTGAACGCATGCGAGAGCGGAGACTCCAATCAGGTGAATGTAATCACTCCTGCCGGTCCAATTTATGACATCCTCTACTGCACGGACTGTCATGGTCAGCCACCTGCTGAGGGCTCCACCAGACAGCGTGGCACAGGCCAGCTTGGTGGTGGTCAGGTGATAGGTTCGCATAATGTCCATGTAACCCAGCTTGGCCTTGCCTGCACAGAGTGTCATGTGGACAATGGCACACCTGCAGATACCTATCCACAGGGTCTATCCCACAGGGACGGTGTGATCGACTTTGTCACAATTCGTGGTGGTAGCTACTCACCTGATGCCGGTGAAACCGATGTAGATGGTTCTGGCCAGCCTCTCCAGGACATCGAGGATGGCTCGGGCCTTGGTAGTTGTAGTAATACAGGTTGCCATGGTGCTTCCTCACCGGTCTGGGGAACCTCTACCGGAAACCCCACCTGCTACCAGTGCCATGGCACCCAGGCAAATGGGAACAACGCACCACCTGTTGATACAAATGGTGATACAGCGGCCACAGATCCTGAGGTAGGCGCACACCAGGCACACCTGCAGGCAACAGACAATTACAGCTCTCCAATCCAGTGTTCTGAATGCCACACTGTCCCAACAAATCCAATGGATGCAGGTCATCTATATGACGGCACAAACGACACCACCCTGCTTCAGGCAGAACTGACATTTGGCAACATCGCAGATGGTGGTGATGACGGACAGGCAAATGCAAGTCCAAGCTATGACTACAACACAGGCACATGCTCAAATGTCTACTGCCATGATGAGACATACTTTAAGAATGGCTGGGGCTCTGGAACAGATCCAACGTGGAATGATACAAATTATCTTGTTGGGAGCAGCGCCGACTGCTCAAAGTGCCATGGTTATCCACCTGGTGGTGGTCATCCTGCGGATAGCAACTGTAACACCTGTCACAGTCATGTGAATGGGACCAACAATGGATTTATAGATGTCACCCTTCATGTGAATGGAACAGTAGAAGGTGGTGGTGACTGCACATCCTGTCACGCCCAGCAGCAGGGCAGCTCAAGGCGCGATGTCTCAGCCGATTTTGGCCTCACATCGCATCATATAGCAACTGCATGGGCAAACATTGACCAGCTGTCATGTCAGGCATGCCACGGTGACCTGCCAAATGAAAGGAGTCACCCAGGTTCAGCAACCACTGATCCTATCACAGAGCTTAAAGATGCTGATACGGGTACATACTATACCATTGATCCATCCACAAACCTTTCAGGTTTTGAGACGTTCTGTCTGAGCTGTCATGATGCAGATGGTGCTTCAAGGCTCGGTGCTAACGCAACCAGGCCATTTACCGACTCAGGTGACAACACCGCACCACCAAACATCAACCTTGCATGGACAAATACTTATAATCATAGTGCCAATGCAACCTGCCTTGACTGCCATGGAAATGCAGGTGCTGGAGGTGGAACCCTTGATCCTGACTACAACGCCCATGGCTCAACAGGCCAGAAGATCCTGCGGGGGACAACCGAGTATGACACCTGTGTTACCAACGGCTGTCATGGTTCTGGAGGCGCTGCCACTACGGATATGACCGTGGAGCTTTCAGGCACAAGCGGTAAACATCCGATTGGCAGTGCTGTAACCCCAAATTCAACAATATTACAGGCTGATACAGCTGGTGACCTCTTTGTGAATGGGTGGACAAAGGACAGCGTTGCTCAGTGTTCAGACTGTCATGGGATGAACCAAGCAGGCTCAATCAATGTAGGGCCTCGTGGTCCCCACGGTTCAGCCTACCAGTATATGCTGAGAGGGGTTGACACATCAATCACTGGTGCAACAAGTGGGCGTGCATATGGAACCCCTACAAATGCTAATGCAACAGTAAACCCACCATATACTGAGCAGACATTCTGTATAAATTGTCATGCCTCTGATGTCTATGGTGTAGGAACGGGTGATTATGTGCCTACTAATAACGGGCTAAGTGGTATTGCTCATTACAGTACTTTCAGACCCGACCGTTGCGGTAACCCTGATGGTTCAACCGTTTTAGGCAAAGCCCAGGTAGGTAGTAAACAGCCCATTGGTTGTACTAACTGTCACGCAGGCGCTGGATGGAATTACGGTGCTCATAGTTCTACAGGGCCTCTGGGTAAGAACAATGCTGGGTTCATGAATGGCAACGCGTGGGATAACTCTACACCGCCAGGGCCGGCTTGTTATACTGGTAGCGGTGGGGCGGGGGCCACATGGAACACTTGTAACAAAGGAGATCATGGAGGATATTAACTCATAAAATTTCTGAAAGTGATTTAAAAACACAAACAAAAAAGAGAGTCTTTTCTTTAAAAAAACTTGCACTTGTGAAAGTGCAAGTTTTTTTATTGTTAATTTGCTACTTAATATAATCAGGTATGCTTGAATTAAAAGAGAGGATAGAACCCCCAGAGGTAGTTCCTTGAGGGCTCATAGAGAGTGTGAGGAATAGAGTTTTAGCAAGGCCCTGTAAGTTTGTTTAAGTAAATTAAATGAGATGATGAAGAGATCGTTGTTTCTCCTTATAATACCTCTTATACTTAATTCCTGCACGCTTACAAAGGAAAGATATCCTGTCCTTGGAATAGATTCTATAAGACGTGTTAGTGTGTTTGAGAAGCACTCTGATGCACTCCTCCACTGGATGCAGATGGGCATAAAGGATGCGATACTCATCAACATCGATACACATGATGATATACGGTGGATACCTGATGAAAAGATCGATAAATTGGCAGAGCTTTATAATAAAAAAGATTGGGAATCGATTAAGAGGGCAGACTCACTTGGAGATAGAAGCCTATACAATGTGGGAAATTTTATTTACGCAGCAGCCAGGTTGGGCATTATACGGGAATTATACTGGATAATCCCCTTTGCCAAATTCTCCACACCAGATCCACTTGATGGCGTTAAGAGATTGCTGAGAACCTATAGCTTTCCGGAAGATTCAGTCAGGACATTCTCGCTTATAAAGGGCTGTGCGAGGGGAAGTTTTTATGATATCCCGGTGAATATCTGTGGCATCGAGCACCCCCCAGAGATAAATGAGCCAGCGATACTCAGCATAGATGTGGACTTCTATCCACCAATGCCCGTTGATTATCCTGTTGACAGGGCCACATCTATAAAGATGCTTTTTGCTTCGCTTTTCAGGATGGATTATCAAGTAAGGGATGCGGTTGTGGCATATTCTGTGCATGGTGGTTATCTCAGATCTTACCATAGATGGATGGGAGACGTGTCAGTGGATATACTGAAGGATCCTTCCCTCCTGAATAATATGCCCGAGCTCTGGTCAATACTGAGCGCGGCTGATTATTACCTGAAGACCGGGCAGTATGACAAACTTATACCGTTTCTGAATGGGGTAAAGACTAAATATCCTGATAGTAAGCCTATAGATGTGTACCTTGCCTTTGCATATCAGGGGATTGACAGACTTGGAGAGGCCCTTGACATGGCAAAAATGCTATGTGTTAAGAATAGAAACTACTGTTATACACTGATAGAGCTTGGTATCGAGATTACAAAGACAGCGAATCCAGAGAAGGCTGAGCCCTTCTTCAAGAATGGATATGCCATGAATCCGGATATAGATTTTGGTCAGATATATTTTGCCAATGCCCTCAGAAGGAGTGGCCGATATGAAGAGGCAATAAGATATTATATGATATTTAAAAGGATGAATGGTTCATATCCTGTAGATCTTCTAATAGGTGAGACATACCTGATGATGGATAATAATGAGAAGGCAGGAGAGTTTTTTGATTCTGCGAGGCTTGCGCTGAGAAGGAGAAGGTATGTTGATGTTAAAAATAGGGTGGTTTCACAGGCCCTGAGGGCAGCGGTCGATTATTATGAGAAGAAAGGACTCAAGGAATATGCCGATGAACTGAGAAATGACAGAAGGATAGCAGATCTACTAAGGTAAATTGAGAGTTTAAAGGAGAATACATTATAATGTATATAATATACAGCATGTCTAATAATGGGAGGTTAAATATGGCGGTTGCAGAGAAACGAACACAGGTGTATTTTCCTGAAGATCTATACAACCGTTTGAAAATACAGGCAGAGAGGGAAGGCAGATCAGTTGCTGCCATCATCAGGGAGGCCTCTGAGGAGTATCTTGGAAGGGAAGAGAAGAAGATCGACTGGGAGAACGATCCGCTGCTTAAAGCAGCGGGGTTCTGTAAAAGTGATGTCGATGACCTCTCCATAAATCATGATCATTACCTCTACGGAATGCCAAGGCATGAGGTAAGAGAAGGGTCTTGATGGTATTCTTTGATACCAGTGCAATAGTGGCTTATTTTCTTGAGAAGGATAAAAACCATTTAGAGGCCAAGCGTGCCATTGGCAGGGTGGTAGAGAAGAGAATGCGGCTTTTGGTATCAGATTATGTTCTGGATGAG
>Ga0180893_134_pt1 | contig 32457 bp, 35 predicted proteins | sample Deesub1362A_J573_FD_124286 | JGI IMG/M metagenome (GOLD analysis project Ga0180893, IMG submission 124286) | Nitrospirae bacterium JdFR-81 | reverse complement strand
AATCAGTCTTATTGACTTGCTTTCTTGTAGACACTACAATATTTCCAAGGCGAGAGAACCTGACTTACAACACTCTCTATTTTAAGCGGACAGTAGTGTTAGTAACTAATTATAAAAAGTTAGAAAAGCGCTGATACTAAAAATTTGATATAATTATTCAGAAATCATTTAAATCATTAAAAATAAGTAAAAATGGACGAAAAGGATTTGAAAATAATTAAAAGGTTCAAGGAACTTATTTCCAGAAAAGTAAAAGTTTATGAGATAAGAGTCTTTGGATCAAGGGCGCGAGGTACGGCTACAAAAGTATCTGACCTTGATGTTTTGATAGTTGTTGAGTATCTGGATCGTGAAATAGAAAAATATATTAGTGAATGTGCATGGGAAGCAGGATTCTTTGAAGATGTTGTAGTTGTGCCTATCGTATTAAGTAAAGATTCGCTAAGATATGGAAATATAAAAGAATCTGTTTTTATTAAAAATGTTTATAAAGAAGGAATTACTGTATGAAAAAAGAGCTTCGTGCCCTTATTGAATACAGGCTTAAGGAGGCAGAAGAATCTATTGAAGAGGCAAAAGTTTTATTTAAAAGGAGGTTTTTGTCAAAAAGGCATCTTTGATATAAAGTTATCTAAGATATTTCTCTGATTGAAAGTGAATAAGGAGAGACGGAAATGTCATGTGAAAATCCAGAGCACGAACGACTTAATCGAGCTATAGTGAGTTCTTTCAGAAGACATTATTCTGATTTTCCAGAAGGAAACATAAGAGCCGGTTGCCCCAGAAGAGAGCCAGATATAGTAGTAGAGACACAAAATGGCTTGATTGGTATAGAGATAACAAGATTTTATCGTGAACATGGGGCAAGATCTTCAGCCTTACAGGCTCAAGAAAGTCTTAAAGAGAGAATTGTTGAAAGAGCTAGAGGAATGTATGCGAGCGGAGGGCATCCGCCACTTCGTGTATCTATTTTTGGTCAGGCACTGAGATAGACAGAAGAGATGTTAACGATATTTCTAATAGATTGATAACTGTTGTTGCTAATAACATTCCAGTAGTTGGAGGAGAAGTAAAACTTGATGAATCTCATGGTTTGCCAGAGGAAATTGCGGCGATTCATATTTATCGCATAGAAGGGCTTGATGAAAACGATTGGGATAACCCATATGCTGATTTTATTCCTGATTGTTCTCCAGAGCGAATTCAGCAAATAATCGACGGAAAGAATGCCAGAGTTTCTAATTATAGAAATGATTTTCAGGTTCTTTGGCTTCTTATAGTAGCGCTAGGAACCCTCTCCTCAACATCAAGATTAACAGATGACACTTTAGCTTTCAGATATACTTCACGGTTTGACAGGGTATTTTTCTTTGATATGTTTACTGGCAGGGTGGAAGAATTGAGAATTTGAGACAAAAAGAAAAATCAAATTGAGATATGTCAAAATAGATTTTAAGAAAATGAGAACCTTAGAAGACATAAAACACATATTGTCAAAGCATAAACAGGAAATAAGAGAGAAATACGGTGTAGTCATTCTTGGCGTATTCGGCTCTTATGCAAGGGGGAAGCAAAACAAATTAAGCGATGTTGATATTCTTGTTGAATTAGAACGGCCTATTGGGCTTAAGTTTTTTGAATTGTGGAATAACCTTGAGGAAGTTCTGGGTGTAAGGGTTGATCTGCTTACAGTAAAAGCAATAAAGCAAAAGTCCCAGCTATGGGAGAGTATAAAAGAGGACTTGAGTTATGTCTAAGAGAGACTTGAGACTGTTTCTGATAGATATATTAGAGTGCATAGAAAAGATTGAAAGTTATATTTCTGGACTCTCTTATGAAGAATTTATTCAGGATGCAAAAACAAAGGATGCTGTAGTTAGAAATCTTGAAATTATAGGAGAGGCTGCCAACCAGATTCCTGAAGAGAGATTCAACAGAAATATCAACCAATCCCCTGGCCCCAAATTATATCTCTTAGGAATCGTTTGATCCATGGCTATTTTGTTGTCGATTATGACATCGTTTGGGATATAATCAGTAAAGAATTGCCAGATTTGAAACCTGAAATACAGAAGATTCTGAGGGAAATATAAATAAATATTATGAAATCATTTCACACTATAGCCGTTCCTCATAAAGACATCCTTGAAGGCAGGCTCACAATGGATGTCTTTGCTGCTGATCTGTGGGAGGTCTATCAGGGAAGAGCTCTCCAGGAATACAGAGCTTTGTATTGAATACCATGACGAACAGGCTGAAAGGCTCTTTCAGTGGCTGCAGAAGGTCTCGAACAAAATTGAAAAGATATACACGCCTGGTAAAGAAGATGAGATTACACTTCATGCAGAACGGCTCCCTTAAACGCACAACAATATTTTTCGCACAAATAGGAACCCACAGTGGCCTCTAATCTGGCAAATTAATTGTCGTTAAAACAAAGGGGAACAAGGATAAGAGGGGGAGGGATTTTTTGATCCTTGAGGAGGAGATAAAGGTCAGCATATTGAATAATACCCTCAGGATTCAGGATAATATAAGTCCAGAGTATTTAAGGCTATTGGCCTTTTTTGGGAAGGTTATATGGCGGTGACAAGGGAGGTCAGGATAGGGAATGTGACCATAGGTGGGGGGAACCCCCTCGTCTTTATAGCAGGCCCATGTGTTATAGAGGATGAGGCATCCACGCTTTATGTTGCTGAGAGGCTGAAGGAGTATTCAGAGGAGCTGGCCATGCCCATTGTGTTTAAGAGCTCGTATGATAAGGCAAACAGGACATCCATCCACTCCTACAGAGGGCCAGGGATAAAGGAGGGTTTAAGGATACTCGAGCGGGTAAGGAGGGAGTTTGGTATGCCAGTGATCTCGGATGTCCATTCTGTTGAAGAGGTCGGGATTGCCTCAGAGGTGCTCGACTCAATACAGATACCCGCATTTCTCTGCAGGCAGACAGATCTGGTTGTTGCAGCATCCAGGACAGGAAGGCCTGTAAATATAAAGAAGGGACAGTTTCTGGCACCATGGGATGTGAAGAATATAATAGACAAGTTTACATCAACAGGTAATCAGGGCCTTATGATTACAGAGAGGGGCACGGTGTTTGGTTATAATAACCTTGTTGTTGACTTCAGGGCCTTCCCCATAATGCGTTCCTTTGGTTACCCTGTGATATTTGATGTGACCCATAGCCTGCAGCTGCCTGGTGGCATGGGTGTTTCGTCAGGTGGACAGAGTGAGTATGCACCGTATATGGCGAGGGCTGCTGTTGCCTGCGGGGTTGATGGGTTATTTATGGAGGTTCATCCCGAGCCTGAAAAGGCCCTCTGTGATGGGCCGAATATGATAAGGCTGAGTGAGATGAAGGAGATGATGGCCACTGTTAGGGCCATAGATGAGTTGTTAAAATAAAGGGGTTCTGTATAAGGATGGATGATCTCATCGAGATAGCAAAGAGGGTGTTTGATATCGAGGCCCGTGCCATCTCTGCCCTGAAACAGAGGGTTGACAGGAGGTTTCTTGAGGCCGTTGAGATAATATTCAACAGCAAGGGGAGGGTTGTGGTCACAGGCATGGGCAAGTCAGGCATTATAGCCAAGAAGGTTGCTGCAACGCTTGCATCAACAGGCACGCCTGCCTTCTTCATGCATCCGGCAGAGGCAGGGCATGGTGACCTCGGTATGGTCACGCCTGATGATGTGATGATTGCAATCTCTAACAGTGGTGAGACAGACGAACTCGTGAGTCTGATACCGTTCCTGAAGCGTTTCAATGTGAAGCTGATATCCATGACGGGCAACCCCGACTCGATACTCGCAAGGTCATCAGATGTGGGTCTTGATATCTCTGTGGAGGAGGAGGCATGTCCTATGGGCATCGTGCCAACGGCATCCACTGCAGCTGCCCTTGCGATGGGAGATGCAATAGCCGTGGCACTCCTGAAAAAGAGGGGTTTGAGGGAGGAGGATTTTGCACTGTTTCATCCAGGAGGCAGTCTCGGCAAGAGACTGCTCATAAGGGTCAAAGACCTGATGCATACAGGTGATGAGGTGCCGATAGTCCATCCCCACACACCCATGACAGATGCCGTTATGGAGATATCCTCAAAGAGGCTCGGGGTCACCATAGTGGCTGATGCGGACAGGAAGATAGTCGGGATCATCACCGATGGTGATCTGAGGAGGGGTATACAGAGGTGGGGGAAGGGGTTCTTTGAGATGAAGGCAGAGGAGGTCATGACAAGGAACCCCAAGATGGTCTCAGGAGATGAGCTTGCTGCAAAGGCAGTCTCCATAATGGAGAGTTATTCAATAACATCCCTTATAGTGCCTGATGAGACGGGAAGGGTCTCAGGCATCATCCATCTACATGATATACTGAAGAGGGGGATAGTGTGATGCGTCTCCTTGTGATGGTTTATGGAACGGTTTGAATTGCCCCCTCTGAAGAGTATCCTGGAAGTGAGGTTTGATGGGGAACACAGGTAGAGAACTCGAGGCCATTGCCAGGAATATAAAGCTCCTTATACTCGATGTAGACGGCGTCCTGACAGATGGTGGCATCATCCTTGATAATGAGGGCAACGAACTGAAGAGGTTTTATGTGAGGGATGGCCATGGTGTCAGGATGCTTATAAGGGCAGGGATAAGGGTCGCCATTATCACAGGGAGGGTCTCTGATGTTGTGGCACGGAGGGCAAAGGAGATGGGGGTTACAGATGTCTATCAGGGCATATTCAAGAAATCCAAGGTTTATGAGGATCTGCTCAGGAGGTATAACCTGAGGGACGAGGAGGTTGCCTTTATGGGTGATGATGTTGTTGATATAGAGATACTCAAGAGGGCAGGGCTTGCTGCTGTGCCTGCAGATGCCGATGATGAGGCAAAGGCACATGCACATTTTATATCCACAAAGGAGGGGGGTAAGGGAGCGGTCAGGGAGTTGATAGATCTTATATTAAAGTCCTCTGGCCTGTGGGATTCTGTATCTGGTGAGTCACTTGTTTAACATACCCACCATAATCACCCTCAGCAGGATACTCCTGATACCTGTCTTTATCCTGATCGCAACATCTGACCCACTACCAGGTGCGCTTGTCTTTGCCATTGCTTCTGCCACGGACCTCCTTGACGGTTACCTTGCAAGGAGGCAGAAGCAGATAACGAAGCTTGGCATATTGCTTGATCCCCTTGCTGACAAACTCCTGGTTATCTCGGCCCTTATCATGCTTGTGGACATGGGCATGGTGCCTGCGTGGATCGCCATCATAATCATCCTCAGGGAGTTTCTTGTCACAGGCCTGAGGATCGTAGCACTCTCAAGGAATATCATGATCCCTGCTGAGTCAGGTGGGAAGATCAAGACCGTTGCCCAGGTATCATCCATCCTCCTCTTGCTTGTTGACAGGAGCTCTATAGGTATAGACCTCTATAATCCAGGTATCATTCTGCTGTTAATAGCGATGGTTATAGGTGTTGTCTCTGGAATGAGGTATTTTGTATTGTTCTGGAGAAAGATATGATGCTGTATCTCCTTTTATATGCGCTTATACCCTTTGCATATATAATGGGTTCGATCCCCTTCGGCCTCCTTATCAGCAGGGCAAAGGGGGTCGATATAAGGCAGACAGGGAGCAGGAACATCGGGGCAACGAATGTCCTGAGGACGACAGGCAGGCTCCCTGCACTTGCCACCCTCCTTGGTGATGCGCTCAAGGGTGCACTGCCTGTGCTGCTCTGCAGGGTAATCCTTGCCCGTATACAGGGAGACGGTATATATAGCGAGGCCACACTATGGGAGGGCCTGGTGGGTCTTATGGCGATCCTGGGTCATATATATTCAGTCTTCCTCTCGTTCAAAGGCGGTAAGGGCGTGGCAACGAGCCTTGGTGTAATCGCCGTATACACCCCCATACCTGCACTTGGTGTTATCGTGGTCTGGCTGACCGTGGCTGTTGTTACAAGATACTCATCACTTGCTGCCATATGTGCCTCTCTATTTCTGCCTGTCTCTATTTTACTTTTTGATCACACAGCATTTAAAATTTATTTTGGTATAATCGCTGCTTTTTTGGTAGTATTAAGGCATAAGGAGAATATAAAGAGGCTGCTGGAAGGAAGGGAGCCGAAGATCGGACAGAGGAGTCGATGAGCATACACAGAAGGAACAAGACCCTGCTGGTGCTGGTCCTCTTTTTTATTGTGGGTATGGTGTCTGCAGGGGATCTGTTTGGTGAGGATAAGCCCACGAATATCGTCGACATCAAGGCATTCTCTGATTTCAGGAAGGAGAAGGGCCTCCGTAACCTTGAGCCACAGTCCATAACCCTCATATCAAAGGGCCTTGTTGCACTGGAGAATGGCAGGACAGAGGAGGCCATAGCATACTTCAAGGCTGCAGCAAGCCTCTCACCTGACCTCCCGCAGTCCTATATATACCTTGCAAGGACGAGCTTCTCCTTTACAACAGAGGGGCTTACACAGAGCATCGGGTACATAAGGGATGCGTGGAGGGCGATTAGGAATAACTTCTGGTGGTCTTTCAGGACATCGGGCAATTTCCTCATCGCCCTTTATCTGTCCCTGTATATCTCTATAATCATCCTGGTCATCATACTGGTGGCCTCAAGGTTTAACCTGTACATACATGATATACATGAGGACAGGAGGAGGCTGTATCTGCTCATCCCTCCCGTGGTCTTTGTCTTCCTTGGTCCGATATTCGGTATACTCGCCTCGCTATTGCCGTTCTGGCTGTATCTGAAGAAGGACGAGAGATACCTTGTTTACGCAATCTTCATAGTCGTAGCGGTTATGATACAGCTGGCCCCATTCCTTTCGTCCTTCTTCAATGCCTCTGCAAATGTCAGGCTCAGGAATATAATCAATATCAACAGTGGCCTTTACACAGGCGATACGGTCTATCTGTTGAAGGGCGGAGACGATTACGAAACGGCCTTCACATATGCCCTTGACCTCAAGAGGAAGGGGCATTACAGGAAGGCGATCGAGGTGTATCAATCCCTCCTTGGTAAGTATGGGAGGACTGCTGATGCAAAGCTCTACAATAATATCGCAAACTGTTATGTGGGCCTGAATGATAACGAGATGGCACTTAAATACTATACAAAGGCACTCCAGACATCAAAGTTGGCCTCAACATACTATAATCTCAGCCAGATGTACAGGGAGTTCTTTGACTTCAAGAAGGGTGAGGAGTTCTACAATATGGCGCTCTCCATCAGCCCTGAGAAGGTCCGCCTCTTCACAGGGCTTAGGGGGACCACGGTGAATAGCTTTGTCGTGGATGAGATACTGAGTGTTGGTGAGCTGTGGTCACTGGCGTTCAGGAGCACATCGTCAGAGGGACACCTGGGCAAGATGCTCTCATTCACAAATAAGAAGATCTCTTATCTGATACTTGTACTCATCCTAATCGCCTTTAATGTGTATGAACGGAAGGCCCAGGTATTCGCCTACAGGTGTGTCATGTGTGGGGCCGTACAGTGTGGCCATTGTGAGAGGAAGCTCGCCCGTGGTGATATGTGTCACCTCTGCTACAGTGCACTCACCGATATCACCAGCCTCAGGGTCAAGGAGAGGATAGCAAGGACCGTGCAGATACACCGTTACAGGGAGGACAGGATACAGATGGTCAAGTTGTTGAGTCTCATCCTGCCAGGTAGCGGTCATCTGTTTTATGGATGGACAATCCAGGGCTTTCTCATAATGTTCTTCTTTGTCTTTCTATTAATCGTCGCCTTTATATGGACATATTTCATCCCCTCTGTTGCAATGAGTGATGCGGCCAGGGTGTTCAGATGGGTCTCGCTATCAGGTCTTATACTCCTCTATACAATAACCCTTTTTAATGTATTCAGAAAGGTTCCGAGGAGATGGCGTTAGAGGGATTCCTGCAGGAGTTTGGACTTGCCGATATCCTCCAGCTCATATACTTTCAGAAGAAGACAGGTGTGTTGTTGATCGAGGGCAAGGACAATCGCATAAAGGTGACCATTGTGAATGGTAACATAACAGGCCTTGAATCAGAGAACAGGGTGGAGGAGGAGAAGCTTGGCAGGATACTCGTGAAGAAGGGTCTCCTGACCCCTGAGGCACTTCAGTCAGCACTCGAGATACAGAAGCAGGAGAATGCCCGTCTCGCAAATATCCTGTATAAAAAGGGGCTGGTCCCTAAGGAGATACTCATAGAGACGATCCAGCACCAGATTACTGATACACTGTCCCTTGTGCTCACATGGAATGAGGGCAGGTATGAGTTTATACCCCAGGAGAAGGCCCCTTCAGAGCTACCGGTCACAATAGACACACAGCACCTCCTGATGGACAGTCTCAAGAGTGTTGACGAATGGTCTGTGGTGGAGGGCAGGCTGAGCCTTGACACGGTCTTTAAACAGGAGAGGGTCCCTGAAAAGGACGAGATCGATGATGTGGAGGCGGCGGTGCTTAATCTTGTTGATGGTGAGAGTGATGCGAGCATGATAATAAATATAAGCCCCCTTGGTGACCTTGAGACATCAAAGGCCCTGATCTCCCTTAATGAGAAAGGGATCATCGCGCCAGTTAGAAGGCCCCAGAGGGAAGAGGTGCAGGTTGTTGAGGCACCATCAAGGAGGAATATAGTAATCGGCCTGGTCTTTGTTGCTATAATATTTATCCTCTTCTTCACGTTCTTCGGGCAGATCGATGTATTCAAGGCGTTTAAAAAGAACAGGGCCGTCTCAAAGATAGAACAGCTGAAGAACAAGATAGATATCTACAGGGTAACACATGGGAGGTATCCGGAGAGCCTTGACCTCATAACCGATGAAAAGGACCCCTGGGGTATGCCGTTTATATATGAGAGGACAGAGGATGGTTTCAGGCTCTTCAGTTCAGGCCCTGACAGGATTAAAGGCACGGAAGACGATATATATTGAGGTGATGTGATGAAGAGGGCGGTGGTGCTTCTGAGCGGAGGCATTGATTCCACGACGACCCTCGCCATTGCAAGGCATGAGGGATATGATGTGTATGCCATGAGTCTTGACTATCATCAAAGGCAGAGGGTGGAGCTTGAAGTGGCGAGGAGAAACGCAGAGAGGTTTAAGGTGGTTGAGCATGTCATAATAGAGATCGATCTTTCCTCCATAGCGAGATCGGCCCTTACCTCAGATATCGAGGTGCCAAAGGATCGTGACGTCCAGAGGCTGAGGGAGATACCCGTTACATATGTGCCTGCAAGGAATGTGATATTTCTGTCCCTTGCACTTGCATGGGCTGAGACCATCGGTTCTGGGGATATATTCATTGGTGCAAATGCCATTGACTACAGTGGTTATCCTGATTGCAGACCCGAGTTTCTCAGGGCGTATGAGGAGATGGCGAATCTGGCGATGAAGGCATCTGTGGAGGGCAGGATGAGGTTCAGGATCCATGCCCCACTGATTAACATGAGCAAGGCCGAGATCATCAGGAAGGGATATGAACTTGGAGTGGATTTCTCTGACACGTGGAGTTGTTATGATCCACAGGAGCGTGGTGCACTATCCTACACGTCAGCCGTCACACATCACGGCTATGTCCCGTGTGGCAGGTGTGACAGCTGTCTTCTCAGGGAGAAGGGTTTCAGGGAGGCAGGGATAGAGGATCCCCTGAAACATGAAGTAAAATATTAAGTTTATTCTATAACTCCTTGAAATAATTATAAAAATGTTATATGAGATAAAGGAGAGGTTTGATTTTAAGGGAGGGCCTTACACCATCTTCAGCCTGAGGAGGCTTGAGGGGCTCGGTATTGCCGGCATCCATCGCCTCCCATTCAGCATCAGGGTGTTGCTTGAGAACCTCCTGAGAAACATGGATGGGAGGGTCATAACAGAGGGGGACATCAAGAGGCTGGCAGACTACAGGTCTGGAGACAAAGGGGAGATAGCCTTCCATCCAACCAGGGTGATACTGCAGGACTTTACAGGTGTCCCGTGTATTGTTGATCTTGCGTCCATGAGGGATGCGGTGCTCAGGCTGGGCAGAGACCCTGAGATAATAAACCCCCTTGTGCCTGTGGATCTGGTGATCGACCACTCCATACAGGTCGATTACTCAGGTAGTGTTGATTCGCATCAGAAGAACATAATGCTTGAGTTTTCACGGAACAGGGAGAGGTATGCCCTTTTGAAATGGGCAAAGAACTCCTTCAAGAACGTGAGGATCTTTCCTCCAGGTTCGGGCATCATACACCAGGTGAACCTTGAGTATATCTCAAGTGTTGTTGTGACAAGGGAGGTTAATGGCGAGAGGCTGGTCTTTCCAGAGACGCTTGTTGGCACAGACTCCCATACAACGATGATTAACGGTCTTGGCATCCTGGGCTGGGGTGTTGGGGGCATAGAGGCCGAGGCCGTTATGCTTGGTCAGCCCTATTATATGACGGTTCCAGAGGTTGTGGGTGTGAGGCTTATCGGAGAGCCTGTGGAAGGGGTGACGACCACGGATATAGTGCTCACCATTACAGAGTTGCTCAGGAGACATGGTGTTGTTGGAAGGTTTGTTGAGTTCTTCGGGCCTGCCATAAAGGCCCTCTCGATCCCTGAGAGGGCAACCATATCAAACATGGCGCCAGAGTATGGTGCAACCGTTGGTTTCTTCCCTGTTGACGAAGAGACGATCAATTACATGAGGTTGACGGCAAGAGGGGATGTGGCTGATCTGATAGAGGCCTATACCAAGGAGCAGGGCATCTTCTATCAGGATGGCGATTATGCACCGGAATACAACGAGGTGATCGAATTCGACCTCTCCACCGTCACACCCTGTATCGCTGGTCCATCAAGGCCACAGGACAGGATCCCCTTAAAAGAGGTTAGAGATCGATTTCATGAGTATGTAAGGACAAAGAAGGGCACAGATACAAAGACAAGGCCTGTGGAATCCAGGGAGATGGCTGATGGATCGATCGTGATAGCTGCCATAACATCGTGCACAAATACATCGAACCCCTCCGTGATGATCGGTGCTGGCCTTGTGGCAAAGAAGGCGGTTGAGAGGGGACTCAAGGTGAGACCCCATGTGAAGACATCCCTTGCACCAGGCTCAAGGGTTGTGTATGAGTATCTCAGGGCGTCTGGTCTGCTTGAGTATCTTGAGCGACTCAACTTCCATGTGGTTGGCTTTGGTTGCACCACATGCATAGGCAACAGCGGTGGCCTATTGCCCGAGATAGAGGATGCCATAAAGAGGGACAACCTCATTGTATCTGCCGTGCTATCTGGTAACAGGAATTTTGAGGCAAGGATACACCCCTCTGTCAGGGCGAATTATCTTGCCTCACCAATGCTCGTTGTTGCATACGCCATCGCAGGGCGGATAGATATCGACCTGACACATGAGCCACTTGGCACCGGTAGTGATGGCAGGCCTGTGTATCTGAGGGAGATATGGCCATCAAGAGAGGAGATACACGAGGTTAGCAGGATGCTGACACCTGATATGTTCTCAGGGGCATACAGTGACATCCTCAATGGGGATGACCACTGGCGGTCACTGTCTGCATCGTCAGGCAAGACATTTGAATGGGATGAGACATCCACCTATATAAAGAATCCTCCGTTCTTCGACTCCTTCCTGATGGGTGAGGCAGGTCATGACATCGTGAGGGCAAGGGTGCTCGCTGTGCTGGGTGATTCTGTGACCACCGACCATATATCGCCTGCTGGTGCCATCCCGCCTGACTATCCAGCAGGCAGATACCTGATCGAAAAGGGTGTGAGGGTGGAGGAGTTCAATACATATGGCTCAAGGAGGGGTAATCACGAGGTCATGATGAGGGGGACATTTGCAAACCTGAGGCTCAGGAACAGACTCGTCAGCCCAAAGGAGGGTGGCTATACGATAAAGTTCCCTGAAGGAGAGGAGATGTTCATATATGATGCAGCCATGAGGTATAGGGCAGAGGGTGTTCCACTCATAATACTTGCCGGTAAGGAGTACGGGGCAGGCTCATCAAGGGACTGGGCGGCAAAGGGCACATATCTCCTTGGTGTGAAGGCGGTGATCGCTGAGTCCTTTGAGAGGATCCACAGGAGCAACCTTGTTGGTATGGGGGTGTTGCCACTCTGCTTCAGGGATGGCGAAGGTGTAGATAGTCTCGGGCTCAGGGGGGATGAGGAGTTTTCCATATATGGACTTGACGATATGGCACCCAATAAGGAGCTTGAGGTGGTTGTTAACAGCGGAGACAGACAGAAGAGGTTCACCGTGGTAGCAAGGCTTGATACGTGGACAGAGGTTGAGTATTTCAGGAACGGTGGTATCCTGCCATATGTGTTAAAAAGGCTTCTGGACAACCGGTGATCAGTTTATCATCCGTTCGTGATTGAACGGCCTGTATCCACAGAGCTCACATTCTGTGACATTCTCGTCAGTCCAGAGATCTATGTCAAACCCGCACATTGGGCAGGTTATCTCGATGTTGGGCTGGAGGGGGTTTATGATATAGTAGCCTGAGCCATCTTCAGACCTTGTTGTCTTCATCTCTATCCTCCTTGCATTCAGGGCATATCCCATAAAACTCTATATGACTGCCTATAAGGCTGTATCCTTTATTAAACTCCTCGGGCAATGATATATCAAAATCTATATGGATGTCCACTATCCTGCTGCACCTTCTGCAGATGAGGTGGTGGTGCATCGTGGTGTCAGGGTCATATCGTCTCCTCTTTGGATCGATGCTGAGCTGGATGACCTGGCCATGTGCCCTCAGGGCCTCGAGCGTGTTATAGACAGTGGCGAATGACATCGTTGGGAAGTCCCTCTTTATATCCCTGTATATCTCTTCTGCAGAGGGGTGATCCCTGTTCCCTTCAAGATACCGTAGTATCGCCAGCCTCTGTGGTGTCCTCTTGATCCCTTTTGGTAACTGAATGGCCATAACATTTTAAAATTAATTTTTATTAAAAAAAGAATACCAGATAAGAAACATTCTTGTCAAGTGTTATTGAGGCTGGTCCCGGACGGATATAGATAATAATCTGTCTGTTTTGATAACGTAATAGTAAAGTCCATAAACCTTTCAGGGGAATGTGATCATGTCGATACCATCAGGGAAGTTACCTGCAGAGATGCTTGAGAGGATGATAGGGAGGTATGCATCTTCGGACAGCAGGGTGATTGTTGGCCCTGCAATCGGCGAGGATGCGACCGCTATTGATATGGGAGGGAGATATCTTATTGCAAAGACCGACCCGATCACATTTGTGGCAGATGATATCGGGACATATGCAATCAACATCAACGCCAATGATATAGCAACAATGGGTGGAAGGCCGCTGTGGTTTCTTGCGACCATCCTGCTCCCTGAGGGCTCTACAACGCCTGAGCTTGTAGAGAGGATATTTCAACAACTCTCCTCTGCCTGTGAGAGGCTCGGTGTCTCACTGTGTGGAGGTCATACAGAGATCACACCAGGCCTTGACAGGCCGCTACTCATAGGCACGATGCTTGGAGAGGTTGAGAAGGATCTGTTGATAAGGACGGGTGGTGCAAGGGTTGGCGATGATATAATCCTGACAAAGGGCATAGCCATTGAGGGGACATCCATCCTTGCAAGGGAGAAGGCAGAGGAGCTTGAGGAGCGGTTCGGTAGGGATCTTGTCCAGAAGTGCAGGGGTTTTATTGAGCATCCAGGGATAAGCGTCCTCAGGGATGCGCAGATAGCGATGGACAACGGTGAGGTGCACTGCATGCATGACCCCACAGAGGGAGGGCTTGCAACAGGCCTGTATGAGATTGCAAGGGCTGCGGATGTAGGGCTCATTATAGATGAAGACAGGATACCTGTGCTTGAGGAGTGTAGGATTCTGTGTGAACACTACGGGATCGATCCCCTGGGTCTCATTGCCTCAGGTGCACTCCTTATAACTGTCCGCAGGGAGGACACAGACAGGGTGATAGAGGCCCTGGAGACAGGGGGTATCAGTGCATCAAGGATAGGCGAGGTGGTCTCCAGGGAGCATGGTATAAGACTGAGGAGGGGAGGGAGGGTTGTGGATCTGCCGTTGTTTGAGAGGGATGAGATCGTAAGGGTCTTCTGAGTGATGGAGAGGGAGACAAGGACAGCAGGGATAATAATCATCGGGAATGAGATACTCTCAGGGAAGGTGAAGGATGTCAACTCCCACTATCTTGCCACTGAGTTGCGTTCACTCGGTGTGGAGCTCAAGAAGATATCCGTCATACCTGATGATCCTGATGCCATAGGGAGAGAGGCCCGTGTATTCTCAGACTCATATAATTATGTCTTTACCACAGGCGGTGTTGGACCAACACACGATGATGTGACCATGGAGGGGATAGCAAGGGGCTTCGGGGTGGGACTCGTGATAAGCCCTGAGATAAGGGGCTTCCTTACGAGAAGATACAGGGGGGATATCAATGAGGCGGTATTAAAGATGGCCAGGGTGCCTGATGGTTCCCAGGTTATCTGCTTAAAGGACGACAGTTTTCCATTTGTCAGATTCAGGAACATCTTTATATTCCCTGGCATACCCCAGCACTTAAGGGAGAGGTTTCAGGTTATAAAAGAGCAGATAAGGACAAGACCATTCTATCTCCAGAAGGTGTTCCTGAGGATTCGTGAATCAGATATTACAGGTGCACTGAACAGGGTTGTTTCGAACAATAAGGGGGTGGTCTTTGGCTCATACCCTGTGGCTGGTGATTCTGAATACCTGGTGATGATCACGGCCGAATCAAGGTCAGAGGCATTACTCAGACAGGCCGTTGATGAACTGATCGATTCTATTCCTGAGGACGCAATTGTAAGGATTGAGTAAGTCCGGGGTAGCCTTGCCTGCTCAATTGATTTCAGGGTGGTGTGAGAATATACTAAATGCAGGGTAAGACAGACAATGGATATCCTCCGTGAGATTGAAGAGACACTTGAGGGGTGCCATCTTCCCTTTGATATCAGGGGAATGATAGCCTTTGGTTCAAGGGTAAGGGGAGAAGCAACACCTTATTCTGATCTCGATATTCTCGTTGTAGCCAGGGGCATCAATCCAAAACTGCACAGAAGAGGGAACGAGATAATGCGGATAAGACGATGCCTTCCTGCTGGGCCTTTTGATATACTCTTGCTTACCCCTGAGGAGGCGGTCTCTAACTTCAGAAATCATAACCCCCTTTTCCTTGATATAGCAATGGAAGGGATTATCTTGCTGGATAGAGACGCCCTTTTACAGAGGACTCATCGATGAGACAAGAAGATAATAGAAAGATTAAAGGAGGGATGGGGTTCCCTTTGTTGGTGCGGTGCTCACAGAGGGCTTAAGAGATCAGGAAGTCCCAGGGAAGTGGAGGAGGAGGCTTTATAGGGCAGCAGATATCCAGGGATAGTGGGGGATAAATTGTGGTTGTATAATAAGGGAGATGCCAAAATGGCAGAGGAAAAGGCTGTGGGGTTCTGTCTGTAGCAAGAGATTTTTTTAAATACTGGTTTTCCTGAATATTAGGTAAACGTTGTAAGTCAGTTTTTTAGGATGGACGAGCTATCAAAGGAATATGTCCTATCATACTATTCCACATTGCTCAGGATGCATGGCGATAGCCCTCAGTCACTCAGGTGGACCCCTCAGGGGCAGATAACCCGTTACAGGGCCCTTCTTGAGATAGGCGATATTAACGGCAGGAGCATTCTTGATTATGGATGCGGGAAGGGAGACCTCTACCAGTTTCTCAGGGAGACAGGCATTAATGTCCAGTACACGGGCCTTGATATAAACAGGGATCTGATAGAGTTTGCTCGTAGGAGGTTTCCTGAGTGCAGGTTCAGGGTCTTTGATATCGAGACAGAGGAACTTGATGAGAGGTTTGACTATATATTCCTCTGTGGTGTATTCAACCTGAAGGTGATGGGTATTGAGGAGTCGATAAAGAACATCTTAAGGAGGCTGTTCAAGCAATGTAATATCGGCCTTGCATTAAATGCCCTCTCTGCCCACAACCCGAAAAAGGATTTTGAACTCAACTACCTCTATCCCGAGGATATGTTCACCTTTGCGGTTAAGAACCTCTCACCGTTTGTCTCCCTCAGACACGACCGGATACCCTATGACTTCACGATGTTCGTGTACAGGGATATAAAAAAGGGGTGAAGGGGGGACCCCTTCACCCCTGAGCAGTATATACTTACAACACTACATATCCACCTTCTGCTGGTATCTCTTCAGAAACTCTCTTCTTCTGCGCTCGCGTTCTGCCTTTGAGGCAGGGTCCTCCTTGCCGATAGACCACTTGTGGTTATCGCTGTTTATTATCTCTTCGAGCATCTCTTCCAGTTCCTTAGCAAGCCTCTCTGCCTTTCCCTTACCACTATGTTTGCCCATCTCTATAATCTCTCTGATCTCTGGTATGTACTCGCTGTACCAGTTCTTTGCGAGGTCATAGTTTCCATGCCACTGGGTATAGTCAGGGGCCATCATCGAGGCACCGTGACGGACCCTCCTGCCCTCGTGGTGCCAGAGCTCAAACCATGTGTAATCTATCTTCTGGGCAAACTTGGCATACTCCTTCCCCTTTACTGCCTTGAGCACCTCCGTTGCCTTTTTATAGAGTTTCAGCCCTGGCTTTGCCCACTTTTCATTGTATAGCTGTAACTGGGCCTCATACTGCTTGAAGAAGGCCTTATAGAAGTCCTCATTGTGACAGGCGGCACAGACCTTCTCCATGTTCGCCCTTCTCTGATCGCCTGTAATCTTTGCAGATGGGAGGTTCCACCTCTTGTCCGTCTCGTGCGCAAGCTTGAGCAAGGGTGGCCTGTTATTCCATTTGATCCTCAGCCCCACATTGTGTGTAACAGGCATGTCCTTTGTGGCAGACATATGACAGGTTGCACAGGTAGGAGCGGCAAAATAATCCTCCCCAACCACCCATTTGGCTGATTCAAGATTCATCTTGTCCTTGTTGGCATAGTAGTTAATACCATGCTTCGACTCCTTATAGATCTCTATCTGCGGGTGATCAGGTCCCATATGGCACTTCCCACAATTCTCAGGCTGTCTTGCCTGTGCAACAGAGAATTCATGCCTCTGGTGACATGCAGTACAGCTCCCTTCAGAACCATCCGGATTTACCCTGCCCATCCCTGTATTGGGCCAGGTTGCTGGATCAAGCCTTCCATCCTTAAGCACCCTTACAACAGAACCATGACACTGCCAGCATCCATTGACCGCAGCTGCAGAGATGCCCATGGGGAAACCCTCTGTCTTCATTCCCCTGTTACCCTCAACCACCTCGGCCAGGACATTATCAAGTGAGCCCATGATACGGCCTGCCTTTGAGTGATGGGAGTTCTCAAATTCATCGACCTCCCTTGCATGACACTTCCCGCAGTCCTTCGGAGAGACAATAATGGATATGAGGTATCCCTGATGCTCAAATGCATCTGGATCGCCCTTCTGTGCCTCATGGCACTCAAAACAACCTACATTGGCCCTGTAGTGTTTGCTGTAACCCCACTGCTGATAGATATTTACCGTGCTGTCTGCATGACATCCAATACACTCCTGGCTCGCCTTTGACAGTTTCTGGGGAATATTGATCTTCGTAACTGCTACTGCCTCTGTACCTGCCATCACAAGAACAGTTATGATGAGCAGGTATAGTAACTTCTTCATCTTTCTCCCTACCTCCTTTCATTTTAAGAGAATCTCCAGAGATTTCATGAGGACCTTAAATACTCATCTATCCCCTCCCTTCCTGTTGGATTCTGATCAGTCTATCCCTCCGAAATAATGATATGCCATGATGACATCTGTAACCCCTTTTATATTCATTATCTCACTGCGTACATCCTCCTCTCGTCTGGCGACATCTGAATGAACAACGACCATGAGCTGATGGTCTCCGATGACTTCCCTGACCTCTACACCCATCTCATCAAGCCTTCTTCTTACATCCTCTCTCCTGGCTGGTTGTGTATGGACTATAAGACCACATAATATCAGGGGACGGTGGTGTGTGCAGATCCTCTCTCCAAGAAGAAGGCTCATCTCTGATTCTGGCTTATGGATCAGAATCCTTTTAAATAGATAACAGATTTTTGTGTAAATGTGGTGTTAATCTCTGTAAAGTTTCTGTAAACTTTTATGGTGTGTTTGGTATATGTCTACTTCACTATCTTCTTTCTCATGAACCTGAAGGGGTAGGGTGTGAGGAGGATAACGACCGCAAGGAGCCAGAGTATATCCCACCTTGCGCTGTAGAGCTCACCAGAGGCAAAGGATCGGGAGATATTCACAAGGTGATAGAGGGGAGTGAAGAAGGCGATCTTTGTTACTATTGGATGGAGTGTATCAAGCGGGAAGAATATCCCAGAGAAGAGGAACATGGGGGTCATGAACAGGGTGTAGAAATAGTTGAATGAGTCTATGCCTGGCACGGTCGCAGATGTGATGACACCGATCTCTGCAAATATAACGGCACCTATGAAGATCAGGGGGATGGCAACGATTATAAACAGGGAGTCTATAAAACCGAATATTGACATGACGGCCATGATACAGAGGCCATAGAATGTCCCCTTTGTTGCACTCCACAGGAGTTCTCCTGTAACGAGGTCATCCACATTTATGGGTGTTGCCAGTATGGCATCAAATGTCTTCTGATAGGTCATCCTTATATATGTGCCATAGGTGCTCTCAAAGGTTGCTGCAAACATGGATGAGGATGCGATGATGCCAGGGGCGATGAACTTTATGTATGGCACACCATTTATCTCCTTTACAAAGGCCCCGAGACCAAAGCCAAGGGCGATCAGATAGAGGAGTGGCTCGAAGAAGTTGAGGACCATACTCGATTTATACCGTTTTGAATAGACCGTGAAGTTCCTCTGCCAGACCCTGAATGCCCTCTTAATCTGCAAGTCTCCTCCCTGTGAGTCTCAGATAGACCTCTTCAAGATTACCGGCCTTATGTGTATCCATAAGCCGTGCCGGGGTATCAATGGCTACGATCTTTCCTGAATTCATTATAGCGACCCTGTCACAGAGCCTCTCGGCCTCTTCCATATAGTGTGTCGTGAGTATGATGGTGGTATTCATTGACTTCAGGTAATTCAGTTTATCCCATACGGAGTGTCTGCTGTGTGGGTCAAGCCCTGTTGTCGGTTCATCCAGTATCAATAGTTCCGGATCATTCAACAGCGACCTTGCAAGGATGAGCTTTCTCTTCATCCCCCCTGAGAGGTTCCTTATATTCACCCCTGCCTTGTCCTTTAGTTCGACGAATTCAAGGAGCCTCCACGCAACCTGAGAGGCCCTCTTCTTTGGTATATCAAAATACCTTGCATATACAATCAGGTTCTCAAATACGGACAGCTCTACATCGAGATTGTCGTCCTGTGGCATGACCCCTATCCTTGACTTTATCTCTGATGGCCTCTCGGTAACATCCATACCGAAGACACTCACCGTGCCTGATGTCGGAGGCATAAAGCAGTAGATGATGCTCATGGCAGTGGTCTTTCCTGCACCATTGGGGCCGAGGAAGCCGAAACACTCCCCCTCGTTGATCTCGAAGCTTATATTATCCACTGCCTTGAGGGAGTTATAGTATTTTGTGAGTGATCTTGCGATGACGATGCTCATGCACAACTACACCTGAGGGCGACCTCTGATAGGGAGTGAGATAAATCTTTCAAGAGATGTCTCAGTATCTGTAAGTGTATCGATCATGGTCTATTTTAACACAATCACCTATCAATAACCCCTCTGAAGACCTCCCTGACCTCTTTTAAAATCTCTCCGTGAATGGCAGGGGATGATGCAACGATGTTTCCTGTATCGATATATCCGTCACCGCCACCAAAATCAGTGACTATCCCGCCCGCCTCCTTTATCAATAGACCCCCAGCTGCCACATCCCATGGACTCAATCCGAGTTCAAAGAACCCATCACACCTTCCACATGCAAGGTGTGCAAGATCAAGGGCAGCGGAGCCAGCACGTCTTATATCACTGACCCTGTTAAACAGTCTTCTGAAGAGCCTGAGATAGAGGTCGATCATCTCCTTCTTGCGGAAGGGAAAGCCTGTTGTAAGGAGACTGCCCCCTATGTCATTGATCCCTGATACACCTATGGGCCTCCCATTCAGATAAGCGCCCTTACCGCTTATTGCGGTGAATAGCTCGTCCCGCAGTGGATCAAAGACAACCCCTACCTCTATCCTGTTATCGTGTTTCAGGGCGATGGAGACAGCGAACATCGGATAGCCGTGTATATAGTTTGTTGTCCCGTCAAGGGGATCTATGATCCAGAGGTATTCGCCCTTCTCCCTTAGTGATTCCTCGGCAAGTATGGTGTGCCCTGGGAACTCCTGTCTTATGGCCTCTATTATCATCCTCTCTGACTCCCTGTCAACGTATGTGACAAAATCAGATGCCTGTTTTATATCGACATCCGCTGTCGAGATCCTGCCCATGTTCTCAACTATAAACCGCCCTGCCGACCTTGCAGCCCTGATGGCGACATCAAGGAAGGCCTCGTGTCCATTCATTGTCTGAACCTCCCCCATATCGCTACGTGTCTATCACTGATGGTATCTATGTTCATATACCCCATCCCCTCATCCATGAGCTGCGCCTCTATCTCCTCAACGGTATAGGATGCCATGAGGGAGTTATAGAAGTCCCTCTGGAGGATGGGTGATTCATCTGCTGCATAGAGTCTCACCAGTTCCTCTGCCTGCAACCTGTCTTCTGGCCTCATGAGGTCAACGATAAACACAGGGGCGCCATCCTTGGCAAATATCCTTATGGTCTTCCATAATACATGGGGATCCCTCAGGTGATGAAGCAGGCTATTGGATATTATCGCATCAAACCTCTCACTCACAGGCCCCTCATATGGCAGGGTGACCCTCTTCACCGTGATCCTCTCTGATAGGCCGTGTCTCTCTATCTCGGCCCTTGCGATATCGAGCATCGCATGAGAACCGTCTATGCCTGTTATCCTTATGCCTGGCAGTGCCCTTGCAAGACGTATCACCACGTCGCATGTCCCGCATCCAAGGTCAAGGACCTCTCCATTTGTAAAGCCTGGGAATCTTTTCACAAAGTGGTTGACAAATGCATTGTGGGGTTCTGAGAAGTCTGCCCTATGATAGGCGATCACATGTTCTGGGTCGTCCATCAACTCAGGCTCGGGTACACGCTCCATCACTCTCTCCACTGCGACTGGATATCAAATGTGCCGTGCTTTTTGAAATTCCTCCTGAGGCCGTCAAGGTCATCACCCACAAGTCCATCAAGGGAATAGTCACCCATACCTTCTCTGTGGAGATAATACAGGTATCCTATGTCTTCTGGCTCTATCCCAATGAGTCTTGCTGCAACACCGTCTGCCTTTACGGGATCTGCAGAGGCGATGGCACACCTCATCTCTACAGGACTGCCATCAATGGGGCCATCTCCCTCCATACATACAAAGCCATCGAGCACCACAAGCTGTGGCCACAGCCTCTTTGCAAACTCGACTATATTGTGATGGATCATCTTCACACTCTTTCTGTAACCCCTGTACTGTCTGAAGAGGAAGTTTATGAGCCAGTTGGGGAGTGTCCTCCTTGCCTTTGAGACCGTCCCAGGGGGGAGTCTGTCAAGCAGGGTCTTTGGCGCATCAACCTCGACCCCTCCCTTCATACCGTGTATCATCGCCATATCCTGTCTCATCACAAGCCCTGCCATATTCTTTATGCCGAATGTGGCCATGGCAAAGTTGTGTGTCTTGGGTATGGAGAGCGATATCTTGTAGTCAAACTCTTCGGCCCTCTTGGTGATCCTCAGTCGTGTATCACCAACGATAGAGAGGATCGGGCTATAGATGTACTCTGTATCATTGTCAAAGTCCGTGAGGGTGACCCTCTCGTATTTTCTGGGGAGCCTGTAATAATCATAATCCTCGAAGACCTTTGTTGTTGGCAGTCCATTGTAGAATGCTGTTGCAGATGATTCACCAACGGTGATGGGTGTCTCTGGCACAATCTCCCTGATAAACTCAATTACCGCCTCTATGGCCTCTACATGGGTATTTGCAAAGTCAGGCTTTAGGGCAACAAGATTTGGCTTTATGAGTATATTCCTTGCCTCCTTAATGGGTTCTATGTCCTCCCTTATCAGGGATAAGGCCTTCTTTATATTCTCCTTTCTGTTATCACCCCTTACAAGGGCAACCTTCTTTCCCTTATCCATCTCTGCCCCCTTTGTCCTTTAAATACTCAGTTATATACCTTACTAACAAGGGATCGTTTTATTCAAGCTAAAGGGCATAGCTTATTTTGAATCCCTGATCCTCTTATGCATCTCTAATGCCCTTTGGTCAGAGGGCCTTGCCTTGAGATACCTGTTCAGCCAGTAAAGGGCCACCTCCCTGTTGCCCATCCCCTCATATGCCACGGCAAGGGAGAACATCCAGTTTGGCAGGGTATGCCGATACAGCCTCTTTCTGGAGGCATATGCGGTTGCTATGATATTCACATAGGCGTGCCTCTCTGGGAGTCTGTATCTCTCTACAAGGGGATGTGTCTCAGGTGTGTCCCTCAGGAAGATGAGCACATTGTTGTCTGCATAGATGAGCGCCCATTGTCTGTCCTTGATCAGTGTTAGGACGATGGGCAGTACACTCCCTGATGCCTCATCACAGCCAGGGAGTATGGCCATATTTATATCATAGTAAGAGAAGAATTGGGTATATATCGGTTCATCACCGTGTCTGTGTATCCTCGCCTCAGGGGTGTATATCAGTGCCCTGTAGAGGTTAAAGCCTTTGAGATTCAGTGCCCTTCCATCCATAAAGACCTTTATCCTGGGGTAAAGGCTCCATATCAGAAAACCACCATGGTTGTAGTCATTAAAGACGTTCCCTCTCAGTGTGGGGTTCTCTCTGATAAACCGGACTGCCCTGACGTAGTCCGTGTTATAGGGTGTTGGAGTCCTGAGCCCTGAGAAACGGAGTCCATCATTGAGGAGGCTCAGACCCAGCCCTATACACAGGATGCCTGATATCATGTTGAGGCCTGTGATAAGACGGCGTCTCCTTATAAACCTGTTCATTAGGGGAGAAAGGCTCACGTTCAGTGCGATGATCAATGTGCAGAATAGGGCGAGGAATATGATGTATCTGATGGCCTTTGTGGCCATGATGAGGAAGAGGGCGTGCAGGAGTATAAACCCGAGGCCAATGGATCTCAGGTTTCTGAGGTTTATGAGGTATGAGAGTAGTGATAGGGTCATGAGTCCGCTGAAGAATGGCAGTGATCTCACTATCCCCAGGAAGGATGCGTGGGCAAACAGGGACTGTGTCTCCACTATCGATGAGAGGTATCTCAACCTATCGATCTTTATAAAACCGAGTATGGTGCTGAGGAAGGCAACATATCCATTCGGATTGATACCGCTTGCGAGGATGGCCAGTATTACAGAGAGGAGGAAGGCCCTTGTGACCTTCTTTTCAATGATGGAGGAGGATGTATAGATCAGGATTATTATATCCCCCAATATAAAGCCACCATGCATATTCGACCATAAGAGCATCATGGCAGGCAGTATGAATAGTGCAGGACGCCTGCCCCCTCTCATCTCTTCAAGCAGGTATATGGTTGTGACACTGAAGAGTGTTGTCCATATCTGGGGCTTTACCCCGATGTACTGGAACTCCCTCACAACCACCATGTAGGAGAGGAATGTCAGTATGGCTGTGAGGAGGGGCTGTGCGCCCCTTTTGATCGAGAGGCGATAGATGAGGTAAAAGCTCAGACAAAGCACCAATGCCCTGAGCATGATCAGCGTCTTGAAGCCGCCCATCCTGTACAGGAGATAGAATATTATCTGTGATAGCCAGTATTGCCTCAGGATGAAGTTCTTCCTCAGGGGGGTCTCGTCAAGGTTCAGGGGGATGCCGAATGGGTCATCAGATGGGATGGTCATGTTCTGCCATATCCATCTGCCTGTTGCGAGATGCCACCAGAGGTCATTATCAGAGATGGGTGTGGTGAGAGAGGCGACAATGGATAGGAAGAAGAGGGCGATGATTATGGATCGGAGATTATGCTTCAGAAGGTCTTTGAATGTCATGCCTCTGTCCTATCAGGACCTCTGGATGGTCATCCAGAGGTGTTACTGAAACGATGCCCTTTCCATAAGGTATTCAAACGAGCCATCGATCATCCATTGATACAGCTGTGATGGTTCTTTCATCTGCTGGGCCCTGTGCCTTGAGACCGATATATATCCCACCCTGAGGTCCCTGAGTGATGTCATGTCTCCCCAGAGTCTCTCAAATTGTGCAACAGGATATACCCCTTCCTGTCCACCTTCAAGGACCTGTTTGACCTTTTTTATGGTCACATACACAGGCAGCCTCCTCTCCACAGCCCTTATAGAGTCCGTTATCCTCTCTCCAAGTGCTGGATCATCCTCTGCCCTTATCAACATATCCCTATCGATACCAAAATATTCCAGCAGCCTGTCTATACTGATCCAGTTAGTGAGGGAATTATAATAACTCAACATCAATTCATATCGCTCCTCTGGCAGGGCAAGGCCTTCAACAAGCCGGATATGGCCGTTGACCCTTGCGAGCCCGCCACCCCTGTCACTGATGCGTCTTGGTGTGACCTCAAATGTGAGGGTGTTCTGCTCGTTTATATGCATACCGAGTATGCACGGCTCTATGTATGCACCGAGGGTGTCTATGTTGTGGCACAGCAGGTATTTAAGATCAGGATTCTCCTTTAACATACGGCATAGTGTGCCATTCTTTATGAGGTTCGGTATCTCATACCAGTGCCCTGGTGGGTTGAACCTCAAGGGCGTGGTGCTGTCTGAAAAGTCTCTGCCCTCACCCTTCTGCCTTACCCACTCTATATAGGCCGTGCTGTTGTCCTTGAAATAGGACACAATATCCCTCTCCACAGGATAGACCCTCCTGCCTATGCTCCTTGCAGGTGAGAGGTATACCCTGCCAGGGTAGTTGAAGTAACCTGACCTCTCAAGGTATTCCCTGATTGCATCGTGTGTGAGATAGCTTGTGGTGAATACATGGGCTATGTTCACCCCGTAGAGTTCAGACGTCCTTCTGCTCTTTGCAAGGTGCACCTCGATGAACGTCCTGTATCTGTCCTTCACCCTGAGGAACGGGTTGAGGGGTTTTATCACCCCAGCACCATGCGACCACCTGCTGCCGAGGCCACCTGCGAATGTCACAACCGCCACCTCGTTCCTGCTGATCGCCTCGGCACCAACCCTGCTATGGTGACTGTCTTCCTCATCCTCAAAGTGGTGTATATCATCGTAATCGACATCCTCGATTACAGTCTCTGGTGGTAGCCTGTTCTCTGCAAGCCCTATCTTTCCGTCTATATAAAGCCTCCTCATGTATTCATGGGATTCACGATCAAACCCGTACTCCTCCTCGATCTCCTTCTCAGAGCATTCTGCCTCCATAGACCCCATCGTCCATCCCCGCTCTTCTGTCCCTGGCATCACGGCCTCGCTTCCTCTGAGCAGCCCGGCGACTATACCGTGATGATTTATCCTGAAGTCATACACGATAGGCTCTATGACGAATGGATAGGAATGTCTGTATCGTTCCTTGAGTTCGCCCATTACCTCAAGCACCCTCTGTTTGAATACCGCGTTCTTCTCAGGATTCACTATAAAGGCCATCCCTCCACCTGACATCCCCCCAAGCATGAGGAATCCCCAGTAGTCCTTCCCGAACTCCCCCTGCATGGTCTTTATCAGCTCGTCAGTAAAGGCGTTGTTGACCCAGGGGATCACCCCCTGTATCGCCTCCTCCCAGTCCATGGTGGTGAGCCTTCCGAGCTCCCTCATGTCTCCAGTCTTGAGTGCCTCTACGATCCTGTCGAATAGTTCGATACCCCTGAGCCTTGCCCTCCATTCATCCTCGTATTTCAACAGGTATTTCTCTGTCACCATCTCAAGTATTGGCCCAACATCATATGACATGCCACCATGGACAAGGACCATGGAGTGTGTGATCCTCTCTTCAATATCATGTGGCAGTTCACCTTCTTCAAGCACATCGTGTTCAGGAAGGAGGCACCCCCTGCTTATCCCCCATTCAGGGTCTCCCTCCCTTGCAGGCCTTCCAGTGATCACCTTTATCCCGGGCCACAATCCTCCTGAATCCTGCCATCCTCCGCCAGAGCCCCCAAGCCACTCACCAAGTATTGCCCTTGATGCAACGATGCGCCTCTCATCCTCTGAGAGGCCACCCTCAATCTCCCTTATCTGACCGCTGAATCGCATCAACCTCGTTATGATCGTTGCAAGCAGGGTGGTGCTCACGGCGAGCCTCGAGCCCTTCGGGATGTTGTTGACCCTTGTGACCACCTCGATGCCACCGTCTCTGCCAAGGAGCCTCCTTAGAATGGCCTCCAGCGGGATATCCCTGCCCTCGAAACAGGGTGGAACTATGCCTGAAGCTATGACACCTGCCTTGAGCAGGGAGAGGGGATCATTATCGAGTCTGAACAGTCCATCCACTGTAGAGACCTCGGTCGATATCTTCAGGTCAATGGAGGTGAGTCTGATGACAGGCCTATCTATGTACCTGCAGTAGCATTCACATGGAGGCTGGATGGGCGAGTCTGTCCCGTGTATCTTCAGGTCAACGGAGATATTTACAACCCTTGCCCCCTCTGGGAAGTCCATACCAAGAAAGAAGATGTCAGACCAGCCACTGTGTGAGGGATCGACCCTCACAGGCGACCTGTCAAAACCAACTGGATAATTGCCTGTTGATGGATCAGGCCTTATGAACTCAGGCCTGACGGAGTATGGATAATCATCAAGCCCCTCTATGTGGAAGAGGTGAAAATTTTCCCTGCAATTACTTATAGATAACTTAACTTGATTAAGGAGATACTTGAAGGCAATGGCATAGTACGCCTCCCCTATCGCGCTGAAGATCGCACCGTTATGATCATGTTCAGCCCTGATCCTCCTGAGGTATACCTCTATCGCCTCCTCGTGGTTACCTCGCCTTGATGCCTCAAGGCCCTCAGGCGGTATCACACCACACCTCTTTACACCGCGATCATCCTGCAGATAGAACCTGTATATGACATAGAGGAAGAGGCATGCCCTGACCCTGTGATAGAGGTTCGTGGTGGTCTTCCTGAAGGACTCGAGCTCAAAGGCAAGCCTCAGTAGCTCATCCCTCTGCCTGCCTTCAAGGAGGGAGGTTATGGATCGATTCCTTATCAACTCATCCTCACTTGTGATCGTCTCGATGAGGTGGTTCATAGAGAGTATAATTTTAACATAAATCAAGGGTCATTATTGCTGGCTTCATGGTAAAGCCTCAAAAAGATTGGGCATCAACTGACAGGCACGGAGATGTGGAATGTTGAGCCAGGGTGCCCCTCTGCATCCACCCAGATGGTGCCTCCGTGTTCCTCCACGATCTTCTTGCATATAGCCAGTCCAAGGCCTGTGCCTGTCTTCTTTGTTGTAAAGAACGGGGTGAATAGCTTCGATATATCCTTCTGCTTGATCCCTTTACCGTTGTCCCTCAGTGTGATCCTTATATTCCCGTTCTCCTGGACAAGGGAGATTACGACCTCTGTAGCGTCAGCCTCTGCTGCGTTCTTCAGGAGGTTACGGAATACCTGGAGCAGCCTCTCCCGGTCGATATGGGCATTTACTTCTTTGTCAGGGAGTTCAAGACGTATCCTCAGATCGGAGATCAAGGAGAGCTCTGTAATATAGCTTCTCATCTCTGTCTCTTTTTTGTAAAGCCTGAGGGGACTGCCATAGGAGAGGAGGTCATCCACAAGGCGGTTGATCCTGTCCACCTCCTTCAGGATGGATCGTGCAAAATTTTCAAATTCGGTCCCATGGAGCTGTTTTATTATGATGTTTGTTACAGAAGATATAGCAAATATGGGGTTCCTCACCTCATGTGCTATCCAAGAGGCCATCTCTCCTATGGTTGAGAAGTATTTCTTCCTGTCAAGCTCCTTCTTTAATTCAACGATCTCCGTGATATCCTTGAACAGGATGATATGGCCTGCTGTCCCCTCTGGAGAGTTGAGCGGGTATTCCTTGAAACCTATATATACCTTCCTGCCACCCACATCTATCTCGCCCTCATCCACCCCCTTCTCCTTCAACTCCAGAAGTCCATTGAAGACCTCTCCCAGTCTCCTGCCCTTCAGCTCCTGGCTCTCTCTATCAAGGAATTTACATGTATATGGGTTTGCCTGCAGGATCCTGCCATCGATATCAGTGACGATGATCCCGTTGTTTATACTGTTGATCACGGTCTCTATAAAGTCACGCTGGCGTCTGAGCTCTTCGTTGTGTCTCTTCAGGTCTTCATGGAGACTCCTGAGATTGTCTCTTGACTCCTGTAGCTCCCTGGTCCTGTGCCTCACCATCTCCTCAAGCCTCTCTTGGAACTCCCTGAGCCTCGTGATCATGGAGTTAAAGGCAGCCGCAACCTTTGAGAACTCATCATCGCCCTTGACAGGGAGTGTGGTGGAGAGATCGCCCTTGCTGACACTCTCGATCCCTGTTATGAGGTGTTCAAGGGGTCTCTTTATAAGCCTCTGATTAAATAGATATATGAGTATCCCTGTGATGATTATGCTCAACAGCCCGTACAGGATCAATCTCAGTTCTGTCCCCTTCAGGCTCCCTTCCAGTCCCTCCACTGGAAGGTTCATCACCACGACAGCCCTCAGGATCTTATTATCATCGTGACACCTCCTGCAGGCAGGCTCGTTCCTCAGCGGGAGGTAAAAGACAACGGAATCCTTCTCTATGTGGCTGTATTGCCTTCCGTCCCTTATCACCACATCAGGAATGGAGATCCTCTCTCCCTCTCTGAAAAGGCTCTCTCCTGCAGGTGAGTAGATCATGACAGAGGTCCCTGATCGGGCCTCAAGATACTGCAGGAAGTTTATTGTGGAGTCTGCCTTGCCCTCAAGCATGCTTGCCTTTAATGCCTCACTTATGGATATCGCCTCCCTCTCTGCCATCTTAAGGGCCTCCTCTATGATGAGGCCCTTTTCTCTCTGTATGATCAGAAAGGTCAAAACTGAGAAGGCCACAGCGATACAGAGTGTGAATATGACAAATACCCTAATGACTATGGATCTTGCCATCCTCTACACGAACCCGGATGTTGATTTTCCCATCAAAAAACTTTATAATCTCTGCCCACGATGGTCAAGATAGTCATCTTCGGCAAGGCAGAGGCAGGTAAAAGCACCTTCATAAGGAGCATCATACCTGATGCGGTCAATATAGAACATCAGGGTAGAACCATTGCCTTTGACTTTGGCACATTCAATTTTGACGGGACGACACTCCATTTCTACGGCACCCCAGGACAGGCAAGATTCGAGTGCATAAGGGATATAGTGGCACTGTCAGCAAGGATGTCAATCCTGATCTTTGACAACTCAAGGCCACTTGAAGACCTGGATCTGCAGATAGTGAAAGAGGTAAAGATGCTTGGCACTCCTTTTATCTCTGTGATTAACAGAAAGGCAACTGTCTCCCTTCTCACCATGAAGGATGTCACCAGGGTCCTTTCTCCTCTTCCCCTCCATATTCATTGCATGGAAGGGGATGTGAGGGAGAGGGGGTTCTGTATGGATGTCCTGAGGAGGATCATAGATAATCTCTGATCCTCCTGATCGCCCTCCTTATATTGAGGAGGACGATGCCAAGCGGCACTTCTGAACCTGCAACCACCATAAGGATGAATTCCTTCTTGACACGGCTTATAACAAAGTATCCCCTCTCCGCAATAGTCACAACGGCATTGAAGTCACCAAGTTCGAGCTCCGTTGATCCCCTCTCTCCTGCTGAACACAGGATTGCCCCCACCGCTGTGGACTTTATCTCCTCTTCACCTGTCTCAAGTGTGCTTACGACCGAAAGGCCATCATCTGTTATGAGAAAGACAGACCTTACGCCTTCTACACCCCTTACTATCCTCTCGATCTCGGTCTTTATCTTCTCTACTTCCATATCCGGTTGTTACACAATCTTGGCTATCTCCTCTACCGCCCTCTTCACATCAAGGAAGACTATGCCGAGCTTCACCCTTGCGTTTGCCATTACAGCAAGCACGGCATTAGGGCCTGCCTGTGTGATTATCACATAGCCATTGCTCCCCTTGATGTAGAGCTGTTCAATATCACCCCTCTGGAGTTCCTCGACAGTCCTCGTCCCTATGCCATACAGGGCGGCACTCATCGCCGAGACCCTGTCTTCCTCTGCCTCTGCAGGCAGGGAAGAGGCCATTACAAGACCATCCATACTTATTACTGCGGCACCTTCGATATCAGGTGTGCCGGTCTGTAGCCTCTTCAGTACCTGTGTCAGTTGCTCTTCTGTGGTGATAGCCATATCCCTTCCTCCTTATTATTTTTTATGGATAGAACCTGACCTCATCCCTCCTTGATTGCAAACAGACAGGCCTTCCCCTCGAGCATGGCGATGGCCTCATCCTTTGATATACCAACCTTATCGAGTGCGTGTTCAGCGATCTCCATCTTTCCGGTTGAGCCACTCCTACAGCCGATGCTGACGATACCTGCCTTCATCGCGCTCCTGATACCCTTATGGACCAGACAGAGTGGGTGGAGTGCACCTCCTCCATCTGACCTCTTGTTGTATGCCTCAACGAGTCTCATCGCCTTTTCACTCCATGGTGGTATGTCTTTATATATCGGGGTGAATGGACAGGCCTTTAAGATTACAAACCTGAAGCCGTTCTTGCTCTGGAATTCATAATTGTTCTCACCATCGATCTCGGATAGCTTCTCCAGCACATCGTTGCCCTCAAGGGCCTGTGCGATCGCCTCTCCACCCTGAAGTGCAGGGAGTATACCCATGCTCTCGATATTGCCCACGAGCATCCCCCACAGGGCGAATTTGATGGGGTCTTTCTTTGATACCATCATGCACCTCCTGTCTTTTTCATTCGCTATTTCGACAAAGGAGTCCTTTCTCAGTCTTGCCGCTATAATGGATGTCCTGGTTACAGAGAGGCCTGACATCTCTGCAAGCTCGTTTATACTCTTTGGAGAATCCTGCAAGAGCCTTATGATTGTGGATGTCTCATCATCGGTAGAGGGAGGAGTCTTTATGATCTCAAGTTTCACCTCATCATCCGGAATGAATTCCTTCAACATCTCAATCTCGTCACATAGCTTTGCGACCTCTATCATGGTAAACCCTATGGACTTCATTATCGACCCCTCTTCGACCTCTCCCATCTGATAGTAGAATCTTCCGTTCTTCAGCATGAACATCCTTACAAGTGCATCCTCTCCCCTGTGTTCTCCGAATACCGCCTCAAGCAGCATCCCGTTATCAATAGAGATGTAGCCCTTGTCGTCGTCTGTCTGGATTACCAGTCTTCCCTTCTTCCTTGATTGTTCAAGCATCTGGAGTATATCGGGCAGCAGGACATGCGACAGGTCACCGGACAGGCCATTACTCGATGTATCCTTCTTCATCCTCCGGTGAATGACCTCCACACGGGCTATCAACTCCTCTATATCAAATGGCTTCACGATGTAATCATCTGCCCCTGACCGCAGGCCCCTTACCCTTTCCTCCGGTTCACCATGGGCCGTAAGAAATATAAAGGGGACATCCTTGAAGGATGCATTCTCCCTTATCTTCCTGCATAACTCAACACCATCCATCTCAGGCATCGCCACATCTGAAACTATTATGTCGGGGTGTTCACGGAGGGCGATCTCAAGGGCCTCCCTGCCATCCACGGCCTTCAAGACCCTGTAGCCTGCCTGGGTCAGATTAAACTCCAGCGCCTGCAGGAGTGTCTCGTTATCATCTACAATGAGTATGGTATCCTGCATCTCCTTAACAAATCCCAAGACACTTGAAAAAAAGGGTGTTGTTATATTAGATTGGAGACGAAAAAATTTCAAGAGGATCGGGATGTCCTTCTTTTCAGAGGAATTAAAGGTGGCAGTGGATGAGGGCAGGGTCAAACAGGTCGTCCTTGTGGACAGGGATGGGCTTGTTGTTGAGAACCACGGTGCTGAGTATGACCCCGAGGTGCTGGCCTCTCTCTTTTCAGGAGACAGGGGTTTTATAAAGAGGGTAGGTGATGAGCTTCACACCGGACATATCGATGAAGTGGCGATCAGGGCTGATAACAGGGGCATGAGACTGGTCGTGCGGTATGTGGATATACAGGATGAACGGTTTATGATAATCGTTGTCCTGCCTGTCAGGGAGAAGTGGAGGAGGCTTACCAACTCTGTCCTCTCCAGTATAAAGAGGTTTCTGTAGGCGGTCATTGGTTGAGACATAGTATCCACCCTTATTAAGACTTTTTGGGAAGAAAATCTGAAAGATATCTATCATCCTGTCAAGATCCATCACTGGAAACA
>Ga0180893_119_pt1 | contig 34746 bp, 33 predicted proteins | sample Deesub1362A_J573_FD_124286 | JGI IMG/M metagenome (GOLD analysis project Ga0180893, IMG submission 124286) | Nitrospirae bacterium JdFR-81 | reverse complement strand
GCTTGAACCTCCTGTCATTATTGATTGTACAGGTGATATTCTATCACCTTTGACAGAGGTTTCAAGCCTTATGATAATTTTTTAGCGGACACTACTGATTCAAGATAATTAATATACCCCTGAAGAATCTCAGCCTCATATTGAGATGTTAAGTTTAATATTTTACTTTCATTAATAGATTGAAGATTTTGTTCAATCAGTTTTTGATGGTAAATTTTTGAGTAATCACGCAGACAAATAACGCCGATGCGTTTTAAAATTGTGAGGAGATAATATTTCAAAAAATCAATATCAGAAATTGTGGCTAACCGTTCATATCGCCTGAAGTCAGCTTTATCCATAATTACAATATGTCGCATGGTAAGAATATTGAAGAGTGCATATTCATTAAAAAGCCAGTTAGTTGATGCTTCAGGTGGTAGAACTAAACGAAGTCCTTTGGAAATTTGCTGATTACTTTCTACCATTGTTTAGGCCATACCCCGTTTTTAATAAAAGAGATCAACCGAATTTCTTATGAACAGCCCAGAGAATTTAAGAGTTATAATTTAAATCATAAAATTTCCACTCAAAATTTCTTTTTTAAAGTTCTATATTCATATATATTTACTTTCCCCTAACGTCATGGGTCAGTGGCTGGCATGGAGTGACAGCGGAATGCCAGTCCACTGCACCCAATTGTTAGCTGATAATTTCATTGAATATTTCTTCATTCACAGCCCCTAGCAATTCTTCAAGCTTACGATACATTGCCTCTTTAATCATGTTAACTGCTTGCTCTGACGATTGAGGAATGAAAGATAACTTCTGCTCTGACAACTTTGCTTCTTCAGGCTCTCGTATAAAACAGCCACTTGAAACTAAGGACAAAATACTACCCTTTATTTCGTTTTGTTCATAAGGATACTTAGAACCTAAGCTCTCGATAATATCCCCAAGCATGACGCCCTGATATTTCATTTTATTTTCTGCTAAGTCACGAGCAATATCAAAAAGAACGCCGGGAGATGGTAATCGGAAAATTGGAGCCCCTTTTGATAATAGTGCCTTATAATTTTCCACTGTATGAATTTCTTGGAGTTCAGAAATGGGAATGACATCTTCAAAATCTTTTAATGAGGAATTTACAAAAAGAAGCCTGTATTCACTTGGCGGATTATAGACTAACTTTACTTCAGTATCATTTACGACATATCTGATAAAATCAACAAACTTAGTAAAGCCTAGAGATAGATAATTAAAATTATGAATCCTATAGGATAAAGCCTGGCTAAAAATAGAAATATTTAATCCTGCATTTTTCAATAAGTATGACGCATCTTTATTCTTAACAAAGAAATCCAAAATCTTTTTTGCTTCATTAACAATCTGTTCCCTATTGGCTGTTATAGTTTTAAATTTACGGGAATACGCGATCAATATGGGATCTGTAAACTCACTTGATCCTACAACTGTTTCATATTCATCTTTTGGTTCTTCAAGCCAAATAAAATCATCGCAAACAGCCTCAAAAACACGATTAGTAGTTCTTTTGTAAGCACATCCAATAACCATACGTCCATATTCATGAAGTTTTTTTGCTAATGATGAGAACCCTCCGTCACCAGAAACTATTACGAAAATTTCTATTGTTTTTCTAGTAAATGCAATATCAATCGCGTCAATGGCAAGTTGAATATCTGAGGCATTTTTTTGTGGGCCACGTCCAAAGCCGAACATTTGTATAGGTTCTATGCCTAACTCTACAATATCTCCTCTAAGAATATTTAAACGCGGATCACTCCAATTAGCATATGCTCTTTGAATAGCAATTTTCCCTATTTCCTTTTTCATTATTTCATCATATATGTCCTTTAGGGATAAGCAAGATAACATATCCGCTTTACCATAACCACCTATCAGATTTTCTATATCATAAAATATTGCCGTATTAAAGCTCACTAATTTATCCTCCAGCTAACATTTAACTCAGCGGCGGCGGAATCGTCGTCCACTGTAGTGAGTTGTTAGGTTAATATACTTCATCATGTTTTCCTATATCTACAAATATAACTCTATTTTCTTCGGCAAAATAAAATACCACTCTCAGGTCATGCTCAATGCTGAAACTCCAAAGGCCTTGTAATTTGCCTGATAACTTATGTGTCCTGAGTGATCTGTCAAAAGGATCTTTCATGAATATCTCAACTTTTTGCCAGAACTTTTCCTCAATTTCTTTGTGCCCTTTAATTCTCTTCTTAAAGGCCCTCTTGAAGGAAGAACTAAAACCTATCTCAATCATTCTTCAATCATCTCTTTTAGTTTATCAATATTTCCAGTGAACTTTATTTCACCTTTTTCCAGTTCTTTCAAACTTTCTTTATAGTTTTTATATATTTCTTCCCGTCTTTCTTCTATAAGGTATCGTTCAATCAAAAACTTGATCTCTTCCTTCTCTTCTAAGGAGAGAGATTTTATTGTTTCAATGAGTTCGTTAAATTTTACACTCTGCATTTTTAACTCCTTTGAGATTTTTATTTATTATATCATAAAGACGATTACCTTCCTGTCATGTTTTTAAATAGTTTTTTGTTGTCTCACAATTATCCACTTCAGTCTTTAAAGGATCGTTTTTTAAAGTTCTTTAACTTTGAAGTGCTCCCCAAAAATGAGACAACTGTAATGTAGAATTTTATTAACACCAAGGCNAAGGAGGAACACCGAAATGAGACCAAACAAATTCTCTATTGACCAGATCATCAAGATCATCGCTGAGGCAGATCTGCCAGGANGTTCAGTTTCATCTGTAGCAAGAAAATACGGCATCAACCCTAACACCATATACCGATGGAGGCAGAAATACAAAGGCATGTCTTCATTCAGAGGCAAAACGCCTCAAGGCCCTTGAGGAGGAAAACTCCAGACTCAAAAGACTCCTTGCAGAGAAAAAATTAGAGATCCAGGCTCTTACTGACATCATTAAAAAAATCTCTGAGCAAGGAGGAGATAAAAATGATTATAAAACAGGCACATACTCAGTTCAGCATCTCCATCTCGGCCCTCTGCAGAAGGTTTGATATACCCAGAGGTTCCTTTTATCCTAAAAGCACAAGAGACGACTCTGAGTTGCTTGAGAAGATCAATCGTATAGCCTCCAATCACTCTGCCTGGGGATATAGACTGATATGGGCTGAACTCAGAGCGCAGGGCCTCAGGGTAAATCACAAAAAGGTCTATGGAGTTTACTGTTCTGCGAATCTCCAGAGACCTGCTAAAGTCTCCGGAAGAAAACACACAGCCCTTTGAGACCACAGAGGCTGAGTTTCCAGGGCATATACGGGCAGGGGACTTCCTGCATGATAGAGTAACCTATGGCTGGATGTGTGTTGCTTGATGAATATTTATCCCCACCCTCCCCGCAGTCACAGTCGGGCGGTTTCAGCCCGCCTTTAGCTGTCTTTCGCAACACCCTTTATGCGCCTGTTCCCCCCTAAAGAACTATTTTTCAAAAAATCTTGACAGGGTCGATATTTAAGTGTAGTATGGTGTAGTAAATTTAACTATACAATTATACACAAAGGAGGTGCTGATGGATAACCCTTTTCGTCCTGGTAACGGAATAATGCCACCTTATCTTGCAGGTAGAGAAGAAGAAATCCTCTGGTTTGAGAATTCCTTGAAGTCTGCCCTTTCCCTTCCGCAAAATCTGGTTCTTTCAGGAATTCGGGGAACGGGTAAGACGGTTTTGTTAAGGAAATTTGAGAATATCTGCACTCAAAAAAGATGGCTCTTTGTAAGACGGGAATTTAACAATAAACTAAATCAAGAGGGAGAGTTTTTAAATGCCCTGCTTACGGATATTGTAACCAAGATAAGAGGTAAATATAGGTTTACCCTGCCTCTTTTTGAGAGGTTTCTTTTAAGAAAAGAATAATTCTGTGTATACCGACAGGTAATGTCTATTGAGGCCCGGCTTTGGAACTAACAGAGTATGCCAAAAGAGAAAGGCTTGAGATAAATATTGGCTTGATAGTCCATAATGGAGAGACCTTTGAGGCTGTCCAAAGAGTTTCAAAGGACAGAGCCAAGCCGAGAAAGAGCGAGAAAAGACACGACTTCCCCTTATTGGACTTTTAAGGTGTGGTGAGTGTGGAGCATCTATCACCGCTCAATACGCACATGGTAATGGTGGAACATCTGGACAAATTAGTCAATGCCTTTTTAGATGGGCTGATAGATCTATTGATTTAATTCCTAAGTATAAGAAATATAAAGCAAATTTTGAGATAGCCTATTCTGCCCTGCCATCGGCGGGGCGGGAATTTTCGCCCCAATCCTCACAGAGTCCAACTGGTCGGGGCGAGAGGATTTGAACCTCCGACATCCTGCTCCCAAAGCAGGCGCGCTACCAGGCTGCGCTACGCCCCGAATAGAATTAATATTATACTATATTCTCTATATCTCTTTCTCCCTCACCTTCTGGTAGAACTCGCATTTTCTGCAGTCTTCATACTTCTGGGCAAATGTCCCCTGTGCCTTGCCGTCACAGAATGTCCCTGCAACAACCCAGCATATCCTGCCAAAATCAGGATATGCTGGGCACCTCATCCCCGAGCTTCCGTCCCTGCCACACTTCATATATTCCCAGCACTTCATCTTCAGGGACTCCTCCACACTCTGATACGGGAAGTAGAGGCTCATGGTCGTGCCCTTACCCACCGCGCTCTTCACATCAATAAAGCCTCCGTGTTCCTGCATTATCTTCCTCGTTATGGGTAAGCCCAGCCCTGTCCCAACACCGGGCTCCTTTGTGGAGTAGAAGGGCTCAAATATAACCGACAGCTTATCCTCAGGTATCCCCTCCCCTGTGTCGGTTATCCTTATAACGACATATGTCACACCATGGAGTGACTCGGTATCTGCAGTCACTGTCAATGCCCCACCATGAGGCATTGCGTCTATTGCATTGGTGATGAGGTTGCTGATGGCCTGTCTCAACTGATCACGGTCTATCAGCACCGGCGGTAGATCCTCCTTGATCATCACCTCGATGTCTATGTTGTGTTCCACACACAGGTGTTCATATACCCTCACGGTCTCTTTAATCACCTCTTTTATATTCTGCCTCTCAAGATTGTATCCTGCAGACCTTGAGAATGTGAGCACATCCTTCAGTATCTTCTCAAGCCTGCTCACCTCTTCGATCATGATCTCTGCATACTCCTTCTCCTTTGGACCATTAACAATCCTGTAGAGTCTCCTTGCGAATCCACCTATGGCTGTGAGGGGGTTCCTTATCTCGTGGGCGATGTCAGAGGTGAGTCTTCCAAGTGATGCAAGCTTCTCCGCCTCCATGAGCTTGTATTGTGACCTCTTTAACTCCTCTGTCTTCTTCTTCACCTCCTCCTCAAGCTTACTGGCCCAGTCCTCGGCCTTCTCCCTGGCCTCCCTGAGTTCCTCTGTCATGAGGTTAAAGGTATTGCCAAGGACCCCCATCTCATCCTCCGAAGTGATCTCGACCATCTGGTTGAGGTCGCCTGACTTGACCCTCTTCATCGCCTTTGAGAGGACGGAGACAGGCCTGAGCACAAACCTCCTGAGGACAAGGTATAGGATGAAGGAGCCTATCATAATCAGGACGATGGCATAGATGGCGGTCTTTAAGATGAGCATATTTATCTCTCTGTCAACAGAGGAGAGCGAGTAGTCTGTCTGGAGTATCCCGAGCACCCTCTGTCCTTCGGGGTGGACATGACAGTCTCCCGTATAACATGAAAACTCATTAAAGATGGGCATGACGGATGTCAGTATCCTCTCCCCATCTTCCCCTGTGTATATAACCCACCTCTTACCCCTCGAGATACTCTCAGCAGGTCTTTCATCGGTTGTATGGCAGCCCTTACATGCAAAAGAATCCCTGTCAACAAACTGCCCTATCTCCTCAGGCCTGGATGAATAGTGTATCCTGCCCTTGCTATCAAATATCCTGACCCCTTCTATATCCTTCTCCCGTGATATGTCCTCAAGTGTCTTCTGGATGGCATCCCTCTGTCTCATGAGCATGTTATAGCGGGTGCTCCTTGCAACGAGATCGGTGTACGACATGGTGTACTTGATGGCATCGTTGATACCCCTCTTCTTGAGGGTGTTTATCAGTAGATACCATGATATGCCAACGGCCACGATGATCAGGATCACTGTGACAGAGATGAGCTTCCCTGTAAGCGAGGCCCTTATGATCTTAAAGGGGTTAAACATCTACTCCAAAAATACCCTTAACCACCACATAAAAGCAAGGCCCACCAGGCTTGTAAGGGTGTGGCCTATGAGTCTCTGGGGCTCCTTCTCCCTGTGGAGTTCTGGTATCAGGTCCACAAGTGCTATATAGATAAAACCACCTGCTGTAAAGGGTATGAGGAAGTCCTTGAGCCAGATGATATGATTAAAGGATAGGTACGCTATAAGCGCACCTGCTACGGCCACAAGTGCAGAATAGAAGTTATAGAGGAGCGCCTTCTGTCTGCTGAATCCTCCATAGAGGAGTATCCCGAAGTCTCCCATCTCCTGTGGTATCTCATGTGCTGCTACTGCAAGGGTTGTGGCAAGGCCAAGCCTTACATCTGTAACAAACGCTGCTGATATAACCATACCATCTATAAAGTTATGCACACCATCACCTATGAGGTTGAGATATGTGAAGGTGTGGACATCACACTCCCCTTTATGGCAGTGACGCCAGTGCAGGAAGTTCTCTATCAGGAAGAAGGCTATGATCCCTGAGAGCACATAGAGGAATATCGGGGGGCCTGTTGATTCAACGGCCTCGGGCAGGAGATGGAAGAATGCACCACCAAGGAGTCCGCCTACTGCGAAACTTACGAATGACTCAAGGAACCTCTCGATGGTGCTGTTCTTGAGCCCCATGAAGAATATACCCACCAGGGAGATGAGGGTCACCGAGAAGACAGCGATCAGGATGTATAAGAGGACCATCGATTTCTCTCAAAGGCCTTTCGTCATAGGGCAAGCTTTATACATTATACAAAACAGGATTGTCTGTAACAAGGAAGGCCCTTCTTACACTGCACATGAGATAGGTCATACCTCACCATCCAGAACAGAATCCTGGAATCCTCTTTTTCAACAACAGCTTGACTGGAGACCTGTTATCTCAAAGCCACCCTCATCCGTATAGTTGATCGTTGCGTTCTGGAGGATCCTGTTGGCGTCCTCGGTAAGATATATCATGAGACCATCCTTCTCAAGTGTGATGTCACCTGCAGAAGGCCCGCTGGCTATGTCCATAGCCAAGGATGGCCCTCAGCCTCCACCCTCCCTGAATATCCTTATCCCGTGGTTTTCGGCCTTTGACTCCGAGAGTATCTTCTTGAATTGATCCACCGCAGCATCTGTTATCTCTAACACCTTATAAACACCCCCTTTGTTTAGTCTCCCTGACGGTCGGTAATATACTATTTTAACTGAATCAAATAATTTTTGCTGCTGTCAGGCTTAATTTGACTTAAGAGTGCAAATCCCTTATATTTCTACCATTATGGACGGCTCCGTTGAGAGGACGGACTTCCTTGTTATTGGTGGTGGCGTTGCAGGCCTCAGGGCGGCTATAGAGCTTGCACCACATGCAGAGGTGGTCGTCCTTACAAAGGCAGAACCTACAGAGAGTAGCACAGGCTATGCACAGGGAGGGGTTGCCGTTGCATTGAGCGATGAGGACGAGGTCGGTATCCACTATGAAGACACCGTAAGGGCAGGTGATGGGCTCTGTAAGGAGGAGGCCGTAAGGGTACTCGTTGAAGAGGGGCCCCAATATATCCTGGAGCTCATATCATGGGGGGCGGAGTTTGACAGGGAGGGGAGCAGGCTATCCTTTACAAAGGAGGCAGCACACTCAAGGAAGAGGATCCTCCACTCCCGTGGTGATTCAACCGGCAGGGAGATAGAGAGGGTGCTGATAAATAAGGTGCGGAGATTCCCCTCGGTAAAGAGATACGCATTCGCCTTCACCCTTGACCTCATAGTCACCGAAGACAGATGCATAGGTGCAACCGTGCTCATGGACAAAAGGCTGGTCAATATATATGCAAAGGCCGTCATCCTGGCAACAGGTGGGGCAGGACAGATATTCTCAAGGACGACAAACCCTCCTATATCCACAGGTGATGGGATGGCGATAGCCTACAGGGCAGGGGCTATCCTCATGGATATGGAGTTCATTCAGTTCCATCCCACCACACTGTACCATCCTTCAGCCCCCCAGTTCTTGCTCAGCGAGGCGATGAGGGGCGAGGGGGCGGTGCTCAGGAATATCCATGGCGAACAATTCATGCAACGGTATCACGAGATGGCCGATCTCGCACCAAGGGATGTGGTGACAAGGGCGATAATCTCGGAGATGGTAAGGACGCAATCCCGTCATGTATATCTTGATCTCAGACACCTCGATAAGGACTTTGTCAAGGAGAGGTTCCCAAGGATTTACTCCACCTGCCTCCAGTTTGATATCGACATAACAGAGGACCTGATACCTGTCTCTCCTGCTGCCCATTACATAATGGGAGGGGTCAGGACAGACCTTGACGGCAGGACCAATCTCAAGGGACTCTTTGCCGCAGGTGAGGTCGCATGCACAGGTGTCCATGGTGCAAACAGGCTTGCATCGAATAGTCTCCTTGAGGGGATCGTCTTTGGTGCAAGGGCAGGAAAAGGAGCAATGCGGTATGTGGAGGCCCTCGGGACAGGCGGATATCCTGCTGAGGAGAGGCCCAGGCTTAAAGAGACTGCCAACCTGGGTATCTCAGAGATCGAGAAGATGAGGAGTGTCCTGAGAAGGGTGATGTGGAATAAGGTGGGGATCATAAGGTGTGAGAGGTCCCTGGTCTCTGCAAGGAGGTGTCTTGGGGAATGGGAGAGGGTAAAAGGGATGAATTTTGACAACCAGAGGGGGCTTGAACTGAAGAATATGTTGACCGTTGCAGGACTCATTGTTGAGTCAGCCCTACTGAGAAAGGGCAGTGTTGGCGCACATTACAGATCAGACTTCAAAGAGAGGGGAGAGGATTGGCAGAGGCACACACTCTGTCAGAAGGATAAGGGAGTGTACTGGGGTGGATCATGCGAAGGGTAAAGATAGTCTGCACCATCGGGCCTGCAAGTAGTTCAGAGGATGTAATACACAGGATGATAAAGGCAGGGATGAATATAGCGAGACTCAACCTCTCACATGGAACCCGTTCAGAGCATAAAAGGGCGGTCAACATCATAAGGGCCGGTGCCCGTAAGTATAAGTCACCGGTTGCCATACTCCTTGACCTTAAGGGCCTGAGGCTGAGGGTGGGACCCATCAGGGGCGGCTCTCTCATGCTCAAGAGGGGGACAACCCTCACCCTTACATCAAAGACCACTGAAGGCAACAGCAGGGAGGTCTCGATATCCCATCCTCATCTGCTCAGGCATCTGAGAAAGGGCGACAGGATCCTTATAGATGACGGGTTACTCCGGTTGAGGGTGGTGAGAAAGGAGAGGGGCAGGGTGGTTACAAAGGTCATAGAGGGTGGTGTGTTGAAAGAGGGGAAGGGTATCAACCTTCCGGGTATAAGGATACCTGGCAGGGTCTTTACAGAGCAGGACAGGAGAGACCTGGAGTTTGGCATAAAGATAGGTGTCGATTATGTGGCGATGTCCTTTGTGCGATCAAAGGATGACATCCTTGATGTGAAACGACACCTCAGGAGGATGGGGGTAGATGTCCCTGTTATTGCAAAGATAGAGAAGCCACAGGCACTTGAGAACATAGATGAGATCATCAGAGTCTCTGATGGGCTCATGATCGCCAGGGGTGACCTCGGTGTGGAGGTCTCACCAGAGGAGGTGCCGCTTATTCAGAAGGAGCTCATAGAGAAGTGTAATAGGATGATGAAGCCCGTGATAACAGCCACCCAGATGCTCGAGTCCATGACAGCACATACAAGGCCCACAAGGGCTGAGGCAGCTGACGTGGCAAATGCCGTGCTTGACGGCACGGATGCATTGATGCTCTCAGCGGAGACGGCCATTGGTAAATACCCTGTTGAGACGCTGAGGATGATGGACAGGATTATCAGGTTTACAGAAGGGCATAAGCTCAAAGGTCACCATGATGACCTCTTCGGCTCAAAGACCTTCGCCCATGCCATTGCCGAGGCGGCGTGCGTATCGGCAAGGGATATAGAGGCAAGGGCGATCGTGGCCTTTACCAGGACGGGCTTCACCGCCCTGCTCCTTTCGAAGTTGAGGCCTGATGTCCCTATCATCGCATTCACCCCGAATGAGGCTGTCCGCAGGAGGATGAGCCTATACTGGGGGGTTACTCCCTATGTCATGAGGTTTCCAGAGGATACGGACAGGATGATATCCCGATCAGAGAAGGCCCTTCTCAGGGAGGGCATTGTTAAGAGGAACGATCCCATCACGATAATAGCCACCTCTCCATTTGCCCCAGGTGGCAGGACAAACATCATGAAGCTCCACAGAGTCGGTATTTAAATCATCTCTTTGAAGGGCTGAAGTCAGGGTCGATGAGATAGGCATCCTCAAAATACCTCCTCGCCTTATCGAGATCCCCCCTCTCATAATATGCATATCCAAGGAGATAGAGGGCACCTGGGTCAGGATTCTCCCTTACATAGTCTTCGAGCATCCTTACCGCCTCCTGGTGCCTGCCCTGTCTGTAGAGTGAGTATGCCTTCTCAACAGTGGAGTTCGCATAACATGGTGAGGATACAATCAGGAGGGATAATAGCGTAATCAATGCGGTGATCTTCATAGCAGCCTCCTTTATAATTATAAAGGTTTTATCCTGCTCAATTCGGCCTTCAGTCTTCTCACCTTCTGCCTCTCAAACTCTGTTGAATACTCCTCAGGCACCGTCCCCTCTTTAAAGAATTCTACCATTTTCCCAGAATTTTCTGTAGCAAGCAGGCCGGTTAATGGGTCAATGACAGCGGTGACTATCCCGTCAGGCACAGGAAACGGCCTCGGCTCTTCTCCAAACGGGGCAACCTCCTTTATCGCCTCTTTCATAAAGGAGACCCATATGGGTGCAGCGGCCTTTGAGCCTGTCTCTTCCTCTCCGAGTGAGCGCATCTCATCAAAACCCACCCATACACCTGCTGCCAGCTCGGGTGTGTAGCCGATAAACCAGGCATCCCTGTATTCGTTTGTCGTCCCTGTCTTGCCTGCAACAGGTCTGCCGAGGGCCTTTGCGCGCCAGCCTGTGCCATGGTTTACAACATCCTCGAGCATGGAGGTTGCAAGGAAGGCGGTCTGGGGGCTTATAACCCTCTTACCCCTGGGCTTGTTATTCTCAATGATGTTGCCATTGCTGTCAATGATATATTTGACGGCCATCGGTTCCATCCTCACACCACCACGTGCAAAGACACAGAATGCAGAGGTTATCTCAAGGGGCGAGACACTCAGGCTTCCAAGGGCGAGGGTGAGGTTGTGGGGGAAAGGCCCTTTTATTCCAAGGGCACGGGCAAACCTGATCACCTTCTCCACACCTATCTCCTGGAGGAGCTTCACTGTAACGATGTTCCTTGAGTAGGCAAGCGCCTCACGCAGTCTTGTCGGGCCATGAAACCTCTTGTCATAGTTCTCCGGCACCCAGTCACCGAACTCATCACTCTCATAGACCAGGGGCTCGTCAACTATGATGCTTGCAGGCGTAAAGCCGTTGTCCATTGCAGTGGCATAGATCACGGGCTTGAATGCAGAGCCTGCCTGTCTCCTTGCAAAGATCGCCCTGTTGAATTCGCTCTTTTTAAAGTCATATCCTCCAACTATCGCCCTTATGTATCCTGTTGGAACCTCTATTGCCACCACTGCCCCCTGCACAAGCGGCTCCTGCTCCAGTGTAAATATAGGCATCTTACCCTTTGTATCCTTGACCCTTACGTAGATGACATCACCAGGCCTGAGTATATCCGTCAGCCTGAGGTTCGTAAACCTCCTGATGACCCTTCCTTCTTTATCTATCAACCTCTTGACCCACCTCGCCCCTGAAAGGGGGAGTCTTCCTATAACACCCCTGGTCTTAACGATCGCCCTGCTGGCAGAGACCCTGAGGACAGTGGCGGTCAACAGGTCACCAGGCCTCATAAGTACCTTCTTGAAACGGCCTGCTGATCTCATCTCCTTCTCAACATCTATCTCTTTATGGCCTATCGGGCCTCGAAAGCCCTGCCTCTTGTCCAGCCTCCTCAGACCCTCTTTAAGGGCCTTTACAGCCGCCTTCTGTATATTCCTGTTCAGTGTGGTATAGACCTTCAGCCCGCCTTTATATATCATCTCCTGGCCGTATCTGTCCTCAAGGTATTTTCTTATATATTCAAGGAAGTAGCTATACTCATCCTCTCCATGTCTCAGACTTGAAAGATAAAGGGGTTCCCTGTATGCCTCTTCAAGCTGTTGTTCACTTATATAACCCTCCTCCTTCATCCTGTTCAGGACTATCTTCTGTCTCCTCTTTGCCCTCTCAAGACTGTTGTAGGGCGAGTATTTATTAGGGGCCTTTATGAGGCCTGCAAGGAGTGCAGCCTCCGCCAGGTCTATCTCCGATACGGACTTACCAAAATATCTCCTTGCCGCCATCTCCACACCATAGGCACCATGCCCGAAGTAGATCTTGTTGAGATAGAGCTCGAGTATCTCCTCCTTTGTGAGATTCTTCTCGATCCTGAATGCAAGGACCATCTCCTTTAATTTCCTGATGATCGTGCGTTCTGGCGAGAGGAAGACAACCTTTGCAAGCTGCTGCGTTATGGTGCTGGCACCCTCCTTTATCCTGCGTGCGAGGATGTCCTTTGACAGGGCCCTCAGGATGGCAAGGTAGTCAAGGCCACTGTGGAGCCAGAATTTCGAGTCCTCCACCGCTACCACGGCCCTTATAAGGTGTTCGGGTATCCTGGTTATGGGCACATATACACCCTTCTCGACCCTGAACTCACCTATGAGGACATCATCATCCGCATATACCTCGGTCCCCTTTACAGGCATGTAGTCTCTTATATCTTCAATATCAGGGACACCCTTGATAAGGGCGAGATAGCCACCAGTGGCTGTGCCAATAAGTGATACAAGGAGTATGATGATGACCTTGGTGATAAGGGTCTTCATATGCCTGAACTATGAGAGACTGTCGATCTCAGTCCTCCACCAGGGTGATCGCCTCCACAGGGCAGTTCTCCGCTGCTGCCTCACAACATCCCACAAACTCACACGCCTCGGGGTCGACCACCTTAGACTTTTCCTCAATAAGCTGAAACACCGCAGGGCATATCTCTGCACAATTACCACAACCTATACAGAGCTCTTCATCTACTACAGGTCTCATAAGTAATGCGTAATGGGTGATTTATATAATCTACCTGAACTATTTAACCCTCTTGCCCTTCCTCAGTCCATCCAGTATGGCTGCTGAAAGTAACGGGAACATTATCTCATGGTGCCCTGTCAGGGCATAGGACTTACCACCTGAAAGGATAGGCCTCTTCAGCACATTGACCCTTGGCCTGTAATGCTGGATGAAGTCCATATTCACGGTCGTTAATCCCTTCAGCTCATTGCCGAGGTTTTTGGAGATGGCCACGGCCTTGAGAAACACCTCTGGCATTATAACCGCAGAACCAAGATTGATATACACCCCACCCCTCAACCGAGACACAACCGAGACAAAGAGCCTGAAATCCCTCATGCTCCCCTCTCCGATCAGGGTACCGTCTGCCTGTGGATGCATGTGTATGATATCCGTTCCGATCGCCACATGCACGGTTGCAGGTATACCGAGGGCTGACGCCTCTGCAAGGATGCTTATACGCCTGTAGGGGAGTTTCTTCCTGATGATATAATCACCAACCGCCTTGCCCATCCCATCCCCCCTTGATACACCTTCCTTTATAGCCTCATTCAGGCCCTCCCCCGTCTCTCTTGCCATGCCGAATGTCCCTCTGCAGAGCGCACTATCAACATCCTCTGAAGTATGGCCTACGAGGCTGAGTTCAAAGTCGTGCACTATGCATGCCCCATTCATTGCAACCGCGGTGATTATGCCCCTGCGCATCAGATCTATTATGATGGGGGACAGCCCCACCTTTATCGGGTGTGCACCCATACCAAGTATAACCGGCCTGCCCTTTGCCCTTGCCTTTATTATGGAGTCAACAACCGCCTTGAGGTCCGTGACCGCAAGATTTTTTGGCAGGCTGTCCAGAAAATCCCTGAAGTCACCACCTTCAAATGGCTTGCCGAGGCTACCGTGTCTGAGCTTGCTCTTCCTCTGCTTAAGAGGATGGGTCTTTATCCTGCTGAGTGATATGGGTCTGTATCCTTCGTGCACATGAAAATATAACCCTAAAAGCCCGAATAGTCAAGGATCCAAGATTAACTCCTCTTCTCGTCCCTTCTGTCCGGCTCTTCCCTGAGCCTCTCTATCTCCTGCTTGAGTTCCTTCATCCTCAGCTCCCTGTCAACGGCCATCTTGTAGAAGTCCTCAAGCTCCTCCAGCCTCCTCTTTAACTCATTCTCCATATGCTTGCGTGACGAGATGTCCTGCTCAACCCATACGTAATGGGTGATGTTGTCCTTTTCGTCCCTGAGGGGGAACACAGAAAGGAGGATATAGATCGCCTTCTTTGCCTTATCATAGGCAATGAGTTCGCCCCTGTAGTATCCTTTTGTGGAGAGGGTATTCAGGATACCGGAGAAGACCTCCTGCCCGACATGTAACGCCGGTGTCTTATCCATTAACTCATCGTCTGAATACCCTGTCAGCCGTCTGTGTGCAGGGTTCTGCAATATATAATGGCCATCAGGCTCTATCACGCAGATGGCATCATGTGCACTCTCAAAGATCTTCTTGTATATCTGCAATTCCATCACCTTCTCATCAAGCTTCTTTATGATCCTGTCCATATACATGGTGGATAGCCTCTCCTCTTCAACAGGCCCCTTATGAACCTCAAGCCCCTTCTCCCTGTGTTCCTTGAGCACATCCTTTATCATCGTAACGAACCTCTCTGTCTCAACAGGCTTGATGATGAACCTTGAGGCACCAAGGCTCCTTGCAAGCCTCTCATCCTCGGGCTCAACATATGTTGCTGTATAAAAGACAAAGGGTTTGTCCCTGAGGCGTTCATTCTGTTTGACCTCGTAGCACAGCCTGAAGCCGTCCATCCCTGGCATGAGTATGTCTGATATGAATATATCAGGTATGGACTCCATCGCCACCCTCATGGCCTCTATCCCGTTGGAGGCCGTAGAGACCTCATAGCCCTCGGCCTCCAGGGTCTTCTTCAATATATCCCTTGAGTCCCTGCTATCATCAACTATCAATACCCTCATGGCCCTATTCTCCTATGATCTCTTTTATCTGCTGGATGACCCTCTCAGGGTCGATAGGTTTCTCTATGTAACCATTACACCCTGCCTTGATCATCCTCTCCCTGTCCCCAACCATTGCATATGACGTTATGGCGATTATCGGGATCTCTCCATTAATCTCGGACTCCCTTATCCGCCTCAATACCTCAAGCCCGTCCATATCGGGCAGTTTTATATCAAGGAGGATAAAGTCAGGCCTCTCCCTCAGTGCAAGCTCGATCCCCTTTGCCCCGTTCTCTGCCCTTATGGTGGAATAACCATGCTTTTCAAGGATGAAGCATATAAGCTTCATGTTGTTCTCGTTATCCTCTATCACCAGCGCCTTCTTCATCCTGTCTCTCCTTCCTCAGCTCTTTCGGTATTTTAATACTAAAGACGCTGCCTCTTCCATATTCACTCTCTACAGAGACAGATCCCTTCAGCACCTCTTCTGTCAGCTTCTTTGTAAGATAGAGGCCCAGCCCCGTGCCCTTTGTCTTGAGGTTCAGTGGTGTCTCAAGCCTTACAAAAGGGGTAAAGAGCCTGGGAAGGTCCTCTCTCCTTATACCAATGCCTGTGTCAGAGACGCTGATCTTTACCGCATCGCCCATCTCAACGGCCTCTATACATACAGAGCCATTCTCTGTGAATTTCACCGCATTGCTCAGGTAATTGAGGATGCATTGGAGTAACCTCCTCCTGTCCGTCCATAGTCTCAATCCTTCGGGCAGCTTAAGTTCGATGGCAAGACCCTTGTCCTCTATCTCATGCCTCAGGTTTGAGATCGCCTCCTTAATCACATCCTCAAGGGCACACTCCTCCACATATGCCCTGACCTTACCTGCCTCTATCTTCGAGACATCGATCACGTCATTAATAAGGGCAAGGAGGTGCCGGGCTGAATCATAGACCCTCTGGAGTTGATCCCTCTGTTCATCATTTATATCCCCTGTCAGCCCCTGTAATATAACACCTGTAAACCCGATGATCGAGTTAAGGGGTGTCCTGAGCTCATGGGACATGGAGGCTATAAACATAGACTTAAGTCTGTCAAGCTCCCTCAGTTTTATATTGGCATCTTCCAGCTCCTTCGTCCGTTCCATCACCTCCTGTTCAAGTCTTTTAGCATACTCCTTTATAATCTCCTCGGCCTTCTTCTGCTCGGTGATATCCCTGAATATACTGACCAGGTAGTCCCTTCCTCCTATGGTTACAGGTGACGAGTTGATATCGGCATAAAAGATGCTGCCATCCTTCCTCTTCACGGGTATATTCCTTGCAAGTGTGAACTCTCCCCTTGCCTGTCTCTCAAAGACATCCAGCGCATGTCGGAGCTCCTCTTCTGGATGGATATCCATAATCCTGAGCCCCTTCAACTCATCCATTGTGTAGCCAAGCATCCTGCACATCCTCTTGTTCCCTGTGTAAAGCCTCCTGTCCTTTAAATCTACAAGCAATATCCCATCCATGGCATTGTCAAAGATACTCCTCATTGTCGTCTCTGACTCTTTTAGACGTGCCTCTATCCTGAGCCTCTCCGAAAGGTCGAGGTCCCTTAAGAAGGTATAGAAGAAGAATATCCACATCAGCGCCCCAAGGACCTCAAGCATATCCTCTATGGGATCGAAGAATGCGGTGATCCCCATCCATTCAAGTGTATTCCCCCAGTTATGGAAGAATATGAGGATGAGGAGGAAGAAGAGTATGATCTTGACATCCCTGCTGAATGCCTTCTCCCACCCCCTGAGGAGGACGAGGATGGCAAAGGTGATGGCTATCCAGGATACAGCGTCTATAATCCCTACAGGATTCATCTATTCAGGCCTTCTCCTGCCAAAGACCTGCCATCCCCAGATTGAAAGCAGTATGGCATTGCCTGCATAGCATATATGTTCAAGCAGATTCAAGATGTCTCCGTATATGAAGCCCTCGAGTATCGTTAATCCAAGGCCTACCAGTAGCACATAAAAGGACCCGAGGAACAGCCTCCATGAAGGCAACATCTTCAGCCTCTGCAGATTCAGGCAGATGAAGATGAGGCAGCCGATACTGACCAGAAATACTATGACCTCACTCTCCTGGATCATCCCCTCAAACCATCCACAGCCCTCAGGACATATCCCTTACTTAACATTTACCACATCCTGCGCCAATATGCAAACAGATATCCTCGAGAGGGAATCTCCCATTGTGCCCATATGTGCTATAATCTATCTATATGCTTGATGAAGACTTCAAGTTTGAGATTAGGTTCGGTCCAGAGGCCAGAAGATCATCCTCATAGCCCTCCAGAAGTGCTTCCTCAGAAGGGCCACGAGACAAGACCACATAGAGAGATCTGACAGATGGGACAAACGAGAGAAGACAGGGTCCGTCTTGATGTGCTGTTGTTTAAGAAGGGACTTGCCGAAAGCAGAGAGAGGGCAAGGGCATTGATACTTCAAGGGAGTGTGCTTGTGGATGGCAGGATTGTTGATAAGGCTGGCACGCACGTTAAAGAGGATGCCTCAATAGAGGTGGTGGGGGGTATGCCCTATGTGAGCAGGGGAGGGCTCAAACTGGAGGCCGCATTAAGGGCGTTTGATATCGATGTCAGGGACAGGATAGCAATGGACATCGGTGCATCGACAGGTGGTTTCACAGACTGCCTGCTGAAACATGGCGTAAAACGGGTATATGCCATAGATGTCGGTTATGGACAGCTACACTGGAGGCTAAGGAACGATGAAAGGGTTGTTATCCTTGAGAAGACGAACATCAGACACCTTGACAGAGAGGCGATAGGGGAGGAGATCGACCTCATCACAATCGATGTCTCTTTTATATCGCTCCTGAAGGTGATACCCAGGGCAGCAGAGTTTCTCGCACCTGATGGCGAGATAATGGCCCTGATAAAGCCCCAGTTTGAATTACAGAAGAGGGATGTCGGGAAGGGAGGGGTGGTCAGGGATGAATCGAAGAGGCTTGAGGCGGTTGAGAAGGTGAAGGAAGGGGCGCAGGGGTTGAACCTCAAGGTCATGGGTGTCTTTGAGTCTCCGGTCCGAGGGCCAAAGGGAAACATCGAGTATTTTATATATCTCAAAAGGGCATGATATTTCCTTGATTATAATCATCTTTCACGATATGATATCCCCATGGAAAAACAGAGACTGCTCCCGCTTGATTATTCCTCCCTTTCTGAAAAGGTCATAGACGTACTGCTCTTTGACCCTGCAACAGACCCTTCACTCTTTGACGAGATAGCGCAGAAGAACACCCACAGGCCAGAGATACTGAGGATGCTCCTTGAGCATCCACTCACACCTCATAAAACCAGGCAGTTTGTGGCTGAAAGACTCCGTGTGCCCGCACCCATAGAGAAGCATATAAAGCCCCTCCCTGAGGAGGAAGGGCAGCCAAGAAGGAGGGTGATAGGGCTCTTACAGAAGATACAGAACCTCAAGATAGGTGAGAAGATACAGCTTGCCTTCAGGGGTAGCCGTGATATAAGGAGCATCCTCCTGAGAGACCCGAACAAGGAGGTGATGCTTGCGGTTCTTGAGAATCCCAAGATAACGGATAATGAGATAGAGCTACTTGCAAAGCAACAGACCACACCAGTTGAGATAATAAGGGCCATCGCAAAGAAGAGGGAGTGGGTAAGGACATATTCTATCATCCATGCCCTTGTCTCAAACCCGAAGACCCCTGTGGGCATCTCCATGAAACACATCCACGCCCTGAGGACAAAGGACCTTGCCATGCTCGAGAAGAACAAGAATATCCCCGAGGCGGTGAGGGCTGCTGCCAAGAAGCTGCTTGTGCAGAGGAAGAAGTGAAGGCACTACAATTCGTGGACAAAGAAGTTCTCCACCCTCTCCCTTCCGATTGTTGTCTCAGGCCCGTGTCCTGAGAGGACCCTTGTATCCTCTGGTAATTGGAGGAGACGCCTGAAGGACTCCTTAAGCATATCCAGACTCCCCCCTGGCAGATCGGTCCTTCCCACTGAATCCCTGAAGATGGTGTCGCCTGTAAAGACAACCCCCTCTCCATAAATGGATATGCTGCCAGGGCTGTGGCCAGGGGTATGGATGACCCTGAATTCGAGGCCTCCAACCCTTATAAGATCACCATCCCTTAACAGTCCATCAGGTTCTGGCAGATCATCAATCTCAAATCCCCAGAACATTGCATGTTCCCTTGCTCTCCTGAATATATCGAGGTCATCACCATGGATGAGCACCCTTGTGCCCGTCCCCTTTTTGACATCACCGATTGCGCCTATATGGTCGAAGTGGGCATGTGTACAGATGATCGCATCGACCTTCAGGGCGTCCTCCCTGATTGCATCCATAATCCTTTCGGGTTCATCCCCAGGGTCAATGATTATGGCATCCCTGGTATCCTCGTCACCTACGATATAGGTGTTCTCCTCAAGAGGACCGACGATGAGGGTCTTTATAATCATGCCATCCCTCCTGTCCTTCTATCCTGACCTCCTTCTCAGCCTCATAAGATACATCAATTCCTCACCTTTCATCAAATACATCAGCAACAGGTATATACCGATACAGAGTATGATCACACCTGCCAACATAAAGGACTTTTCAATGAACATCCCGCTCTCCCTCCAGATCTCTCCGTGCAGAATGCCGTGGCCTGTTATACCCATGACAACAGATGCGATGGATATCTTGGTGAATGACCTCAGGATCCTCCTGCCATCAATCCTGCCGAGCCTCCTCTTTAAGAGTATGAGAAGGGCGATAAAGTTCACCGAAGTGGCGATAGAGAGGGCAAGGGCAAGGCCACCATGCCTCAGGGGTCTTAAAAATATGACGCTGCAGAGTATGTTTATCGCAACTGACAGGAGGGCTATCTTCAGCGGTGTCCTGGTATCCTGCATTGAGTAGAAGGGTGTCCTCACCACCTTTGAACCAACAAAGGCCCATAACCCAAGGGCATAGAGGTTGAGGGCATACACGGTCCCCTGTGTTGCCTCATATGTGAACTCGCCTCTCTGGAAGAGGAGGTTTACTATTGGGTATGAGAGGGCGATGAGACCTGCCATTGCAGGCAGACTCAGGAAGAATACAAGCCTCAGGGAGAAGGAGAAGGTCTCCCTCAGCCCGTCCATGTCACCGCTTGATGCCTGTTCTGACATGGAAGGGAGGATGGCGGTTGACATGGCAACACCAAATATGCCCACCGGCAGAAGGATGAGCCTGATACCGTAATAGAGATAAGTGGCGCTGCCTTCAGGCAGATAGGTTGCAAAGATGTTGCTTATGAAGACATTGACCTGTGTCGCTGCAATAGCAGCCACCACAGGCAACACCAGGAGGATGATCCTCCTGAGGCCCGGGTGTGAAAACGAGAAGACAGGCCTGAGATTGAAGTCCCTCCTCAGCAGATCCATTATCTGGACACCGTATTGGAATGCCCCTCCAAGGGTAACACCTATCCCTATCGCCAGGATGGGGATGCGAAATTCAGGGGCAAGCAGTAGCGCAGAGGCGATTATTGCAAGGTTAAAGAATGCAGGGGCAAGGGCAGGTATGAAGAATGACCTCAGTGAATTGAGCACACCCATGCAGAGGGCTGCCAGGCTGATGAAGAGCAAGAAGGGGAACATGATCCTTATGAGTTTGATCGTGAGGGCGAATTTATCACCGTCACTGACAAAGCCTGGTGCTATGAGGGATGCGATGGAGGGTGCAAAGACGATCCCGATAAGGCATATTGCAAGTAATACAGATAACAGAAATGCAAGGACCACGCCAGCGAGCCTCCTGGCCTCCTCCCTGCCGTGTCTGTTTAGATATTCAGTAAATACAGGGACAAAGCCTGCAGAGACCGCCCCCTCTGCGAATAGCTCCCTCAGGAGGTTTGGCACTCGATAGGCGACAAAGAATGCATCGGTCAATCCTGACGCACCGAATATCTTGGCAAGCAGGACATCCCTCAGGAAACCGAGTATACGGCTTATACCTGTTGCAACCGATACCTCTGTTGCTGCTCTTGTGACCCTCTTCCTCTCATCCATGATGTTGACTTTAATGCCCTCATGATGTTAAATATTATCTTTGATTTCGTATATATGTTACATGCTGAACCCTAAATTATAAAGAGAGGAGGTTCCTTCTTGCCCGCAAAGAATGCACCAAAGAAGAACAGGTCGGCCCTCAAGAGGGTGAGGCAGGCGAGAAAGAGGGCACTCAGGAATAGGTCTGTCAAGAGCACGATCAAGACCTTTACCAAGAAGGTGGAGGCCGCTGTCAAGGACAGGGATGCCGAGGCTGCAAGAGAGCTGTTGAAGAAGGCGGTGAGTATTATCGACAAGGCTGCAAGGAAGGGGATACTCCATAAGAATACCGCTGCACGGAAGGTCTCAAGGCTCAGCAGGCTCGTCAACTCCCTATCATAGCCTCTTCTTGGCCGGTCATCGCCATGAGCAGTTTAATCACCAGTATCTCCATGACAAGGTCGGGCCTTACACCTGTCTTTATACTTGTGTCTGCCTCATGGAGGGCCTTGAATATGCTGTAGAACCTCTCTCCACTGTATTGAGAGAGGCGGTGCCTCAATCCCCTATACCTCCCTTCGGCACCCCTGCCTTTATCGAGCCATAGATTATATAGCTCCCTGAAACGCCAGTTTAACGCACCAAGCAGGAGGGTAGCAACATCTGTGGCATTCCCCTCCTTGAACATCGCCCTGAGCATCCTCAGGGCCTTTGTCCTGTCCCCTTCAAAGATACAGTTGATGAGTTCAAAGGAGGAGAAGTGTCTCATCATGCCCACCAGGGAGATGATGTCATCCTCCTTTATAACCTTCCTTCCCGAATGGGCGAGCTTCTCGATCTCCATGGACAGGAGGCCCGTATCATGCCCTGTGAACTCAAGCAGAAGGCCTATGGCACCTTCTGTCATCTGTACACCCTTTCTCGAACACAACCCCCTCACCCATGATGGCATATCACCGTCCTTTATACTGAGATGATAGACCCTCCATTTTATATCGAGCCCCTTCCTTGGTGCCTTGCCTGAGAGGATCACCATGCAGGTGCTCTCAGAAGGGTCTCTGAGATAAGGGATGAGCTCCTTTATGGTCGCCTCAGGGAATTCATGGAAGTCCTTAAGGACGACAAGCCTCCTCTCTGCCATAAATGGCAATGTTGAGGTGGCATCTATTATCTGGGAGGGGGATGCGGATGGATAAAAGATATCATAATTGAACTCAGCAGGTGCATCTGAGATTAAGATATCAACCATCCTTGAGAGGGCCTCCTCTAATAGAAAAGGGTCTTCCCCCCAGAGATAATAGATCGGGGACTTCAATCCACTCTTGATATCCCTCTCCAGGGCCTTATTCAGCATATCTAAGCGCTATCCTGCTTACAAGCTCCTTTGCAATCTCTTCTGCCGCCCTCTCTATAGCCCTCTGCTTCTCAATCACGGCCTCGGTAACACTTCCTGTGGCCTGGAACGTTATGGCTATTGGCGACTTTACAGAGGTAAACTCCATCACCCTCTCTCCCTCGATCAACCTGAAGTCAACCTCCATCACAACGGACTGCTCCTTCACCTTATCATCCGATGCCGCCACAGTGTTGACAGAAAAGCTCCTTATAACGGTCTCAAGTCTGGCCCTACGGTCCCTGTCACCAGTGGATGTAACCCTGATGCCCTGGGATATGAAGCCTGACGAAAGGGCACGGTGCATCACATCCTCAAGCAGTGGCTCTTGGGTCTTGTTCTGGACGGGTAGGACCACAATGGTATCAAACGGGATGGACGATGAGCCCACCATGTGATAACCACAACCATAGAGGATGAGGGGGACGATGCAAGAGGTGAAGAGCAAAAAAAATCTGGCCTTGTGATTTGAGATTTGATCTCTCATCCTATACGACTATATTGACAAGCCTCCCCCTCACAACTATCACCTTCTTGGGGGCTCTGCCCTTTATATAATCCTGTATCTTGGGGATGCGGAAGGCCTCCTCTTTAAGCCTCTCGTCATCCAGTCCGGCAGGCACCATGACCTTACCCCTCACCTTACCATTAATTTGAACGACAAGCTCTATCTCCTCCTCCCTTGCAATCTCTTCGTCCCAGACTGGCCAGCCCTCATTGAATACACTGTCTGTGCCGCCTATTTCGTGCCAGAGCTCCTCTGATATGTGGGGTGCAAAAGGTGCAAGCAGGATTACAGACTGTCTTATAGCGAAACCAAGGACCTCCCTGTCCTCGGTGGATGATGGAGAGAAGGAGGATATCTCGTTTATGAGCTCCATCAGCGCTGCTATGGCGGTGTTGAAATGATAGTCCCTCTCTATACTGTCTGTCACCCTCTTTATCGTCTGGTGGGTCTTCCTCAAAAGCCGTGATGCATGGCCTGTAATCCGTGATGGGTCCAGCACGGCATGGTTATGCGCCACATCTATCGTATTACGGAATCTATGAACAACCGCCCAGACCCGTTTTAAGAAGCGATGGGCACCCTCAACACCCTGATCAGACCACTCAAGGTCCTTCTCCGGCGGGGCGGCAAAAAGACAGAAGAGCCTCACTGTGTCAGCACCATATTTATCGATGAGATAATCAGGGTCCACCACATTGCCCTTTGACTTCGACATCTTGGCACCGTCCTTTATGACCATGCCCTGTGTGAGGAGGTTTTTGAAAGGTTCATCCACCTTTATCAGGCCGATGTCCCTCAACACCTTTGTAAAGAACCTTGAATAGAGGAGGTGAAGCACCGCATGTTCTATCCCGCCTATATACTGGTCAACAGGCATCCAGTAATTGATTGGAGAATTATGATCCCTGATCGCTGACTCGATATCCATCCCTCCCCTTCCCTTCAAACAGTAGGCGATGAAATACCATGATGAATCCACAAAGGTATCCATCGTGTCAGTCTCTCTCCTTGCAGGCCCCTTACAGGATGGACAGGTTGTGTTGACAAACTCTGCCACCCCCGACAGGGGATTCCCACCCCTTCCTGTAAAAGAGACATCCTCAGGCAGGAGCACGGGCAGTTCATCCTCAGGCACAGGCACTATCCCGCATGAGTCGCAATAGACGATGGGTATCGGTGTGCCCCAGTATCTCTGACGGGATATCCCCCAGTCCCTGAGCCTATAATTCACCACCCTCTTCCCTATTCCCTCTTTCTCGATAAAATCTGCGATCTCCTCCCTCGCCCGCTCACTCTCAAGGCCTGAGAACCTGCCAGATTCGATAAGTACACCCTCTCCCTCATATGCCTCTGTGAGTGGTGATGCATCACGATCCCCTGGCACGATCACCACCTTTATCGGGAGGTTGTATTTTTTTGCAAATTCAAAGTCCCTCTGGTCATGGGCAGGCACTGCCATTATCGCCCCTGTGCCGTATTCCATGAGGACAAAGTTTGCAACCCATATAGGGAGCCTGTCGCCTGTGAATGGATTAATCGCATACCTGCCTGTGAACACCCCCTCCTTGGTCTCAAGGTCACCGGGTAGCGACTCTATCCTCCTCAGTATCTCCCCATCATCAACGAGCTCTTTAAGCACGGGATGGTTCTTTGCCATGCTCACAAAGGTGGATCCATAGATGGTGTCCTGCCTGGTGGTGAATATCCTTATCGGCCTGTCAAGACCCTCGACAGGAAAGTCCACCTCAACCCCTTCACTCCTGCCTATCCAGTTGTACTGCATAACCCTCACCCTCTCAGGCCATCCACCCAGTTTCTCGATGTCATTTAAGAGCTCCTCTGCATAGGCGGTGATCCTGAAGAACCACTGCTCCAGTTCCTTCTCCTTGACCACGGTGTCACACCTCCAGCATCTGCCATCAATCACCTGCTCATTTGCAAGCACGGTCTCACAGGATGGGCACCAGTTCACAGAAGATGCCTTCCTGTAGACAAGGCCCTTTTCATACATCTTCAGGAAGAACCACTGATTCCATTTGTAGTATTCAGGATCACAGGTGGTCACCTCCCTCTGCCAGTCATAACTGAGCCCCATCCTCTGGAGTTGCTCCTTCATGTATCTGATGTTCTCATAAGTCCACCTTGCAGGATGGACACCATGCTTTATGGCCGCATTCTCTGCGGGCAACCCAAAGGCGTCCCATCCCATGGGATGGAGGACATTGAGACCACGCATCCTCTTATATCTACTGATCACATCACCGATGGCATAGTTCCGCACATGGCCCATATGGATCTTCCCTGAAGGATAGGGGAACATCTCAAGACAGTAAAACTTCTGCCGTCCTGGTTCATCCTTGACCTCGTAGAGCCTCTCATCAGCCCATATCTTCTGCCATTTCTCTTCTATGGTATGCGGGTTATATCTGGCCTCCAAGACCCTTCCCTCCATAAATCGGATCTGAGATGATATTTTACCATAGTAAGGCCATGTGGCCAAAGGCTACCCAAAAGAAAAAGCCCCTTAAAGATAAGGGGCTTTTTTGAACGCTCAGAACCAGACCCTTCAGAGTTTAACGACATTTATGGCCTTTGGGCCCTTCTCTCCTTCGGCTATATCAAACTCCACCTTCTGTCCCTCTGCAAGCGTCTTATAGCCATCACCCTTGATGGCTGAATAGTGGACAAAGACATCAGGACCACCCTCCCGCTGGATGAATCCATAGCCCTTTGTCTCGTTAAACCATTTCACTGTCCCTACGAACGGCATACTTCTTTGACCTCCTTTTTACTCGGTTAAGAAGACTTAACCTTTTTGCCTTCTTTTATACCACTATAAATCTTTTTTTGCAATAAAAAAATTGTATAATATCCCAGATGGGATTCTGGGACGACATAAAGAAGGACTTCAGGGCGGTCTTCAGGATGGACCCTGCCGCAAGGAATCCCCTTGAGGTGATCCTCGCATATCCAGGGTTTCACGCCATATTCATACACAGGATAAACCACATCCTGTGGGAGAAGAACATCCCTGTGCTCCCCCGTCTCCTCTCTCATATCGCAAGGTTACTCACGGGGATAGAGATACACCCAGGGGCAAGGATCGGAGGAGGGTTCTTTATAGATCATGGTTCAGGGGTTGTGATCGGTGAGACGGCGGAGATAGGGGAGAATGTCACACTCTATCAGGGTGTAACGCTCGGTGGAACGGGGAAGGAGAAGGGCAAGAGGCATCCCACCCTTGGTAATAATGTGGTCGTTGGTGCAGGGACGAAGATACTCGGGCCTGTGACGATAGGCGATAATGTGAAGATAGGGGCCAACTCCGTGGTACTGCACCCTGTCCCGAAGAATTCGATCGTGGTTGGTGTGCCAGGCAAGGTCATAAAGAGGAGGGTCGTGAAGATACTCAACGAGGGGCCTGTGGAGATGCTTGATCATGTGCACCTTCCAGACCCCGTAGAGGAGCGGTTTGAGAGTATGAAGGCGTATATAGCAGAGCTTGAAAGGAGGATAGATAAATTGGAGGGGAAGGGCACAAGGCTGAAGATCTACAACACCATGACCGGGGAGAAGGAGGAGTTTATACCCGTTGAGCAGGGCAAGGTCAAGATGTATGTGTGTGGCATCACTGCATACGATGTATGCCATCTGGGCCATGCCCGAAGCGCCATAGTCTTTGATATCATCAGGAGATACCTCAAGTACAGGGGCTATGACGTGACCATGGTGAAGAATATCACCGATATCGATGACAAGATCATAAAGAGGGCCAACGAGGAGAATGTATCCACAGAGGAGATAGCAAGGAGGTACACCGAGGAGTATTACAGGGATATGGAGAGGCTCGGTGTTGAGAGGGCCGATATCGAGCCAAAGGCAACAGAACACATAAACGAGATGATAGAGATGATAAAGGGCCTCATTGATAGGGGCTATGCATATACGGTGGATGGCGATGTCTATTTTGAGGTGGGCAAGTTCCCTGAATACGGCAAGCTCTCAAAGAAGAACACAGATGAGCTCATGGCAGGTGCAAGGGTTGAGGTGGACGAGAAGAAGAGGAGTCCACTCGATTTTGCCCTCTGGAAGTCCTCAAAGGAGGGGGAACCCTCGTGGGATAGCCTGTGGGGCCCTGGGAGGCCAGGCTGGCATATTGAATGCTCCGCCATGTCCATGAAGTATCTTGGTGAAGGGTTCGACATACACGGTGGAGGGGCCGACCTGATATTCCCGCATCACGAGAACGAGATCGCGCAGAGCGAGGCATACACCGGAAAGACATTCGTCAGGTACTGGATACACAACGGCTTCATCACGGTGGACAAGGAGAAGATGTCAAAATCCCTTGGAAACTTCTTCACCATCAAGGAGATACTGGACAGGTATGACCCCGAGGTTGTGAGATACTTCCTGCTCACCACCCATTACCGTAGCCCCATAGAGTTTTCGGACAGACAGTTGAATGAGGCAGAGGCCTCCATAGACCGATACTATTCAACCATGATGAGGATAAACGATTTTATCAAGACACAGGATACCAAGGAGAGGCTTGTGGGCGCAGAAGGGCTTGAAGGTATGCTCTCATCGTTTAAAGAGAAGTTCCTTGATGCAATGGATGACGACTTCAACACCGCACTCGCCCTTGGACACATCTTTGAACTCATAAGGGAGATAAACAGGTTCCTTGACTCCAGGCCTTCAGGGCAGAAGGCAAGGGAATACCTGATAAGGGCTAAGGACCTGCTCTCAGAGGTGGGTGGCGTCCTGAATATCCTTAACCGCACACCTGAACAGTGGTACAGGTCGTTGATGAGGGTGAAGGGGGTGGCCATCTCAGAGGAGGAACTCCAGAGGAGGATAGCAGAGAGGCAGGAGGCAAGAAAGGCGAAGGACTGGGAGACCGCTGACAGGATAAGGAGGGAGTTAGATGAGATGGGCATCATCCTTGAGGATAAGAGGGATGGCACCACATGGAGGGTCAGGGTTGGCTGATCCTCCTGCCCTGATAGAAGAAGTGGATCCCCCTTCTGTCCATCGCGAGTGATACCCTTTCGCCGATATCTGGCCTATAGTCAGGATGTGTCTTTGCGATCAGCCTCCTGTTGCCGACCCTCACATGGATTATCGTCTCAGGGCCAAGGTGTTCAATAAACTCTAATACACCGGCAAAGGGGCCATCCCCTGGCCTTAATGACTCGGGCCTGATGCCCATGGTGACCTCCTTGCCCGCATACTCCCTCAGAAAGCCGAAGGGGGTCATATCCACCATGAGCCCCTCTGCCCTGAAGATGAACTTCCCCTTCTCCACAACCACCCTCCCTTCCAGCAGGTTTATCTGGGGTGTGCCTATGAAGGTGGCCACAAAGATATTTGATGGCCTCTCGTACACATCCTCTGGAGGGCCGATCTGCTGTATAATGCCCTGGTCGATGAGGACGATCTTCTCGCCAAGGGTCATCGCCTCTACCTGATCATGGGTGACATATATCATGGTGGCCTTCAGCTCCTGGTGGAGCCTTGCAAGCTCCACCCTCATACTGCTACGGAGCTTTGCATCGAGGTTCGACAGTGGCTCGTCAAACAGGAAGAGCCTTGGGTTTCTCACAAGCGCCCTGCCTATGGCCACCCTCTGCCTCTGCCCCCCTGACAGCTCCCTTGGCCTCCTGCTGAGCAGGGCCTCTATGCCAAGGAGCCTTGCCGTCTCCTTTACCCTCCTGTCTATCTCCTCCTTCTTCCTCTTCTGCATCCTTAAGGGGAAGGCCATATTCTCAAATACATTCATATGGGGATAGAGGGCATAGCTCTGGAACACCATGGCCACATCCCTCTGGCCTGGTGAAAGGCCACTGACCTCCCTGTCACCAATGAATATCTCACCATGGTCCTGTTCCTCCAGCCCTGCAATCAACCTCAGTATCGTGGTCTTACCACAACCAGAGGGACCAAGGAGGATGCAGAACTCACCCTCTGAGACCTCAAAGGAGATGTCCCTGATCACCACTGTCCTGCCAAAGGACTTCGTCAGGTTCTTGATCCTCAGACTTGCCATTGTCTGGTAGCCTGTGGTTAAATGTAGCATCTCCACAATCTCATTTCAAGTTTGAAGAGAGATGAAGGCGATGGTATTAAACAGGCACGCCGATCTAAGGGTGGAGAGGGCACCCCTTGAACTGCTCGATATCCCCACACCCACACCCGAAGGGGATGAGATACTCATCAGGGTCAGGGCATGTGGCGTCTGCCATACGGACATAGATATCATCGAGGGCAGGGCCACACCACCAGGGTTTCCGGTGATCCTGGGGCATCAGATCGTTGGGGTTGTGGAGGAGGCAGGCCCTGCCGCCAGGAGGCTCAAGAAGGGCGACAGGGTTGGTGTTGCATGGATAAACTCTGCATGCGGAAGGTGTGGATACTGCCTCAGCGGTAGAGAGAACCTCTGCCCTGAGTTCAGGGCAACAGGCAGGGATACCATCGGTGGATATGCTGAATATACAACGGTGAGGGAGGATTTTGCCTATAAAATCCCTGACAACTTTACCGATCCAGAGGCCGCACCACTCTTATGTGCAGGTGCTATTGGATACCGTTCGCTCAGACTGACAGGGATGAAGGATGGTGACAGGCTCGGGCTCTCAGGATTTGGGGCCTCAGCACACCTTGTGCTCAAGGTGGTCCGGTATAGATATCCAAATTCAAAGGTCTTCGTCTTCTCAAGGACCGAGGGTGAGAGGAGATTTGCCATGGAGCTTGGTGCCTCATGGGCAGGTGATTTTGGAGACGAGACGCCCGAACGGCTACAGTGCATAATAGATACAACACCTGCATGGAGGCCCGTGGTTGAGGTGCTCAAGAACCTTGAGCCAGGTGGCAGGCTTGTGATCAATGCGATAAGAAAGGAGGATGCCGATAAAGAGGCACTCCTTGGGCTTGACTATCCAAGAGACCTGTGGATGGAGAAGGAGGTAAAGAGCGTTGCCAATGTAACAAGGAGGGATGTCGGGGAGTTCCTGGTGTTGGCCTCTCAGATACCCATCAAACCAGAGATACAGGGCTATGACCTTGAGGATGCAAACAGGGCATTGATCGAGTTAAAGGAGAGGAAGATCAGGGGGGCAAAGGTTCTTGTTGTCAGATGACAGGCCCTATAGTGCCCTGACATCGATACCATACTTCTTGATCTTATACCCTATCTGCCTCTCTGTTATACCGAGCAACCTTGCAGCCCTGGCCTGCACACCCCCTGTCTCCTTCAGGGCGTTTATTATATGGGCCTTCTCAACCTCCCTCAGGGTGGCAGGCTGGGTGATTGTGATCGTCGAATCCTTATACCGTCTGACAGTGATGGAGACAGGGAGGTCAGAGGCCGTGATCCTCTCCTTCCTTGACATGATGACCAGTCTCTCTATCGTGTTCTCAAGCTCCCTGACATTGCCTGGCCAGTCATAGTTTATGAGGGCCTGCATGGCACCCCTGTCAATCGTGACCTTACGATTATTCTCCCTGTTGAACCTCTCAAGGAAGTGTTCTATCAATATTGGTATGTCCTCATCCCTCTCCCTCAGAGGGGGCAGAAAGATGGGTATCACATTCAGCCTGTAGTACAGATCCTCCCTGAATCTCCCCTCAGAGACCAGCCCCTCGAGGTCCCTGCTTGTGGCAGCAATGATCCTCACATCAACCTTCCTTGTCCTGTCACTCCCGACCCTCTCAAACTCCTTTTCCTGAAGCACCCTGAGGATCTTTGGCTGGAGCGTCAACGGCAGGTCCCCAATCTCATCAAGGAATATCGTCCCCTTGTTTGCAAGCTCGAACTTACCAGACCTGGAGGTTATGGCACCTGTGAATGCCCCTTTCTCATGACCGAATAGCTCTGACTCAAGGAGGCCCTCGGGTATGGATGCACAGTTAAACTTTATAAATGGCCCTCCACTCCGTGGACTCATATAATGTATTGCCTTTGCTATGAGTTCCTTGCCTGTCCCGCTTTCGCCCCTCAAAAGCACTGTTGCCTTTGTTGGAGCGACACGGTGCACTGCCTCAAAGACCTCCTGCATCCTGTCAGAGACCCCTATGACATTCTCTATACTGTATCGGCCCTTCAGCTGCCTCTTCAGATCCTCCTTCTCCTTCTCCACCTCCTCATAGCTCTCCCATAGTTTGATGAACTGCGCTATCAGGGATGAGACTATCTTCAGCACCCTTAGGTCGTCATCCACACCGCCGGTCTCTGAGGAATAGATCCTGTCTGCACTCAGCACCCCGAGCACCTCTCCCTTGAACTCTATCGGCACGCAGAGGAAGGATATACCGTCCTTCTGTGGCCTTGAGCCTGTCTTGTTCAGAAAGAGTGGCTCCTTCCCGATGTTAGGGATGACCATGGGTGTCCTCTTCTCGATCACCCTTCCGACGATCCCCTCGCCGATACGATACTTCCCCTTCCTGATATTCTGTTTTGTGAGGCCATGGGCTGCAACGATGCGGAGCTCCTGTGAGAGGGGGTCGAGCAGGAAGACACAGCCCCTCTGCATATCAAGCAGTCTGCCAAGGGTGGACATAACCAGGGTGAGGTTCTTCTCAAGGTCAAAGGAGGTGGTAAGCACCCTGCTCACCTCAAGGATTGCGGTAAGCTCCCTGTTCTTCCGTATTATCGGATCTACCTCCTTATCCGTGACCGCCGCCATACAACCACCCCTGTGGAAAGAATCATGTTCAACCCTTTAATCTTATCAGAATGGAGCATGTCTTTTCACTTTATCAGGATGGCCTTGCCTGAGCCCTCTTATATTTAAGCCTCTTCATCAGTTGATTGTAACTGTATGTATTTATGACGTCTCCCTTTTCAAGCCATCCCCTCCTTGCCATCCCGATACCATATCTGATAAAGTCAAGCTGATAGTCTATATGTGTATCAGTGCTTATGACAAATGATATGCCCATCTCCTTTGCCCTCTTTATGTATATATCCCTGAGGTCGAGCCTCATTGGATATGCGTTTATCTCAAGGATGGTTGATGTCTCCCTGGCAACCCTCAAGAACTCGTCCATATCCACATCATACTCCTCCCTCTCCCCTATCACCCTTCCTGTTGGATGGGCTATTATCGAGACATAGGGGTTCTTCATGGCAGAGACAAGGCGCCCTGTTATCTGCTGTCTTGACTGTCTGAACCCTGAGTGTATGGATGCCACCACTATATCGAGCTCCTTCAGTATATCATCAGGATAATCAAGGCTCCCATCGCTCCTTATATCGAGCTCGATGCCTGAGAGGAGCCTGATCCCCCTGAGCCTTTTATTTATGGCCTTTATCCTCTTGCTCTGCTCGACCACCTCCTCTGCACTCATACCCCTTGCAATACCGAGGCTCTTTGAATGGTCCGTGATCGCAATGTATTTATACCCCCTTGCCTTTGCAGCCCCTGCAATCTCCTCTATATCGTGACTCCCATCACTGTCCCTCGTATGCACATGGAGGTCTCCCCTGATGTCGTCATACCCTATCAGGTCAGGGATCCTTCCCTCCACGGCCATCTCCACCTCCCCCAGGTCCTCCCTCATCTCTGGTGGTATGTATGGAAGGCCGAGCAGTCTGTAGACGTCCTCCTCGTCCCTGCCGCCAAGCCTCCTCCCTGTCTTTACATCAAAGATACCATACTCGTTTATCTTCAGGCCCTTCTTAACGGCCATCTCCCTGAGCCTTATGTTATGGGCCTTGCTCCCTGTAAAATAGGCGAGTGCCGAGCCAAAGGCATCCTCCTCCACCACCCTGAGGTCGACCTGTATCCCCTCCTCTGTGACAATACTCGACTTTGTTGAGCCCTTCATGAGCACCTCTTTACACTGGGGCAGGCGGGTGAATGCGTTCATCATCTCCGAGGGGTTGTCAGAGACAGCGAGGATATCTATGTCCTTTATGGTCTCCTTCCACCGCCTCAGACTCCCTGCAACACTTATCTGCCTTACATCGGTCTCTTTAAGGAGCGCATCTATGATGGCCTCGGCAATGGGCAGGACACGACCGATGGGGAACCTCCCCGTCCTCCTCTTGAGCATCTCTATGCCCTTGAGTATGTTCTCCTCCGTCTTCGCCTTTATACCAGGAAGGCCCCTCAACCTCCCCTCCCTTGCATATCTTTCAAGCTCGTTGATATCCTTGATCCCCAGTTTCTCAAAGAGCATCTTTGCAGTCCTTGGCCCGAGGCCAGGGACACTGAGCAGGTCCACAAGCCCTGAAGGCACCTCCTTCCTCAAGTCCTCATAGAACCCCAGGGCGCCTGTGGTTGCATACTCCCTTATCTTCTCAGCAAGGTCTGCGCCTATACCTGGTATCTTCCTCAGCTCGTCCTCGGACATATCCTTGACATCCCTTGAGAGGCCGTCTATGTTCTGTGCAGCCCTCCTGTAAGCCCTTATCCTGAAGGGATTCTCCCCCTTTATCTCAAGGATGTCTGCTATCTCATTAAAGATCCTTGCCACTTCCTGATTCTTCATAACTGGTCCATTTTATAAAGGATTCAAGTGAAAGGAAGAGGTAATGAGGCACAAAGTAAACAGAGATTTCTCTGCCTTATGCCTGTATGCCTTTGTGTCTGCTCTTTTCACTTGAACCCTCAACCCCTTTGAACTTGATCCTTATTATCTTCTGGAGATAAACCTCATAATTAAAGTATATCAAAGAGAAATGCTTAAGTGACATGATGGGATACCCAGGTAGAGGTATCAAGACTATTTAAGACTCATCCAGTCGTGGTATCATTGGTGCAAGATAGGTATTTAAAATTTACTTAGAAAATCCATACCAAGCAGGCCGTCCACATATACACCAGATGGCAATGGATGGCCAAGGATAGAGAATCCTTTTACCATTAATTTCAGACTGTCTATCAGCTTTCAACTTTTTTATTTCTAAAACACTTTCACTATATTTTTGGTGTAATTTATCATACCGTCGTGTTATATATACACTTCCTATAGTTAAACATAAAATTACTACTGAAAAAGTAATGATTGCTATATTAAATCTGTTTTCTTCTGTGAGAGAAAAACTGTAAGCGAAAGCTCCAGCCGAAATAAAAAGCCCTATAAAACTTGAATATCCAAAAATTAAATCTTTATGCTCTTTGAATTTATCCTTAAGTTGCCCTATCATTGCTGTCTAAATATTTTTAATAGGAATCGCAGAGGCTCATGTTATACATTACAGAATCTCTCTCCACCCTTCATGCTGTTAATATTTCTTGCTGAAATGGAAGCTTATCAATTAATAGTTGCTCCAGTGCTATCTTTTTGCTTGCATTATCTATATCGATCCCAACTATATTGCCATCGGAATCATAATCAACCACTACACCCTCTGATATCTCCACACTCTCAGTGCTCGTCTTTTCAGATAGATCGATGTACAGCGAATCTGTATCTGGATAATAACTTAACTTCATT
>Ga0180893_107_pt1 | contig 35987 bp, 23 predicted proteins | sample Deesub1362A_J573_FD_124286 | JGI IMG/M metagenome (GOLD analysis project Ga0180893, IMG submission 124286) | Nitrospirae bacterium JdFR-81 | reverse complement strand
CCATTATTCGTTTCTGAGAGGCAATTGTCTTATTTTTGGGATAGATTTTTAAATGAGGCAACGATACCCCTTTCGGATAGATTTTTGATGAGGCAATTCGATCAGTTGAATTAGGATCACCGAAAGATGTAAAATCACAGTAAACCATGATGAGAAGGATCCCTTTTATCCTGATAATTGTATCTCTCTTTTATTCAGGCTGTAAGGGCAAGGAGATAAGGCCTTCTGCCGACTTTCTCCTTTCGCAGAATGCGATCGACCTGACCAGCACCATAAGGGAGGCCTATGAGAGGAAGGATGATGCATTGATAAGAGAGAAGGTCAAGCCTTCTGTTGCAGATACCTTACTGGACTCCCTCGTTTTTGAGGAGGCAAGGCTCTCATTTAACATAATGATGATCAGGATAACCCCTGCTGAGGTGAGGATCAATCTTAACTGGACAGGCGAGTGGCTTGTGGATGGGAAGAGGCTGAGCGAGAGGGGGGTCACAACCCTGGCATATGAGAAGAGGGATATGAGGTTGATAAGGATAGAGGGCGATAATCCCTTCCTCATACCCCATGGTGACTCTGGTCTTGAATAGATCATTTGTGCCGAAGTGGCGGAACTGGCAGACGCGCCAGGTTCAGGGTCTGGTGGTCGAAAGGCCGTGCGGGTTCGACTCCCGCCTTCGGCACCATATTATCCCCCTGTCCTCTCGATCATATCGAGCAGGTAATCCCTGAACCTCTCGGGCAGTAGCCATCTTATACCCATCTTCTCTGCCCAGTTTATTGCCCCCCTGTCGGCTGTAACGAGCAGGGCGTCCAGCTCCTTTGCAAGGAGTATAAGATCAACATCCTCCTTGCTGTCTATTATCCCCTCTCTGAGGGCCTCCCTGTAGTTCTTCCTGAGGTTCTGGATCACCTCCCTTTCATCCTGCTTGCCCACACTCCTGACCGCCTTCTCGGCGAACCTCAACCCCTTGTTAATCCTTCCCCTCATCTCCTCTATCAACTCATACAGGAGAAAGGCAGGGCATGTAAGCTCGTGTTTGCTGGGTGATTTCTGGTGAAGCACTGTCAGGAGCCTTGCGGGTATCTTGTCCCTGTCAATAAAATGCATCAGTTCCTTAAAGATGGAGGATGGCATGTAGAATTCGATATGTGGCAGTCTCTCGGCCAGTCCCAGAAATGTATTTATGGCCTCTGTGGGGGTCCTCCCGAAGTCATCTCTCACATCAGGGTTTACAAAGAGGCTTGTATCAAGGACTATCCTGTCTCCTTTAAGCCTTGTGCGTTGCATCAAAATCAGCCAAGACCGTCAAGCGTAAGGGTATTCCACTGCCTGCAGCCAGGACACCTGCCCACCCAGTCCTTTGAGATATGCCCACATTCTCTACACGAGAATGGCACCATGAGTGGCCTCTCGATATTGAAGGCCTTCCTGAACTCCTCCACCGCCTTATCATGCTGGGTACGCCTCTCGTATATACTGCCGAGCAGGACGTGGAGGCTGGTCGAATCGAATGAGGCTGTATCAATAGACGTGGCAGTCTCAAAGGCATGATCTATCATCTCAAGCCTGTAATAAAGCTTTGCGAGCAGAAACTGGAGCCTTGCATCCTGAGGCCTCTGCTGGAGGGCCTTCTGATACAGATCAATGGCCTTATCAGGCTCTCCCATCCCCATCAGATGATCTTCAAGCCGTGTGAGTATAACAAGGGAGGAGGTCTCTGCAAAACCCTTTCTGAGTATCTCCTCTGCCTCGTCTGAATCGCCGTGTTTGAGGTATGCATCAGCCAGTGCAAGATAGGCCGGGACAAAATCCTTGTCTGTCTTGATTATTGATTTAAACGTCTTGATGGCCTTGTCAGTCTCTTCCCTGCCAAGATAATATAGGCCAAGCTCATATCTGTAACCATTGAGGTTCCTCTCCTCCTTCTCCTTCTGATCTGAGGATACACTACCCTTTATGATCCTGTTCTGGACATCTATCACGTCCTCCCACCTGCCGGTCCTCTCGAATATCTCCCTCTTCCTGTAGAGGGCCTTGGGGTTTTCGTCGTCTATCTCGAGGATGTTATCAAGATATCTCAAGGCCTCCTGCCACCTCTCCTGTGCCTCAAACAGCCTCTCAAGGGAGAACAGCACCTCGATATTCCTTGGCCTGACCTCATTGGCCTTTGCATAGAACTCCCTCGCCCTCACAAAGTCTCCGTTGTTAAAGTGGATATCCCCCAGCCTGAGGAGGGCATTGACATGGCCAGGGTCTTCATCCACGACCTTCAGAAAGAGGTCCCTCGCCTCCTCATTGCGCGATGCAAAGAATGCCTCCATACCCTTGGAATAGAGGTCCTGCACCTTCAGCACCTTCTTATGAACGCGTTGTTCCTTCCAGTGTTCAAGGTATCGCCTCGCATCACGGATCGCCACGGCAATAAGCACCGTGAATGTGCCCACAGCGGCAGAGATCAGGATGAGTGCAACCACGGGTATATTATAGGTGACACCCTCCCAGACCGTCAGATCCACAGAGTGTTTGTTGAAGAATGCAAGGAGGCTGAGTATGATGAGAAAGATTATAAATAGAAATGCTGTAAATTTTGCCATCTCTTATCCTTTCACCTTTTTTGTTGACTCAATCAGGGGAATCTCCACCCTTGGTGCATCCATCCAGAGCTTCTCAAGCTCATAATATGCCCTCGCCTCTTCATTAAATATATGGATGACCACATCACCATAGTCCATCAACACCCAGCGGGCAAACTCGAGCCCCTCTATACCCATTGGATAGATCCTGTTTTTTGCAAGTCCTTCCTCTATCGCCTCTACTATGGCCTTTATCTGTAAGGGGTTCTCACCTGAACAGATTACAAAATAATCGGTTATCGTGGAAAGGCCTTTAAGTTCGAGGATAACCGTATCCTTTGCCTTTTTATCAATGGCTATCCTTGCCGCCTTTATCGCCCTCTCTCTGACGCCTAAGGTTATCTCCCTTCTCCTCCCTGATAATCTGTAATGGATTAGGGCCTTAACTCATCCCGCATCGCATATAGTTTATGTGAAATTATATAGGATTTGACAGAATCAGGCAAGAGATACCTCACACTCCTGCCCTCCCTGATCAATCCCCTTATGCATGAGGCCGATATCTCCAACCCTGTAACCCTGCAGAAGATCGCCTCCTTATCCCCTGAGAGCGGGTGTGAAAACCCCCTCCTCTTTCCACTGTCAAGCCCCTTCATCGCCTGCCTTGAGACACCTTTTAGGTAGGGGGAAGAGACAAGATCAACAAAGCCAAAACCAGGTCTTGATATTATGACAATGTTTGTGAGGGTTATAAGCTCATCTGGGTCCTTCCACTTTGGTAGATCAAGGAATGCGTCTATGCCGAGTATGAGGTAGAACTCATCATCCCTGTATCTCCGTCTGAGCCTCTTCAGTGTATCTATGGTGTATGACCTTCCACGCCTCTTCATCTCTATATCAGAGACGATGAAGTATGGATTCCCCTTTGTTGCGATACTCAACATATTGTATCTATGCTCGGCATCTGCAAGATCAGGTTTATCAAATGGTGGCCTGCCAGAGGGTATGAAAAAGACCCTATCGAGTCCGATCAGTTCAGACACCTCCTCAGCGGCCCTTAGATGTCCATAATGCACGGGGTTAAATGTGCCACCAAAGATACCGGTCTTCATAATCTATCCCCTTTGTTTAGACAAATTTAGAGAGGCCTGACAATTCAAATCCTCTTTGAATTTTTTTGCAAACTGCTGAGGTCTGACAAGAAGGCCTTTCAATTTTCAATTATATCGTATGTTGTGCTATTTCTCGCACATGTAATATCTCTCTATCTTTCATCAACCTGACATCATCAAAAGAGGGTAAGGACAGGTATTGTCTTTCCATCAGCAGTGGTAAACTCCACCCCATAGACATCGCTATCTTTATAGCAATGCACCACTGCCCCTATATCACCTTTTGTTAATCCATATTCTTTAATGTCACGGGTCAAGACAACGGTGTCTAATTCTTTGATCATCCTACTCCTCCACCCCTTTTATTGGATAAGCGGTTACGAAACGTGGTCTCTCTCTGCCTTTCTCAATTATCTAAATTGTCCTCGCCTTAATAGAGGTCTTTAACGGCGTCTGTATAAAACCATCTACAACATAAACATATTTTACACCATGTGGAGAGGTTATTGCCTCTCTAACATCCTCCTGTCCGAGCAACAGCTATTAAGTCCTCTTTCAATAGTTCCTTACTAAAACCGAACGAACGTAGATACTTAGCCTTGGATTTACCAAGCGGATGTGTCCCGAACAATAGATAATCCAAAACCATGGGCGCCTAATATAAAAGAGGATGCCTCACTCCCTCAGCTGTCCATTCCCGATGACAATGAACTTTGTGCATGTCAGTTCCTCGAGGCCCATCGGCCCCCTTGCGTGGATCTTGTCTGTGGAGATGCCCATCTCCGCACCAAGGCCGTATTGAAATCCATCACTCAGCCTTGTGGAGACATTCACAAACACAGAGGATGAATCCACCTCCTTCAGAAACCTCATTGCCTTTGAATAGTCCTTTGTGATTATGGAGTCTGTGTGTGCAGAACCATATCTCTCTATATGCGCTATTGCCTCGTCGATACCCTTCACTATCTTTATATTCAGTATCTTGTCAAGGTATTCATTGTAGTAGTCCTCCTCCTTTGCCGGGGCAACATGCCTGTCAATCCTCCTCGTCCTCGCACAACCCTTGAGCTCCACACCTGCTGACCTGAACCTCCTGATCATGCCTGGCAGGAACCGTCTTGCAATCTTCTCATCAACAAGCATGGTCTCCATTGCGTTGCATGTCCCTGGCCTCTGGACCTTCGCATTGAAACAGACATCCTCTGCCATCCTGAGGTCTGCATCCCTGTCCACAAAGATATGACACACACCCTTGTAGTGTTTGAGCACGGGTATCCTTGAGTTCTCGGTAACCGTTCTTATGAGCCCTTCCCCACCACGGGGTATGATCAGGTCGATCAGACCCTCCAACTTGAGCATCTCCATGATCGCCTCTCTCTCTGGAATATCGATAAAGGTCACGACCCCCTCATGTATACCATTTGCCCTTGCAACATCCCTGAGCACCCTTACGATGGCACGGTTTGAGTTTATTGCCTCGGAACCACCCCTCAAGATGACCGCATTTCCTGCCTTCAGACACAGGGCAGTTGCATCGGCCGTGACATTGGGCCTTGACTCATATATGATCCCTATAACACCTATGGGCACCCTCATCCTCCCCACCATCATCCCGTTGGGCCTCTTCCACATCTTCGTGACCTCACCAACAGGGTCAGGCAGGGCAGCGATCTCCTCGAGCCCCTTTGCCATCTCTTCTATCCTCTTATCTGTAAGCGTGAGCCTGTCGATCAATGCACCTGAAAGCCCCTTCCCTTTTGCAAACTCGATATCCTTTTTGTTTGCCCTCTGAAGCTCCCTCCTCTTCCTCCTCAATGCCTCTGCCATCTGCCTTAGGGCATTGTTCTTTCCTTCAGATGATACCCTCGCAATAGCCCTCGCACCCTCCTTTGCATCCATGGCCTTCCCAAGGACATAGGATCTTATATCCATACTCAGACCTCCCTCGGTTTTTTGATTAATCATTTTATCACAATCGATATACTGCGTGCTTATGGGCTTCTGTTATAATAAACCCATGCCTCTCCTCAAGGATTACATAAGGGAACCAAAGATCGCCTACTTCTCAATGGAGATAGGTCTTAGGGACGACATGTATACATACAGTGGTGGACTTGGTGTGCTTGCAGGAGATATCGTGAGGTCTGCCGCTGACCTCAACATACCATTTGTGGCGGTAACCCTCATAAGTCGGAAGGGATACTTCAATCAGGAGATAGACGAAGACGGGCACCAGATAGAGCTACCTGCCATATGGGAGCCCTCAAGACACATGAACACCGCACCCGAGAGGGTGAGTGTCAGGATCGAGGGCAGGACCGTCCATATCCAGGCGTGGGTATATTTTGTCGAGAGCCTGAGGGGTGGGAGCGTGCCTGTCATATTCCTTGATACCGACCTGCCAGAAAACTCTGAGGAAGACCGACAGATAACAGACTATCTCTATGGTGGTGATGATGCCTACAGGATGAAACAGGAGGCCGTCCTCGGGATCGGTGGTGTGAGGATGCTCAGAAGGCTTGGCTTCAAGATAAAGAAGTATCATATGAACGAGGGGCATGCGGCCTTTTTAACACTTGAACTCCTGCATGACTATAAAAGGGACATAGAGTCGGTCTGGGATGAATCATACATATGGGATGTGGAGAGCGTGAAGGAACTCTGTGTATTCACGACCCATACACCTGTGGAGGCAGGCCATGACAAGTTCTCCTATGAGCTTTACGATCGCATCCTGGGCGACTACTTCCCAAAGAATGTGCTCAAGAGGCTCGCAGGTGAGGAGAACCTCAATATGACACTCCTCGCCCTGAACCTCAGTAAATACATCAACGGGGTGGCAAAGAGGCATGGCGAGGTATCACAGGATATGTTCCCTGGTTACCAGATAAATGCAATAACAAATGGGGTGCATTCATATACATGGACAGCCGAGAGCTTCAGGAGGCTGTATGATAAATACCTTCCTGGATGGGCAAATGAGCCTGAGATATTCGTCAGGGTCGGGGTAATACCTGATGAGGAGCTGTGGGATGCACACATGGAGGCCAAGAGGAGGTTGATAGATTACGTAAATACAGTCTACAACGCAGGTATGGATTACCACACACTCACCATAGGGTTTGCAAGGAGGGCAACGGCCTACAAGAGGGCGGATCTCCTGTTTTATGATATAGAGAGGCTTGAGAGGATCGGGACCGGGAGGCTCCAGATAATCTATGCGGGCAAGGCCCACCCCAAGGATATCGAGGGGAAACACCTGATAGAGAAGATATACTCAGCGATGAAGAGGCTGAGAGGGAAGATAAACATCGTCTTCTTAAAGAACTACAGTATGGAGATAGCCCTCAGGGTCATCTCTGGCGTGGATGTCTGGTTGAATACCCCCCTCAGGCCGCTTGAGGCATCAGGCACAAGCGGGATGAAGGCAGCACACAATGGGGTGCTCAATTTCAGCGTGCTTGATGGATGGTGGATCGAAGGCCATATAGAGGGCTACACAGGCTGGTCCATAGGGCCGGGGCCTGAGGAGGCCAAGCATATAGATGATATAAACAGGGTCGATGCTGAAGATATCTACCACAAGCTTGAGAACCTCATAATCCCCACCTACTATAATGACCGCAAGACCTGGATAAGGATGATGCAGAATGCTATCGGCAAGAATGCCTATTACTTCAATACCCACAGGATGATGCGGAGGTATGTAACAGAGGCATATATCAGATAGTCTGTAATATTACCCTTATCGCCACCCTCAAGTATGCGGATTAATGCAAAAATATATCACTAATTTTATAATAAAACAAAATGTTCGTTAAGAATTTTCTGTTACTGAACCTCACCATCGCCGTCTTTGTATGGCTACTGAGTATAACCGGTATCTTCAGACTGCCAGAAGGTGTGCTGTATGACAGGTATGTGAGCCTGGCACCCGAGGTCGAGAGGTCATCCTCAAGGATACTCCTCATCAACTGTGAACTCAAGGATAAATACAGCGGAGATGAGAGGTGGCTGAGACTGCTTGGGATATTAAGGGACTTCTCGCCCCTAAGGATCGCCTTCACATTTCTACCCCCCTCTGTCTCCGAGGACTTCTACAGAGAGGCCATAAAGGACGGACGGATCATATTCGGCAGGGAGACCGTCAGAGACAGGCAGGAAGATACGATAGAGTTAGAGCCCCTGCCCTATCCATCCATCCATGGATTAAAGTTCGGGATCACCAACCTGCCAGAGGCATTTTATGGTGTCTATAGATATGCACAGACCTCCTTCTCAGTGAATGGCAGGGTCTATCCCTCTCTGGAGGCTGCTGTGATGAGGGATGTCATACCTGATGTCAAACTGCCGGGAGTCTTCCTCATCAACTTCAATGGCAAATTCAACGGGCTACCAAATATGGATATCGAGGATGTACTGGCAGGCAAGCTTATACCCGAACTTGTAAAGGAGAGGGTGGTACTCGTGGGCTTCAAGGCCTCAGAGGCCATGCCATCACTCCATACGCCACTCTCATCAAGGGGTCTCCTCCTCTCCCCGCTGGAGTTCCGTGGATATGCACTGGATACACTCCTGTCCGGGAATATGATCAGGACCACATCCCCGTTGACAAGGCTCATCATACTCATGGGCATGGTGATACTGTATCTGACCATATCACAGATATTCAGGATAAGACTCTCCCTGATCCTGCCTTACAGCATCCTCCTGCTGATATTCTATCTATTTGCCTGTTACGCCCTGTTCTCCTATCTGAACCTATGGATACCCATTGTGGAGATCCTGACCCTCCATATAATCACCTCTGCGGCCCTGATAACGAGGAAGGCGATGATGGAGGAGGAGGGTCTGAGGAGGATGCTGCTTGAGACGACCATAAAGCTTGAGAAGAGGCTCCTGCCAGAGAGCTTCTACAGGACAGAAGACCACTGGTCACAGCTCATCACCTTTGTGAGCCAGAGCCTTGAGCTCAACCGTGCGATCTTCCTTGAAAAGGTAGAGGATGACCACAGGGTGAGGGAGGTGAAGGCGCTGAACTGTTCCCTTGAGGATATATATGAAAGAAGGAGGGACTATGAGAGGGAGCCCTACAGCACGGCCATACTCGAGAATGGCCCTGTGGAGATAGAGAAGAGGCCCTTCTTCAAGGATGTGAAAGAGGGTGAAAGGGAGTATATAGTGCCCCTTATATTTGCAAACAGGGTGCTTGGCTTCTGGGCGTTGAGTATCGAACACTCAAAGGTGCAGGACATCCCTGTCTTCCTGAGCATGGTGAGGGACTACGCCTTCCAGATCAGTGAGCTCCTGTATTTCAGACAGCAGCAACAGATGAGACTCAAGAGACAGACATGGTGGAGGAGGCTCCTAAGGTTCGAGGCAACAAAGCTCTTCTACAGGGAGCTCTGGGAGAACCTCTCGGTCCTCGAGACAAGGCTCCTTCTGCTTGAGAAGGTGCTCGAGAGGATGAACACCGCAACCATCCTGTATGACCTCTTCGGAAGGGTCATATATATAAACAGACAGATGACGGACATACTCTCTCCCCTCGGCATCAAGCCCTATGATATCTCGGCCCTTGACCTGGGGGTCAAACTCACCGGCATCAGGCCTGAGAGGTTCAGGGGGTTCCTCCAGAGGATAATCCTTGAGCGTGATGAGGTCTCCCTCTCTGTCACCATGCCATCGGATATAAACAAGATGTATATGCTCTACATGAGGCCCATAGTCTATGAGGGTGGTGAGATGCCTGCCATGGGGGTGTACCCATTCATGATAATGGGTATTATATTTGTGCTTGTGGATGTGAGCTACCTCAAGTCCTTGGAGGCATTCAAGAACGACCTCTTCACAGACCTCGACTACAGACTGAGAAACCATATAGAGGCCATAAACCTTGCAGCATCACTACTCAGGCAGGAGTCCCTCCCTGAGAAGCAGAAGGAGATGGCACTCCAGATACTGACAGAGAAGGTTGACACAACCAATGAATTCATAAGGGACATGAAGGAGCACCTGCTTAAGGACATATTCGTCAGCGACCTCGAACACTATCCCGTGGATATAAAGGCCCCCCTCCTGTCTGCGATCGAACACATCTCTGAAAAGGCATCAAAGAGGGGGATAAGGATAAATGTGGAGGTGCCTGAACTTGCCGGACTTGTATATGCCTCCCCCAGGCTCAGGGATGTGATAATAGAGATAATGAATGTGATCCTGCATGATGCGATTGACGGGAGCGAGATAGATGTGAGGCTACAGGAGGGCATGGAGGTGTTTGAGCTAAGCATATCCAACAAGGGCATAGGGCTACCCCAGGAGATCATGGATAGGTACCTGTTTTCAGATTCAGATGAGACGAGGTCGGCTGAGCTGAAGGCCATCAAGGCAGCGATAAGACAGGTGAGGCAGTGGAAGGGTGATATAATGGTCAGTAGCGATGTCGGTAAGGGCATGGCCTTCACAATAAGGTTAAAGAGGGTTAAATAAGTATGGAAGATTTATGTATTTTTTTGTAAGCTAAAGACCTGTGGGTGTGAGTGGCCATGGAGAGCAAGAAGAGGATACTCATAGTCGAGGATGACCTTGCGATACAGAGCCTTCTGTCCATGATGCTCAACTCCCATGGGTATGAGACCTCCATCGCAGAGCACGGACTGAAGGCGATCGAGCTACTGCAGAGGGAGAGGTTCGACATCATAATATGTGACATGATGATGCCCTTCATGGACGGCCTCAGGTTTATAAAGTGGCTGAGGAACGAGGTAAAGATGGACCTTCCTGTGATCGTCCTGACATCCGTAAATGACCCGAAGATAAGGGAGGATATACTCAATGCAGGTGCAACGGACATTATATATAAACCTGTAGCCGTACAGGAGCTCTTCAAGAGACTGGAGGGGATTTAGGCATATCTACCATCCATTTCGATTGAGGTAAGATGGAACATGGAATCCTCAATATCTTCCCAGAAGGAAGCCTCGCCAGTTCAGTAACAACCACTGTCTTTATCGGGGTAATAGTATCGGTCTTCTTTAATCTCCGTTTTGGATGGGTGCTGTCAGGGCTTGTGGTGCCAGGCTACCTCGTGCCCCTGCTCATTGTAAAGCCATGGGCGGCGTTTGTGATATTCATAGAGAGCGCTGTCACCTATTTCCTGGTATGGGCGCTGTCCGAGTATATCTCAGGCCCTTTGAGGCTCACGAACCTGTTCGGGAGGGACCGCTTCTTTGCCTTCCTCATATTCAGCATGTTTGTGAGGATCCTCTTCGATGTCTTCCTGCTCCCGTACATAGGAGAATTCCTGAACAACAGGTTCTATATAAACTTCGACTATCGTAACAACCTCCACAGCTTCGGCCTCATCATCGTTGCATTAATGGCAAACCAGTACTGGAAGCCAGGCTTCTTCAGGGGTGTGATCCCGCAGTTCATCACGATTGCAGCGACCTACATAGCGGTCAAATACCTCTTGATGGGATACACAAACTTCACCATAAGCAACCTTAGCTATATATATGAGGACATCGCCACCTCCATACTCGCAAGCCCCAAGTCCTATATCATACTTATAACCACAAGCTTCATAGCCTCAAGGATGAACCTACAGTATGGCTGGGAATACAGCGGCATCCTGATCCCTTCGCTCCTCGCCCTGCTCTGGTATAACCCCCTCAAGATAGCGGCTACCATGGTGGAGTCACTCATCATACTCCAGCTTGGTAAGCTCGCACTGAGGCTGCCCATATTCAGAGACATAACGATAGAGAAGGGAAGGAAGATACTCCTCTTCTTCACCATAAGCTTCCTGTATAAATACATGATCTCCTATCTCATCATCTACCTCATGCCAGGGGAGAAGATATCCGACTACTACGGATTCGGCTATCTCCTGCCCACGCTCGTTGCAATAAAGATGCACGACAAGGACATAACCATCAAGGTGACAAGATCCGTCGTCCAGACCTCGTTCGTGGCGATGATCATAGCCAGTGTCATCGGCTTCAGCCTCACATTCCTGAATATATCCTTCTTCACCACAGGACTGCAGGCAGGTGAGGAAGGGAAGGAAGAGATACTCAGGGTGGAGAAGGGCATCTTTGATATGGTGAGGGAGGAGAAGGTGAGGATATACCAGAGCATCAGGATGACCACCCTCTCTCCACCGACACCAAAGGAGACAGAGATATTCAAGGCGGGCATGAGGGAGGTGATGGATTATATCAGGAACAATGACCGTTCGTATCTGTCCAGGGCACAGGCGTTATTCTCAAAGATAGACTACACGATACATATACTGAAAGAGGGTTACATCTATATCAGTCAGGATGAGGCAAACCACGGATGGGGCTCCTATGTCTTCAACCCTGAAAGGGATGGTGGCCTGGTGATCGAGGTCCCGCTGCCCATTGATGAATGGGGGAGTCTTGAGGCAGGTGCGAGGCTCTTTAAGACCCTGAACGGATATGCCATGGCAATCGGTGGCATAAGCATAAAGACACCTCAGGGCAAGACACACAACCCCCTCATCAGGCACGACTCACTGTTCCAGGAGTTCCACAGGCTGATCGCGCATCAGAACATCCTCCAGGTGAGGGGATACAACATTGAGAGTATCAGATGGGTGACAGGCCAGAGGCCTGAGATCAAAGGGGTGGAGCTCAAGGAGCCTGGATCATTACTGCTTGTAAAGGCGAGACTGCCCTATGGGCTCGACCTCTCCACATTGAGAGGCCTGATCGGAGGGATCACAGTGGATTGGGGCAGGACACCGTTCCCGAACATCCAGAGGGAGTCCATGGCATCAGGGTTTGCAGAGATCTTCCTCAACAGGAGTGATATAAAGGAGCTACTATTTAAGCCTGTATATGCACAATACGACGTCTCGGTGACGATCCGACAGCAGCGGATCGACGGCTACCTCCAGGACTGGCTCCTCAGAAGCAAGTGGTTGATTGCAGAGAAGGGCTCAAACCTGTACAAAAAGGCCATGCTTGAGGAACTCCTCTTTATGGATGAGGAGGTCCTCACCCCCCTCATCAGGGTGTCACAGACCGAATATTCAGATGGCAGGTGGACGGCAAAGGGCCTTGGTGAGCTCAGGGTGATCGCCTCTGCCTCTGCCATGCTTGGATACAGGATAGTCCTCTACAGGGACAGGCTGTCCGGGGAGGACTTCATAATACTGGTTGAGGACGAGAACCTCAGGCACAGGAGATACTGGGGTACCTATGTATTCAGGCTCGGTGAGGCGAATAACTATATTATACAGATACCCCGTCCACTCTTTGAGCTCAATGTCTTTGAGTATGGTGTATCCCTCTTTGCAAGGCTCAAGGCAAAGGCGCTGCTCATCGGAGGCACCCACCCCCATGCAAACGCCGATCTGAGCTCAGACCTTATAATCATGGACAACAAGGAGAACCTCTTTAACCTCGTTAACCAGGTCCTGTTGAGGGAGTTCAGAGAAGAGGCCTTTATGAGCCTCCAGTGCAGGGCACTTGGCCTGAGGCCTGAGAGGAAGCTGCCAAAGGAGGATGTCCTGCTCACCTTTGACAGCGGCATCATGCAGAGGGACGCCCTCAGCCCGCTTGGCAGGGCATTGATAGATATACTGGATGAGGATGGCCTGAGGAGCGGTTTTGTGGATGGAAGGGAGGAGACATCAGGGTATGAGACGAGCTTCACACCACCACTGTTCTACATCGATCAGACCTCAAACAAGGAGTTCGCCATCCTGTGGCTCTCGCCCTTTGCAAGGACCACCTACAGACAACAGACCGAAAACAGATGGCAGAATGCCCAGTTCAGGGCCCTCGGCATCCCGACCACAGAGGCTGACCTGTATAGCTATATAATGGGCTCAGGCCTCATCGGGGACTCCTCCATAGTGCCGTCGCCAATGATCGAGGCCATAAAGAGATACGCTGAGACCCAGGATATCGTTGAGCTGTATAACATAAGGTCAGGCTGGAGGCTCTTCAGGCTCAGGAGGGTCATCGACATAAATACAAAACAGTCCTTCCTCTTTGTCTATTTCACCGACAGGCTCGTCATGGTCGCCAACCTCCTGCCAAGGCAACCCGAGGCAGAGATCACTCTGAGCAGGGAGACACTGCACAGGAGGGAGGTCTCGCGATTTATAGACACAAAGGCAGGATTCTTAAAATTCAGGGGGGAGTTTGAGGTATATTAAGCTCTTCATAGCAGGACTCGTTATCATCTACCTCCTCTACAGGTTCTTACCCCTTTATTACTTTATTGTTACGGGCAAGAAGATCAGGGCATATGTCAACAGGGAGATGATAGAAGAGTCCACCATCAGCCTCTCCTATGTGATAACAGAGGATGGATGGCTGGTCTTCCCCTTTGAGTTCAGGGGCAGGCTCCTGAGGGTCGTAACAAATGCAAACCTCCCAAGGCGTATAGACCTCAAGGGAGACAGGGACTGGTGGTATACACTCAGGTATCAGATAACAGGTGGAGATGGAGAGGTGCTCATAGACAGGACACACCATCTCCGTTCAAAGGTGACATTCTACAGAAATGAAAGGTGGGGGGAGTTCACCTCATCCTTTTACACAGAACCAGACCTCATACCTGCAGATTCAAGGGAGTTCAGGATAAACATCTCCAGCCTCGGTGACGCTGATGCCATAAGGTTCAAACTCATAAAGAAGGACAGGGATATAAGAGACGTGTGCATAAGGGTCTATATAAGGTATGAACCAAAAAAAGAGGTGCCCGGCTACATGTGGAGGCGATTCAGCGAGAAGAAGAAGGAGAGGATGGCAATGGGTAATGTCTATCCACCACAGCTCCTGACAGAGTTTGAGAAGAAACAGCTCCTACAGCGCCAGTGGAGACCCCTTGGCCCACTGGGCGCTGAGGGAAGGGACTTCATCTCAAGAAAGCTATATGTCCTGAAGGAGGTTGAGGCAGAAGAAGTGGATGTATACATCCCACCGATAGGCGTGTTCATAAAAGAAGGGCATCATGTAACCGTCCCTGTTCCGGAAGGAGGGGGCAGGATCAGGATGGAGTTCCACAACAACTCAACAGAACAACCCCATGACCTGAGGCTCTCCTGGTACGGGAGGGGGATAGATCAGTATATTGAGAGGACCATCAGATGGAGGAGCAGGGAGGAGACGACGATGGAGTCCTTCTTCGACACAGGCCTCATAGATATCTACAGTGAGGACCCTGTCGGGATGAAGGTCTTCCTTATAAATGATAAAGGAGTGACGGACATAACACCCGAGCCCATCTATATAAGGACATTCATCACCAGCCACGATAGACCCGTGACATTCCGTATATCCCATCATAACAAGACCCCCACGCCCTTCAAGCTCACGCTCAGGGTCTTGCTGAGGAAGGGCATCGTGCCTGACACACATGTAAGATACGAGATACTAAATGAGGACAACAGGGTAATACACACAGGCAGCCTCCCCCTCAATCCCATCCCATCAGGCTATGATGTATTGTCAGGGAACTATCCTGATGTCGAGGTCTCAGAGCCACAGGAATACTATTTCTATCTGCCATCCGAGGCAAGGAGGATGGTCCTGTCATCCACTACAGAGGTGCTGGTGGCAGGCTATACAAGGCCGGAGGGGATGGCCAAGACCACAAGGGTCCCTGAGGACTATCTACCATCAACACCCATCGAGGAGAAGGAGCCATCCTGGTATGCATTGAGGCCCGAGAGGTACTGGTCACTCATATACGATGCCCGATCCATGATAATCATTATAAACAGGAGACCACCCCAGAGGAGGGAGGAGCTGATACAGGGCAGATACGCCTGGGAGGACTATACACCTGTGGGCGACTACCAGGCATACTATGTCCTTACAGATGAGATAAAGGTGGTGAGACCTGAGAGGCTATCACCTGATTATTACTTCCCTTTAGAGCCAGGGGCAGAACACAACATCACCGTCAGGGAGATCAAGGGGCTTGAGATGATACCCCTGAGGCTACTATATATATTCAGGGAAGAGGGCGAGGCAGGATTGAGGGTGTATATAGATGGTCTCCCTGCACTGGATAGGACCCTCTACGGAAGGACAGGGGAGGTGAGACTACCCCCTGTAAAGGGAGGTGAACACAGGATACGGATTGAGACCACCCGTGCTGGAGGATTCTATATAAACAACATATATCATCAGGGTGGCCCTGTGCTCTTCAAGAGACTCACAAACAGGCTGAAGAGGGAGGGGCTCAGGTTTATATATACGAAGGATAAACCCATTGAGGACATCCTCAGTGTCAGGTTCTATGCGCCCTCAGGGAGTGATCAGAGGAGCATCATCGATGTGAGCATAGAGGCCATCAGGCAGGCAGGCTTCAGGCCATTCAATAAATGGACATTCCTCAGGAGGCGATTCAGCATAAGACCTGATAACTCAGGGTCTCTCTCCGTTTTACACGCCCGAAGCATACGCCTCCAGCCAGGGCAGTTATTCTTTATCCCGATAGGGGATGACCTGCCACAGGGCCAATACACGATAGAGTTCAGGCCTGTCTCAGGCACGGGCTACATCTCCCTCCACAGGGTCACCCCTGGTGAGTATGAGGAGTTCAGATTCTACAATGAAAGGGCCTTACACTATGAGGATATATATTAGTGTCTTGACCATCATAACAATCCTTATCCTGCCATTAAGGGGTGAGGTCTCGGATATAGAGGGCATCCTCTCTGATGCATTTAAGGGTGGTATATATATCCCCCCAACAGATGAGGAGTTGAAGGATGCAGAGACCCTCCTTGGATCGTTGTTCAGGGGGGTACTGAACGAGAGGGTGGAGGCACTGTCAAGGAAGATCGGCCTCAGGCCCATCCAGATAAGCCATGACGGTGAAAGGCTCATAATACTCATGGAGGATGAGAGGAAGACAGGCAGGGGGCTCATGATATTCAGGCTTGAGGATTACAGGGGGTTTGTCATACAGGTGCCACATTCATTCACAGACATCCACACCCGCAAGATCGGCCTCAGGCTGTTCCTTGATAGCAGGGCAGAGGCCGTGATATTCAATACCGTAAGACGGCAGTATTCAGACAGTGGCACCACCGTTGATGCAGACATGGCACACATCAGGGAAAGCTATTTCACCGTGTTTGCAAAGACATTCGCAGAGACCCATCCATCAGGCTATATAATCCAGCTACATGGTTTCTCAAGGGCAAAGAGGAAGACGCCATCAGGGAGGGAGAGTGATGTGATTATAAGCTCTGGCAGATCGACCGCCTCCTCCATAACCACCACTATATACAGGTGTCTCAAAAATAGCATGGGAGAGAGAGTGAACCTCTATCCATACGATGTAAGGGAGCTTGGGGGGCGAAAGAATTCGATCGCAGGGATACTGAATGAGATGGGCTTCAATGGCTTTGTGCATATAGAGATGAGCAGGGCGATACGGGACAGGCTGGTAAATGATAGATCACTTTACAGGGGATTCGAGGGATGCCTCATCCAGTGACGAGACTCTTCATAATCATGATCCTCGTCCTCTTTCCCCTCAGTGCCCGAGGGGCGATTGATGAGACCGCGCTGAGGCTGAACGCACAGTTCCATATCCCCCTCAGATGGGACAACATAGAGGATAAGGAGCCGTGGCTCGATGGCAAGAGACCATCTTATAACAGAGAATACGGATTCCACACGGTCAGCCTCGGCTGTAGAGACTATGTGAGGGTAAGGCTCTATAAGGGCAGCTCTCTGAGGATATACAATATCCGTGGGGCCTTCAATGGAGATGAGCCAAGCATATACCTCTCAAACGGCTCAGGTCTGTACATCACATATCCATACACTATGGATCACGAAAAGAGGTCCATCCTCATCACTCCTCCTGAGAAGCTCTCCTATGTCGTGATGATCGAGGGCACCTGCAGGAAGGGGGTGGAGATAGGGCTCTTTTATTCAAGGCACGAATACATAGATCAGGTTGCACCCTACAGGAACCTGATAGGGTTACCCACCGAGAGGGTCTGGATAGGCATGGCTGATAAACACCCCTCAGAGGCCTTCTATCTCCTTATGCCCTACAGACCCATCACTGTAAGGGTGGAGGGTGGTGCCACCTTCTCCCTTGAGAGCATGCTCCTCTATAACCCCTCTGATCCTGTGAGGCTACAGCCATACCACATACAGGTAAGGATAGACGGGATGATATTCAAGAACCTGGACCATGAAACCCTCCCCTACATAACCACACCTGTCTATGTGGACGGAAAGGAACAGACCATCGGGAGGAGACAGAGGGACTTTATGAATATACCTGAGGGAGAACATGATCTGACCATAGAGTCAGATGCGATACTCTACATAAGGCTCCTCAGGAGGGATGAGCCTGACCACCTCCTGTCCATAAATGAACCATGTATCAGGGCAAGGGATGTCAGACGGCTGGGACTCCCTCCTCTGCTCAGGAAGTCTCCATGGGGTGTGGACAGACACAGGCTCTTTGACCTGATCAACGACACCCCCTCACCAGGCCTCTCAGAATCCCTGACATACGCCCTCATAAAGGACAACACCCTGTATGAGGGCGGGATCGTTGGGACGATGCTTTTAAGGGATATCACCAGGGATATCCACGATGCCTCAGATATTGCACGCCTATACTATCTATCACACACCTTCTACAGGGACATACCATCTGACAGCCAGGCCCCATCCGCAGGAAACAGGCTCTACTACTTCATAACCCGATCACTGAGGGATCCAGACCAGCCATCCGATATCCTCCTCCATCCAGAACACCTTGAGGACACCCTGAGCCTCCTGCCCTCCTCTGTCTTCACGGGGCTCTCCAACCACAGGGACGACCCACTCACATACCATCTCCCTGAGAGGCCATCACCATCCTTCCTGAGGATAGTGGTTGGGAAGGATGGGATGGAAGGCACCGTGTTGATGTTACAGATGGATGATAGGGCCCCAAGGATACTGAGACTAAAAGCAGAGGAGACAGGAGAGGACGATCTCATGCCCACACAGTCCGAGGAGGCACTGAGGATGCTCTCATCCATGCAATACAGTGCTATGCCCCCCACACTCAGTGGAAGGTTCTCATCCCTGAGGCCACCATCTCGGCTTATCGATGCAGGATACATCGAGATACCCCTTCCTGAAGACACAAGGACAATAAGGCTATGGAAGGAAGGCAGCAGCACACCCCTTGTATCCCTGCAGCTCAGGGTATCAAGGCCCTACAGCCTCCCCCCGAGTGCATACATGAGGTATATAAAGTCAATCCCGGCGCGGTCAGAGCTCCTGTATGAACTCATAAGATATGGTGAGGGTGCGATCAAAAGGCTGAGGCACAGCCAGCACTGGGGCTTCCCCCATATCTATACGATAATGCCAGGTGACACCCTTGAGGGTATACTCAGGAGGGTGATGGGACTGAAGGCGAGCGAGATATACAACGAATATATAGAGAGGTTCAGGATACTCAACCCCCACATAGGGGATATAAATACCCTCCGTCCAGGAGAGAGGATATACCTCCCCATGAGGTTCCTTGAGATGGAGGATATTATAAGGATCGAGATGCTCAATGACCTCATCCCCCTGTATCGGCTCATCGAGTCAAGGGCAAGGAGGTTCAAGGCAGGCATCGCAAAGCCAGAGTCAAACCCGAACGACAACGCATATAGGGCCTCCAATGATACCCTTGATACCGTGATAGGGCTCTATAAAGAAGGCAGATACATCGGTGCCCTTGAGAGACTGCAGCCACTCCTGTATCAGGCAGAGGGGATCGATAGGGAGAGGCTGGAGTTATTACAGGCCGATATATTGAGGTCTGCTGGAGAGCACTTTCTTATGGAGAACATCCTGAAGGGGCTCTTTGTATATTCACGATCCAAGAAGATAAGTAACAAGGCCTTCCACAGGCTCTCAGACTACTATAAAGAGGTCAGAGATGACGAAGGGCTCATCGGGTTGTACTCCACCTATATATTGAAGACCCATGATATGAGCATACTCCCTGAGTTCCTCGGACTGCTCATAGATGAGGGTGAGTACGAGATGGCACTCAAGGCAGGCCTCCTGCTACCCGAGGAGTCCCAGCCTGTCCAGGCCCTCCTGAGGGCATGCCTTGTTGAGTCATGGTGGCAGGCATTTAACCTCCTCATAGAGAGGCTCAGGACACCCGAAGAGAGGAACCTCTGGATGGCGAAGAGTATGCTCAGGCAGGGAAGGTACAGGGAGGCCCTCGACCTGTTCATGAAGGCAGGGGGAGAGGGCATTGAGTGGTATAACTCCATGGTTGAGGCAGACTCAATATACAGGGGTCTCAGGAATGCGGGTGACAGGGATATATATGCCCTGATAAAGAGGTGGCAGAGGTGGCAGAAGGCCCATCCAGGGCCATTCAGATGGAGGACCGCCGATGAACTCCTCATCGACTCCTCTGGCGCCCTCATCCTCTACAACAGGGCAAGAAACCTGTACCACAGGATGTTCCTGTCTAAAAAGGGAAGGACCGTGAGATTCAGGGTCTACGGACCGACAAGGCTCAGGATAGAGGTGAGGCCCCTCTTCGACAAAGGGCCTGCCGATGCATACAACGGATGGATAGAGCTGAGGGACAATGGCGTGGCAAGGCATTATCCCCTGATAGACAACCTCCCCTCAGACACCTTCATGGTCTCAGGAAGGAGGGGACTAAAGGCAGGGCAGAGGGTTATGCTCGCGTATGATGTGACAGAAGGCCTCCACCACATTGAGGTGTATTCAGACACCATCCCCCTGCTTGTAAGCCTGTATTCAGCCGAGCCCGAGGTAAGGGTCTCCATACTCCCACCCCTCAGCATAGATACACTCTCTGCCATCACAGGTGGTGGCCTCAGGGAGCTGATAAGGTCTATCATCGATGAGGTCTTTGTAAAGACCGAGGCCTCCCCGTTACTCTCCATAAGGGATCGATACGGTCAGGAGCCCATAAGGGAGATGATCGAGCTCCTGTGGAAGGCAGAGCATGAACCTGGATCATTCGGTTCCAATCTCAAGAGGGCAGAGGAGATATTCATAAATAATCGCCACATCCCCAGGCTTAAGAGGCTGATCAGCAGGTTCTACAGGAAGACCAGGCTCGTCCTGCTTGAGGACATACTGAGCTCAGCAGGGATCAGGATCCTGAGGACAACAGGTGAGGCATCATCCGTGCCTGAGATGAGGATCAGGACATCGATGCTACGACCACTCATGATAGGAGAACAACTGCTTTATGGCTATGAGAGGATCGTCCTGGACATGAAAAACCTCAGGGAGAAGGATATAGAGGCAGAGATATCGCTTGAGGGCATCGCATACCTTCCGATTGAGCCCATGGGAATATCCTTTGAGATCGACGGCGAGAGGGTGAGGGATCTGCGGATCGGTGAGGATGGCAAGAGGATCGTGAGGCTCCACCTCAGGGTCGGCGAGGGGGAGCACTATTTGAGGATAGGTATAAACAGGCCTGTGACAAACCAGTTCCTCCGTGTCAGGCTGTGGGAGGACGCCCAGGGCAAAGAGAGGCCATTGATAAAGACGATCGAGAGGCGATACTACCTCGCAACGCAGGATGAGCCTGTGACCATTGCGGTTCAGGGGCCTTTGATGCTCTATATAGAGAAGAGGGTCAACGGTCAACAGACCATGAGCTTCATGGGTATAGACGAAGGCCTCCACACCATCGACTTCTACCCAGGAGGCTCCTGGAGAGAGGCCCTGTACAGATTCTACAGGAGGGTGCCTGCACCTGAGAGGCCATTGACACCACGCAGGAGGTTTGTCGTTGAGTATAAAGAGGCCGAGAGGCCCTCTGTAAGGGTGAACGGGCCACCTGTGATAAGACACCTTGAATTTGATGACGCAATCCCCCTTGGCTCACAGGAGGACGGGACGTGGAGCATAACAGGTGCCTTTGTAAAGAGGAGGCAGGTGGAGATAGAGGAGAGGATGGAGGAGTTCATCGAATTCAGACTCACCCACAGATTCTTTGACGAACCCTCAAGGAACCTGAAGAGGTTCAGGCTCCTTGGCCGTATAAGGGAGCATGGAGGGCCTGTCATCGGTGCCTCAGGACACATCACATACAGGCCCCTGGAGACACCTTACAACTATAACCTCAATGCATCCCTGTATGTCCAGAGGCCCACGATCGATGGAGGGTATGAATACTCCCTGAACATGGATGCCTCTGTCATAGACAGGAAGGAGCTGGGGACAAAGACATACCACACCCCCTCTATCGCCGCCTTCCTGAGGATGATGAGCATGGATGACCACAATGGTTACAGCCCCCAGGATGTGGATCAGGATATATTCACGCCTTATAAGGCAGAGCATAGATACGGCCTGAGGGCCTCTGACACATTATTCTACAGACCATGGCTCGACAGCATAATCTCACTCCATGGAGAGGTCGTGCTCAATGAAGACCTGAACCCCCTCAGGCCTGACAACATCGGCCTCGAGGCAGGCTGGAGACAGCTCATTGGTCCCCTCCAGGCAGGCCTCTCGTATCAGGAGACGCACTACCTGCCTGACAGGGACAGGGGCGACCACATAACCACAAGGAGGATTGGGCTCGATCTATCATTTGAGAGGTGGCTGAACCTCTATAAGAGGGTGGAGGCTGGACTGAGATTCATCTGGCACCTGAATATCAACCGCTTCTCGGGCAGGTTCTATCTCAGCATCCACCTCAGCAGGGCAAGGGGGTACAGGGACTTTGCCTATGGAGAGACAGGCTTCAGGGATCTGCGGCAGATGCATATCTCCTATGAGGAGGAGAACAACAGGATAATAAAAGAGGTCTTGAGATGAGGGTAGAGGCAGAGGGGTTAGAGAGGGTAAAGGAGCTACTGATCACCGGCATGCCTCCATTCTTCACAAAGATGGAGGCAAGGAGGATAGAGGGGATCATCAACGAATTCCTCAGCTGGCTTTCTGCCTCGGACAGGCCACTGCCTGATGAACGCACAGAGCTCCAGAGGGAGCTCATAGCCTTCCTCTCATACAACATAAAAACCAAGCTCTCAAGGACAGAGGAGCTGAAGAAGCAGCACCTTGAGTTCATAAAGGGCCTCCAGAGCCTCGTCACGACCGAGGACATAAGGAGACACATACTTGAGTATGCCAGGGACCTTGGTGCATCACCAAGGCAACTGAAGGGCGACAGGCGTGCATTCAATCGCTGGTTCGGCCAGGATGCCGTCACGGATAGATACAGGAGGATACTCCTTGAGACAGAGAAGATGATCGCCCTCAGCCTTGACTGCCTCGGCAGGATAGCCGCTGACTTCATCTCCATACATGGTGAGGCGCTCGGTTATAGAAGGCTCTGGCGCCACTTCAAGATCGAACAGCTACTGACCCCCTTCTTCTCCTATGAGGTGCCGACCAACATCCGTCTAAACGCCTTCAGGGCCATGAGCAGGATACTCAAGGCGATGCCCCAGGAGTATCAGGAGGGTGCTGTGGAGGACAGCATACTCCAGTACATCTACCGCTCCGCACTCGATATCAACCAGGACGTCTGGATCCAGCGTGAGGCCCTTGACCTCCTTGAGAGCCTCTCACCATCATCATTCGTAAAGGCCCTCAGGAGGAGGCTTGAGGAGCCACAGAGGGGTGATGACCTCTTTGTGAGGAGGCACTGCGTAAGGCTGCTTGGTAACAACCTCAGGAGGCTCCCCCAGCTCCTTGACCTCATACCCGTGGCATCAGAGGACCCCTCACCCTATGTGAGACAGGCCCTGCCACACGCCCTGATAGAGGCACCGGCAGATTATGTAAGGGAGTGGCTATACAGGCTCGCCATCAAAGACCCCTCGCCCCAGGTCAGGGCCATGGCACTGCTTGAGATAGAGAATGTGATCAAGACAGGCGAGCTATTTGACGATATGCTCATGATCATCACAGAGAGCCTCAGGAACGAAAAGGACGAGTTCGTCCAGCGGGCAGGCCTTGAGGCCGTGGTGAGGACATCAGAGGCAGCGCTGAACACGCTCGATAAATACATGGCCATGGAGTGGTTCAACACCATAAAGGAGGAGGTGGAGTGGTTACACCAGAACGCTGAAAGCATCCCTGTGAGACGCTGGGCATCACGATGCAGGGAGAGGCTGTGGGGCCTGTATGACACCGGTGCACAGAGGCTGATAAAGATACTGGAGACCGAACTGGAAGGGCTTGAGAGGGGGAAGAAGAGATACCTCCCATCTGACCTCATCAGGGAGTTCGGAGAGGAGAGGCTGTGCAGGGTGCTCTCCCTGATGAGTCAGGAGGAGTTCGAATACCACCTTGGCAGGGAGATAACAGGCAGATACTTTATTACAAAAGGGCCTGTCTTCAGGTTCAAACTCTGGAGGCTCATCCATGAATTCCTGCACCCATCACCTGACAAGAGACAGGCATTTCCACACACAACAGGGAGGTGCTTCTATGGCAACATACACATCCCCTCCTCCATTATGGCAGAACTCACCGAGACAAAGGTCCCTGGAGAGCCGTTATACATATCCTCAGAGGGAGGCTGGAGGCCATACCTGCCCCTGGTTGATGAACTGATCTCCTCCCTGAGGCGTGGCTATAAAGGCCCTGTAAGGTTATACACGAGTGAGGGTATCACAGAGATAAAACCACCTGACTCATTATTCAAGAGGCTGAAGGCATATCTGAAGCTCACCCTCAGGTTTGCACATTATGCGAGGCTGAGAAACTGGCATGAGGATATGCAGCTCAAGCCATCTGCTTACATCGAGGCCATATCAAAGCTCGGCTTCAAGATCACACACACAGGGTGGACCCTGAGGACAGAGGAGACACCTGTGGATCCTGCTGTCAGGAGGTTCTTTGTGCCTGTGATAGGATTCCTGAGCCCTGATATACTGAATAATATAAAGGACTACTTCTTCTCTGTATACAAGAACTCCCTCTATGAGCTCGCCGTCTTCACAGGTATCATCATAATAGCCTTTGTCCTCAGCATCATCTTCCAGAGCATCACCATAAGAAGGGCCAGGACGAACTTCCCCCTCGTCATAGGGGGCTGGGGCACCAGAGGGAAGTCAGGCACCGAGAGGCTCAAGGCAGCATTGATAAATGCACTTGGCTACAGCCTTATATCAAAGACCACCGGGTGTGAGGCCTTCTTCCTCTACAGCACCCAGTTCAGCAAGCTCACGGAACTCTTTATCTTCCGTCCCTATGACAAGGCAACCATATGGGAGCAGGACAACCTCATGCGGCTTGCCGAGAAACTCAGGTGCGACGTCTTCCTCTGGGAATGTATGGGTCTGACACCCTCATATGTGAGGATACTCCAGAGAAAGTGGGCGAGGGATGATATATCCACAATAACAAACACATACCCTGATCACGAGGACATCCAGGGGCCTGCAGGGATCAATATAGCAGAGGTCATGACCGAGTTTATACCTGAGTCGGCGATCCTCCTCAGCAGTGAGGAGGAGATGAAACCCATCCTTGCAGAGGCTGCAAAGAAGCTCGGGACGAGGGTAAGGTTTGTAAACTGGCTTGATGCCGGCCTCCTGACCCCTGACATCATGGAGAGGTTCCCGTATGAAGAGCATCCCTACAACATCGCGCTCGTCCTAGCCCTTGCCGACGAGCTGGGCATAGACAGGGACTTTGCCATAAAGGAGATGGCGGACAGGGTGATCCCTGATATCGGGGTGCTCAAGGCATTCCCTCCTGCACCTGTAAGGACAAGGAGGCTTGAGTTCGTCAATGGTATGTCCGCGAATGAACGGTATGGATGCCTCACCAACTGGGCAAGGATGGGGTTCAGGGATCATGACTACATGAACAGGCCAGGTGAGCTGATCAGCACCGTTGTCAACAACAGGGCTGACAGGATCGCCAGATCACAGGTATTTGCAAGGATCATCGTTGAGGACATAAGTGCAGACAGACACTTCCTCATCGGGACGAACCTGAAGGGGTTGCTTGGATACATCAGACAGGCATGGGACGACTATATCTCACGCATATCCCCCTGGTCAGGCCCCTCAGCCTCACATTCACCCGAGTCGGTCGTGGAGAGACTGGCAAGGAGACTAAGGATACCGATAACAAAGGAGCAGGTGGATAACAGGTTAAGGGCCATGCTCTCTGGTATAGGGATTAAACCGGATGAACAGATAGAGGCCCTTGTCTCCATGTCCGATGATTTAGACAGGCTCAGGGAGAGGCTGAATGAGCTTGGATACGGGGATTACAGCGAGGGGATAATAAGACACATAAGAGACTACAGTGATATGAACAGGGAATATGAATCCCTGATCAAGAAGGTCAGGGAGGCAGGGTCATCAGGGGATGAAAGGCTTGAGGCCGAGTTCAGGGAGACCATGTGGAGATGGTTCAATAAAAAGATACACGTCATATGGGACCCTCATGCAAGTGGCAACACGATAATAAACATCATAACAGAGGAGACGCCCCCTGGACTCCACAACCGCATCATGGGCATACAGAATATAAAGGGCACGGGTATGGACTTTGTTTACAGGTGGCAGGCATGGGACAAATGTCACCACTACTGCACCCAGCTACTTAAAGGGGATGAGAAGGAGTTTGAGGAGGCCCTGTCCAGCCTCTCCGTGTTTCAGGATTTCGGTATCCTGTGTGAGGAGTTCGTCAGGGAGACCATCGAGAAGGCAAGGACACTGCCCCATGCACAGAACGAGAAGGCACAGGCAGAGCTGACGGTCACCCTGTCCAACCTTGAGAATCAGATGAAGTGGGTGAAGGAGAGGGCAGGGATACACCCGAGGTCAGGCCTCATGGTGAAGGTGATAGATGCCATCGAATCATTCATGGACATAGGCGATGCGGTAAAGAGGAGGAAGAAGGCAGACAGGATATATAAGGACCTATCAGATGAGCGGATAAGCCTCGAAAGGGCTGCAAAGGAGCTGAGCAATCTCAATATGAGACAGAAGGGTGGATGGTTGAGGGAGTATCTACTAAAGGGATGATGAATATACCCCTGGTTTGTTATATACTAAAGTATGAGGTGTCTGCTCATCACACTCCAGGAGGATGTGCATGTTATAGGCCTGAAATACATCGCCTCAAGTATCACAAGGGCAGGATATGACACAAGGATACTCATCCTCCCTGGCTATAATGAGCAGAGACTGATCCCACCTGTAGAAGGATTCATCAGGGAGTATGACCCTGACCTGATAGGCTTCAGCCTGATGTCCACAGACTTCCATAACACAGCCATGCTCACCTCCCTCATCCGCAGGGAGTTCGATATCCCGATACTCTGGGGAGGTGTCCATGTAACCCTCTATCCTGAGGAATGTCTGAGGCATGCGGATTATATATGCGTGGGAGAGGGTGAATACCCGATCGTATCGCTCCTGGATCACCTGAAGAGCAGGTCCAGCACCGATGTCCCTGATATACCCGGCATATGGTTGCTCAGGGATGGAAGGATATACGGTGGTGAGAGGGTCAGCCCGCCTGTAAAACCTGCCGACCTCCCCAAGCAGGAGTTCATGCCTGAGTATATCTATTGTCTTTATAGGGGTAGTATCTATAACCTGAGGAAGACACCCGAGGTCTTCAGGAGATACTCCCTCCATAATGGCAGGATATACCTGACAGTGACCACAAGGGGATGCCCGTTCAGCTGTGGATACTGTGCCAATGCCTATCTTGCTGATACATATGGCGGCCTCTTCAGGGAGAGGACGGTGGGGGATTGTATTGAAGAGTTAAAGGGTGTCAAGGGATACGGCGGGATCAGGTACATAGGCTTTGAGGACCACTGTTTTCTCCTGCATAACAGGGAGTGGATAGAGAGGTTCTCGGAGGAGTACAGGAGGCATATAGGTCTGCCATTCATGCTGAGGGTAGACCCGCAGACACTCGACAGGGTCAAGCTCATGCGCCTGAGGAAGGCAGGGCTCATCATGGTGACAGTGGACATCAAGAGCTGTAGTGAGAGGGTCAACAGGGAGTTCTTCCAGAGGAGGATAAGCCATTCATACCTGGTGCTGAGCTCCGAGATACTGTCTGACTCAAGGGTGGCTGCCTCATACGAGATACTCACAGGCAACCCTCTTGAGACCGATGAAGACCGGATAGAGGCCATAAATATAATGTCAGGCCTGAAAAAACCCTTTATAATCCACACCCTCCCCTTCACATTTATACCAGGCACCCCGCTCAGGGAGATGGCCGAACAGGCAGGTATATCAGGACTGGACAGACCGGAACACGACCATTATCTCGACAGGCTCCTCCTGATCACCCCCTATATACCACGCCTCCTGATACGGCATCTCAACAGACCTGCAAAGGACAGGGGCATACACCATGCATTGCTTTTGAACATCCTCTATATCCTCACCAGGGTGATCATCAAGCCATTGTTCGACTCCTTCACCATAGCGAGGTCAAACCACTACAATCCCTCGCGCACGGTCAGGGCCATACTCCTCAGATTGAGCACCGGCCCTGCTGTCCCATAAAAATTGGACTGATATGTTAAACTTATTAGGGATGGAGAGATGTGAGGTTTGTAACAGACCCGTTGATAAATGCATATGTTGTCCTGAATGTGGCCATATATGCAGCCTTGATATGGGAGAATACTACTGTCCTGTCTGCCTCCCTCGCAGTGTAGGTGGCAACAATGGAAGGACAGACGAGGACTTCATGAGACACGCCCTCAGGGAGGCCGAGGAGGCCTTCGCGGAGGGAGAGGTCCCTGTTGGAGCGGTGCTTGTGATCGATGGCCAGGTCATAGCGAGTGCACACAATGCAAAGGAGGCACTGAACGACCCAACCGCCCACGCAGAGATAATCGCATTAAGGGCAGGGGCATCAAGGATGGAGAGGTGGCGCCTGAATGATGCCACACTGTATGTGACAAAGGAGCCGTGCATAATGTGTGCCGGTGCGATGATCAATGCAAGGCTCAGGAGGCTTGTATATGGATGCAGGGACACAAGGTATGGTGCGGTGGAGAGCAGATTCAGGCTGCTGTCCGACAGGGGGCTGAACCATCAGGTGGAGGTTGCATCAGGCATCCTCGAGGATGAATGCAGTGAGATGTTAAAGAGGTTCTTTGTAAATTTAAGAAGAGACCAACTATAACCGTCTCCTGATTTTACTTCCTTTGGAGGAGTGGCCGAGTGGCTTAAGGCGGCGGTCTCGAAAACCGCTTCCCGAGTAATCGGGACGCAGGTTCAAATCCTGCCTCCTCCGCCACGCGATGAGACATTCACAGCAGCTGAAGGGGCACGGTCTGTGCGATGATTAAATGACCACATTATGTTACACTTAATAGACAAGAATATCATGGAGAGGTGCCCGAGCTGGCTGAAGGGGCACGACTGGAAATCGTGTGTCCCGAGTAAGATCGGGACCGAGGGTTCGAATCCCTCCCTCTCCGTCACTTGTCAATTGATACAGCCAGGCCTTCGGGCCCTGTGCAACAGGATGCTGTGAACCCCGCCAGGTCCGGGAGGAAGCAACGGTAAGCAGTTATCCTGGGTGCCGCAGGCAAACCTGAAGGCGTGGCTGTTTAAAAAAGTTCCACAGATGAGCTATATCGTCCTTGCACGGAAATGGCGACCCAGGATATTTGATGACCTCAGGGGTCAGGACACAATAGTCCACACCCTGAAGAACGCACTCTCCTCGGGGAGGATAGTCCACGCCTACCTCTTCTCAGGGCCGAGGGGCGTTGGGAAGACCTCAACTGCAAGGATACTCGCCAAGGCACTGAACTGCGTCAATGGGCCCACAAGCGAGCCATGCGGCGTCTGCGACCAGTGCATCTCCATAACAGAGGGCACATCGGTCGATGTGATCGAGATCGATGGTGCATCAAACACACAGGTTGACTCGATAAGGGAGCTCCGCGAGTCTGTCAAATACGCCCCCTCGAGCGGGAGGTATAAGGTATATATAATCGATGAGGTCCACATGCTCAGCACATCCGCGTTCAACGCACTGCTTAAGACCCTTGAAGAGCCCCCCTCGCATGTGATATTCATCTTTGCGACAACCGAGCCAAAGAAGATACCCCCTACCATCCACTCCCGATGCCAGCACCACGCATTCCGCAAGATACCAAAGGACATAATAATGAGCCAGCTCAGAGAGGTCATAAAGGGTGAGGGTATAAGGATAAGGGATGACTCCCTGGAGATGATAGCAAGGGCGGCTGACGGCAGTATGAGGGACGCACTGACACTGCTGGATCAGATCTCATCATTCAGCGAGGAGATCACCGTGGATGAGGTGAGGGAGATCCTTGGTCTGCCTGATGCCGAGGTCATCCAGGCCCTATCAGACGCCATTATAGATGGTGACACCTCGAAGACCATCTCCCTTATAAAGGGGCTAACAGATAAGGGTTATGACATGAGGTTCCTCATAAGGGAGCTCATAGAACACTTCAGGAACCTCACGATAGTGAAGATCACAAAGGATGCAGGTGGCATACTCGAACTCACGGAGGATGAGATCGAGAGGCTGAGATCACAGGCCTCAGGCCTTGGTGTAGAACAACTGACACTCCTCATGACAGAGCTCCTGAGGCTTGAGCCCGAGGTCAGAACCTCCCAAAACCCCAGGTATACGCTCGAGCTCGGCCTGCTCAGGATGTCATTTATAAAAGGGATGGCTTCGGTCTCTGATATACTGAAGAGGCTTGATAACCTCAGCACATCCCGTGATGCCACACCATCCACACCAGCAGCAGAAGAGGAGAAGGAGCCTGCAGAGGAGAGGCAGAGGCCCTCAACAGCTCCACCAGACAGGGGGACCGACATAAACGATCGTGATGGTATCTGGCAGGCCCTGGTGGAGACGATCGACTCCGAGGATCACCTGCTCGCAGGAAAGCTCATGCACGCCCGAGCCGTGGACGTATCTGATAAGGACTTCACCATTGGCTTCAATGGCGGGATGTCCATGCTCGCAGGGCTGATAAAGGACAAGACCCCGTTGATCGAGGAAGGGCTATACCGTATCACTGGTAAGAGGCTCAACCTCAAGATCATAGACCTCCCTGAAGAGAAGACCAGAGGAAACAACAAGAGCATAAGGGAGAGGGTCATAGCAGATCCGGTTGTGCAGGGGGTGATAAGGCTGTTTAACAGCTCCATCGTCGAGGTAAGACCACTCAAGAATTCTGACAAACAAGAATAAGGATAGGAGGAGTATATGTCAAGGAAGATGTTTGGAGATCTCATGAAACAGGCACAGAAGATGCAGCAGGAGATAAGCAGGATCCAGGAGGAGACCCGAAAGAAGACCGTTGAGGCCTCTGCAGGAGGCGGGATGGTGACCGTTACCGCCAATGGGGCCATGGAGATCGTCTCTATAAAGATCGAACCTGAGGTTGTCAATCCCGATGACATAGAGATGCTCCAGGACCTGATACTGGCTGCTACGAATGAGGCCCTGAGGAGGGCACAGCAGATGGTCACAGAGGAGATGAGCAAGATCACCGGAGGGCTGAACATCCCTGGTCTCGGCAATATCCTTGGCTGATGCATAAGGGCGTCATTGAGAACCTGATAAATGAGCTGACGAGACTGCCTGGCATAGGCAGGAAGACCGCCCAGAGGCTCGCCTTCTTCATCATGGCCATGCCAAAGGAGGAGGCCATCTCCATAGCAGAGGCCATCCGTGAGCTCAAGGAGCGGGCACGATTCTGCCGGGAGTGTTTCAGCATCACAGAGGACGACCTGTGCAGCATATGTAGCGACCCAAAGAGGGATCACACCAGGATATGTGTGGTCGAGGAGCCAAGCAATCTGATAGTGATCGAAAGGACCGGCATATACAGGGGCCTCTATCATGTCCTGCTTGGAGCACTATCACCTGTAGACGGCATAACACCCGAAAGCCTGAAGATAAGGGAGCTGATAGAGAGGGTAAAAAGGGGTAATATCTCAGAGGTGATCATCGCAACAAACCCGAACACGAAGGGCGAGGCCACTGCCCAGTATATCTCGGAACAGCTTAAACCCATGGGTGTGAGGATTACCCGTATCGCCTATGGCCTTCCAATCGGTGGAGACATCGAATTTGCAGATGAGGTGACCCTCACAAAGGCCCTCGAAGGCCGCAGGGAGCTTTAATCCCTGCACTCCCTGCATACGCCATACATCAACAGCTTATGCCCCTCGAGTATAAACCCTTCCTTCTTCGCCAGCCTCTCCTGAAGCCTCTCGATCTCAGGATCAACGACCTCCACAAACTTCCCGCACTTCACACATATCAGGTGGTCATGGTGCTCATGGCCATGCAGGTGTTCATACCTCACCGTGCCATCCTCAAGCTTCAGCTCCCTGCACAGCCCGCATTCGCAGAGGAGCTTCAGGGTGCGATAGATCGTTGAGAAGCCTATCGAGGGTAGACCCTTCTTGACCAGTCTGTAGAGCTCCTCTGCGGTGAGGTGCCTCTCGGTCTTGAGAAAGGTCCTGAGTATCTCCCTCCTCTGCCTGCTGTGCTTAAGGCCCCTCCGCCTTACAAAGTCATCGAATATCCTCTGTTCCTCGGCAAACGACATCTCAGTGATTAACCAGTGCCCTCCTGATTACATCCCTGTCCACATCCTCCACTATCCTGACCCTGCCTATAGCCTCGGGCAGGACAAACCTCAGCCTGCCTGCCCTCGCCTTCTTATCCACCTCCATTGCCCTAATGACCTCTGATACATCAATGTCAGAAGGCAACCTCACAGGGAGTCTGTACATCTGTAACAGCCCCTTTATATCAGATGCCTCCTCCCTGCCCAACATACCCATCTCAGCGGCCATCTCCGAGACCACACACATCCCGATCGAGATCGCCTCTCCATGCAGGAACCTGCTGTAGCCTGTGACCGTCTCTATAGCGTGCCCCACTGTATGGCCAAGGTTGAGTATGGCCCGCAGACCTGCCTCCCTCTCATCCCTTGAGACGACATCGGCCTTTATCTCACAGGAACGCTTTATAATGGTCATCAGCGAGTCACCGAACCCCATTATATCCTCTCTGTTGTCCCTCAGATAATCAAAGAGCCCCCTGTCAGCCATAACGCCGTACTTTATGACCTCTGCCATACTGGCAAGAAACTCCCTCTCAGGCAGGCTCCTGAGCGTGGCGATATCTATGAATACAAGGGAGGGCTGGTAAAATGTCCCTATCATATTCTTGCCCATTGGATGGTTCACTCCTGTCTTGCCACCCACAGAGCTATCAACCTGTGCAAGGAGCGTCGTTGGCACCTGGATGTATCTGATCCCCCTCATATATGTGGAGGCGACAAAGCCTGCTATATCACCGACAACACCACCACCGAATGCTATGAGCAGGGAGCCACGATCAAACCTGCACTGGAGCAACCTCCCGTGGAGGTAATACGCCCATAATATATCCTTGTATTCCTCACCATCAGGTATGAGTATCACCTCAGGCTCTATGCCATACTGTCTCAGGGATTCGTTGAGTGAATCACCATGAATGGTGTATATCCTGTGGTTGCTTATTATACCCACCTTTGTGGGCCTGAACTCCCTGACCCTCAGGCCCAGCCTCTTGAGTATCCCCCTGCCGATGATGATCTTATACCCCCTCTCTCTGAGACCCACATCCACGACCATGGAATCAAGACAGAGCATCTCTATTATCTCCTCGGCAGCCTCCCCAGGTGTTATATAACTCGTCTCAACCGATATATCGGCCTGCCTATACAGGGCCTCCCTCTCTGAAAGGAGCCTGTTTATCTCCTTCAATGGCTCATCAACATTAAGCAGTGGCCTCTTGCCTCCCTCTGCCATCACCCTCCTGAGTATGACCATCGGCTCGGTCCTAAGCCATATGAGGATGCCCCTCTCCCTGAGGGCCTCCACATTATCCCTGTCCTTGATGACGCCCCCGCCTGTTGCAACCACCACATCCCTCATCCCCGATACCTCGTGCACGACCTCCTTCTCAACCCTTCTGAAGTAGGGCTCGCCCTTCTCCTTGAATATCATGGAGATGGGCATACCCTCCCTCTCCTCTATAAGGTCATCGGTGTCTATGAATGGATAGCCAAGCCTCCTGCTGAGCTCCCTGCCAACAGAGGTCTTGCCCGTTCCCATAAAGCCTGTAAGCACGATCTTCATACTGCTAAAACCTGCTGATCTGCCTTATATATCCCTTATAATTCCTCCTGACCTCCTCCATGCTGTCACCACCAAACTTCTCAAGAAAGGCATCGGCAATGACAAGCGCAACCACTGCCTCACCGATAACAGAGGCCGATGGGACAGCACAGATGTCTGACCTCTCATACACGGCCCTGAAGCTCCTCTTTGTGACGATATCCACTGATGAGAGGGGATTCCTCAGGGTTGGTATGGGCTTCATGGCTGCCCTCACGACTATCGGCATCCCGTTGCTCATACCCCCCTCAATACCCCCTGCATTATTCGTCTTCCTGTAAAACCTGCCCGTCCTCTGCCTGTAATATATCTCATCCATCACCTCTGAACCACACCTTCCTGCCATCTCAAAACCGAGCCCTATCTCAACCCCCTTTATCGCCTGAATACCCATAACAGCATGGGCAAGCCTTGCGTTGAGCCTCCTGTCCCACTGGGCGTAACTTCCAAGCCCTGCAGGTACACCCAAGACCACAACCTCAAAGACCCCTCCAAGGGTATCACCATCTGTCCTTGCCTGATCAATCCTCCTGATCATGGCCCTCTCTGCCTCCTTATCAGGGCACCTGACCCGTGACCTCTCCGCCTTCTTAAACAGTCCCATGATCCTCTTTTCTGATCCCTGAGATACAAGATTCGAGATCCGAGACCCAACCCCTCCTATCTCTGTCACATAACTCACCACCCTTATGTCGAACTCCGACAGAAACCTCTTCGCAACCGCACCTGCTGCAACCCTTGAGACGGTCTCCCTTGCACTTGAGCGTTCAAGCACATCCCTTATATCATGGGTGTTGTATTTCATCGCGCCGGCAAGGTCTGCATGCCCTGGCCTTGGCCGTGTAACAGGATGTGGCTGGCCCTTCTGTGGCTCAACGGCCATCACCTCCTCCCAGTTAGCCCAGTCCCTGTTCTCCACAAGGAGAGTGATCGGTGAACCGATCGTCCTTCCAAGCCTTATACCGGAGAGGATCTGGACGGTGTCAGACTCTATCCTCATCCTTCCTCCCCTGCCATAACCCCCCTGCCTCCTCATGAGTTCGCTGTCTATGTCCGATGGGGATATCTCAAGCCCTGACGGCACACCCTCAATTATCACCGCCATTGCCCTTCCATGTGACTCACCTGATGTGATGTACCTAAGATGTGGCATATGACCAGAAACCAGAATATAAAAGGGACATGCAATTATGTTATTAAAAATCTCCTTTAATGTAAAGTGAAGGTTACCCTGAAGGAGGGATCTGGCCTTGTCAGGAGACGGCTGCCAGTGCCTCTTATTATGGCACTACGCTAACCTCCACGCTGTCATAATACATCTGATCCATGTCTATCCTCCCGTCCATGTCCAGATCAACCCCAAAATAGAAGGTGTATGTCCCTGTGGGCAAATCAGCCGTGTTGACACCAAGCATCTGTGGCCCAACAGTGGTGTTGAGGACCTCATAGGAACTCAGATTGACAAGTGGCCCCTGATATGAATATGAAATGCCCGGCCCCCATGTGTCACTGTCTGAATCATAGTGATACCAGCCAAGTGGCGTATCTACCACAACCCACCAGTCTGTATCCTGCCCTGCCATACCACCTGGTGCAAGGGAGACAGTCACTGAAAGCACCTCTCCATGCTGAAGATTAACAGGCCCATCTGAACCATTAGCCTTTATGTCAGGAGAAGGGTCATCCATTATCTTCGTGATAAAGACATCCCAACCCCCTGCAATTGAGCCCTGATAGGGGTTCTGGGTGGGAAAGTCCGTTGACCATGTATATCCTGCCACATAGACATTCTGAAAGGTATCTACTACTATGTTAAAGCAAAAATCATCACCGCTTCCACCAAGATATGTGGAATAGACAAGGGCACTGCCTGATGAGTTTAGCTTCGTGATAAAAACATCTGTATTGCCTGCATTCGAACCCTGAACAGGATTCTGGGTGGGAAAGTCCGTTGATAACGTATATCCTGCCACATAGACATTCTGAGAAGCATCTACCGCTATGCCACCGCCATGATCACCATCGCTTCCACCAAGGTAGGTGGAATAGACAAGGGCATTGCCTGATGAGTTTAGCTTCGTGATAAAAAT